>ERZ824600.1421-NODE-1421-length-29696-cov-4.003306_pt1 | contig 29696 bp, 27 predicted proteins | sample MGYA00519933_ERZ824600 | MGnify/ENA primary metagenome ERZ824600 (study PRJEB31778, sample SAMEA3449178) | human gut metagenome | biome: human gut; feature: human-associated habitat; material: faeces | place: United Kingdom | collected 2010/2012 ... | reverse complement strand
AGGAGTATTTTCCAAAGTAGCAGTAAGGAAATCATAGAATTTCTTTACTGAAGATATGTGGCAACGTTCTTCCGGAGTGTGAGGACACTGCAATGTAGGTCCAAATGAAATCATATCCAAACCTGGCATTACGGCACCAATAATACCACATTCCAGTCCGGCATGTATAACCTTCACTTCAGGCTCTTCTCCAAATTGCGCCTTATATGAAGCCTTCATAGCATGGAGTATAGGCGAATTTACATTAGGTTCCCACCTGAATAACCTCCTGAACGGACTACATGCATACCGGCCATTGAGAAGCAGCTTTCAATAGCAGTATTACGGTAATCCTTCATTGATTCGCGTGAACTGCGGGTAAGAACTTTTATAGCAGCTTTACCTCCACCAATCTCCACTATAGCAAGATTTGACGAAGTTTCTACTGTATCAGGTATAGTAGGAATAAAGCGTTCCACTCCATTAGGGCAGGCAAATATTGCATCGACCAGATTATCTCTTATCTCGTCAGGAACCATCATCTTAGGCAGTTCAACACGTTCAGCAGTGAAAGTTATGCCATCTTCAATAGTGGCAAACTCATCACGCCATACCTGTTCGCATTCGCCAACAAAAGCCAATACGTCTTCTACCTCTGTTTCAGGAACTGTTATAACCACTTCACATTCGCGAGGAATTGCATTTCGCATGTTTCCGCCTTCCCATGATACGAGACATGCCTCATCGTATGTGATAACCTGATTGAGGAAACGTGCCATGAGTTTATTGGCATTGGCATGTCCCCATCCTATCTGAATACCGGAATGACCTCCGCGTAGGCCTTTCAAAGTGACTTTTAATGCCACATCTTCAGGGTCGGTTTCTTCTTCTTTATATTCCAATGTTGCCGTAAGATCTTCGCCACCTGCACAACCGATATAAAGTTCTCCTTCATCTTCTGAGTCGAGATTGAGCAATATATCTCCTTCTATTGTACCAGGCTTCAGACCGAAGGCTCCATACATACCTGTTTCTTCGTCGGCTGTGATAAGAGCTACCAACGGACCGTGTTTCAACGATTTATCTTCCATTACAGCCATAATAGCTGCAACACCCATGCCATTATCCGAGCCTAATGTAGTACCTTTAGCTTTTACCCATCCGCCATCAATAAAAGTCTGGATTGGATCTTTTTCAAAATCATGAACTGTTTCCTTATTCTTCTGAGGAACCATATCCATGTGTGCCTGAAGAATTACAGTCTTACGGTTCTCCATTCCCGGAGTAGCCGGTTTGCGATAAATGATATTTCCTGCCTCATCCTGGAATGTTTCAACATCAGCCTTCTTTCCAAAATCAAGTAAGAAAGCCTGAATCTTTTCCAGATGTCCTGATGGACGAGGAATTTGTGTAATTGAATTAAAATGTTTCCACACATTCTGTGGAGCTAAAGAAAGAATTTCGCTCATAGAGTTTGTTTTTTGATTATGAGTTTATGGGTTTATTTTGTTTATTCGTAAGCGGCAATGCCACTAATCCATATATACCTAACAAAATTAGTAAAAAAGTTTGAATTCCATGCACTAAAAGTGCAAATATTCCAGCATCATCTTTGCTTACGCCGTACATCATCATCATTGTTATTACTGCAAAGTGCCAAGGTCCTGCCCCGTTGGGAGTAGGAACAACCACGGCAATACTGCCCACAACAAACATTACCAGCCCAGGCATCAGTCCAAGATCAGACGAAAAGTCAAAACTGAAAAATGCCACATAAAACTGAAGGAAATAGCATATCCATATACCTAACGTATATGCTACAAACAAAGCAATGTTATCAACATGACGCAAAGACTGGCAGCCGAGCCATATGTCATTCAAGATTCCTTTTACTTTTGCAAAAACAGAAATTCGTTTGAACAGAAAATACAATAATATCAGAAATGCAAATATACAGGCAAGAGTTATATAAAAATTGGTAGATGTAAAAAGATGAAATATAAACGAAGTGTCAGTACCTGTTTCCTTCATAAACCGGGCAAATATTCCGGACTGCAACATCAGGGTTACAAATGTTATTATCAATACGCACAAAGAATCTATAATACGTTCGGTAACCACAGTTCCTAAGGATTTAGAGAACGAAACGCCTTCATACTTAGCCAGAATTCCACATCTGGACACTTCACCTATTCTTGGTATTACAAGGTTTGCCGCATATGAGACAAAAATAGAATAGACGCTGTTGGCCGGTTTTGGATTCTCACCCAACGGAGCCAATGACAGGTTCCATCTCCAGCCACGAAACAAATGCCCAAAAACTCCAAACACAAGCGAGAAGAGCATCCACCAGTAATTAACCTCAGAATTAAGTACGGACCACACCCTCTTAAAATCAAAGCCTTTATATGTCCATACCAGAATAGCTGCTCCAAGAATTACAGGCAAAAAAACTTGCCACAACTTATTTAATAGTTTTCTTGAATCACTTCGTTCCAAAATCTGAAATTATTTAGATATTATTATGTAACTTTGCACAATGCAAATATACACAGCTTAACTGAATAAATATCACATTATCACAAAGAAATATTTGAATACGGATGAAATTAGTCAAACCAAAGAAATTTTTAGGACAGCACTTTCTCAAGGACTTGCAAGTGGCCAAAGACATAGCAGACACAATTGATGCCTGTCCGGATATCCCCGTACTAGAAGTCGGACCGGGAATGGGAGTCCTGACACAATATTTGATACCTAAAAACAGACCCCTAAAAGTTGTTGAGCTGGATTTTGAATCAGTAGCTTATCTTAAAGAGAACTTTGGTGAATTGGGTGAGAATATTATAGAAAAGGATTTCCTGAAAATGGATCTCACCAGTCTCTTCGAAGGGGACTTTGCACTTATCGGCAATTATCCCTACAACATATCGTCGCAGATATTCTTCAAGATGCTTGACAACAAGGAACTTATCCCATGCTGTACAGGAATGATTCAAAAGGAAGTGGCAGAACGAATTGCCGCCAAGCCCGGCAACAAGACATACGGCATCCTTAGTGTAATGATTCAGGCATGGTATGATGTGGAATATCTATTCACCGTACATGAACACGTTTTCAATCCACCACCAAAAGTCAAGAGCGCAGTAATCAGAATGAAAAGGAATGATACGAAAGATTTGGGGTGCAACGAAAAACTGTTCAAGCAAATTGTAAAGACCACATTCAATCAGAGAAGAAAGACATTACGCAATTCAATTTCGCCGATATTGGCAAAAGACAATCCTTTAAGCGCCGATCCTATATTCAACAAGCGACCGGAACAGTTGTCTGTCAATGAATTTATCGAACTGACCAATAAGGTGGAAAAGGCTTTGGACAGCAATACAGCATCTGTCAATCTAGAGTTATAAGAGTTTTATACACGTAACCACTAAAAGCTAACCAGGATGAACAGCGAAGAAATCAAAAAAATAACGGAATTAATAGAGAATAAGGAGCCTGACAAAGTAAAGGAGCTTCTTAATGATTTACATCCTGCCGACATAGCAGAACTATGCAATGAACTTAATGCTGAAAATGCAAGGTTTATATACTTGCTGCTAGATAATGAAACAGCCGCGGACGTACTCGTCGAAATGGACGAAGATGCCCGTAAAGAGTTTCTTGACATACTGCCATCGGAAACTATCGCTAAACGTTTTGTTGACTATATGGATTCGGACGATGCCGTTGACATCATCCGAGAGATGGACGAGGACAAACAGGAAGAGGTCCTTTCACATATAGAAGACATTGAACAGGCCGGAGACATCGTTGACCTTCTGAAATACGACGAAGATACCGCCGGAGGTTTGATGGGTACGGAAATGGTTACCGTAAAAGAAAACTGGAGTATGCCCGAATGTCTGAGGGAAATGCGAATTCAGGCTGAGGACATGGACGAAATCTATTATGTATATGTAGTAGATGACGACGAACGTCTGAGAGGTGTATTTCCACTAAAGAAAATGATAACAAGTCCGTCTGTATCAAAAGTCAAACATGTAATGAAAAAAGACCCAGTTTCAGTACATGTGGATACTCCTATAGAAGAAGTGGTACAGATAATCGAAAAATATGACCTTGTGGCAGTACCGGTAGTTGACAGTATCGGACGCCTTGTAGGACGTATCACCGTAGATGATGTGATGGATGAGGTACGTGAACAGGCAGAACGTGATTACCAGTTGGCATCAGGTCTTTCTCAGGATGTAGAATCAGACGATAACGTTTTCAGACAGACCACGGCACGTCTGCCATGGCTTCTTATCGGTATGCTGGGAGGTATCGGCAACTCAATGATATTGGGTAACTTCGACTCTACATTTGCCGCCCATCCTGAAATGGCGCTATACATCCCATTGATAGGTGGAACAGGAGGAAATGTCGGAACACAGTCATCGGCACTTGTTGTACAGGGGTTGGCAAACAGTTCACTGGATTCTGCAAATACCTTCAAACAAGTAGCAAAAGAAGCGGTAGTCGCCCTTATTAATGCCTCAATCATATCATTACTGGTTTATATATATAATTTCATTCGTTTTGGAGCAACAGCCACAGTAAGCTATTCTGTATCAATCAGTTTATTTGCCGTTGTAATGTTCGCTTCCATTTTCGGCACATTAGTGCCTATGACACTAGAAAAACTAAAGATAGACCCTGCAATCGCAACCGGTCCCTTCATCTCCATCACAAACGACATCATCGGTATGATGCTATATATGGGAATAACAGTGTTGCTGTCATAATTTGCAGAACTTGATTAAACGAAAAAACAAAAAAAATTAAAGATTATAATACATTTTTACCCTATTTGGTAAAATAACCAAGACAATATTATGTTTTTTAAATATTATTTCTTTAATATTTTGCTTTTATTCTAGGTTACAACTCCAGGTTTCTAATTCAACTACTCCTTTTAATAGATATTTATTATGTTTATATTATATGGTGAATGTTTATTCTTATCAATCAACAATTTTTTACTTTTGTTGATTTTCTAAATATTTTCAAAAAAACTAAGATATTTCTATCTTAGTTTTTAATATTATTTATTATCGCTAGTTTTAGTAGTTTCTTCGTTATTTTCATGAGCGTTTTCTTCTACTTCATTAACTTCAATATCTGGTTTTTCTTCATTATCTAAGAATTCTTCTTCTAATACCTCACTTGGTTCATCTGATAAAAATTCTTTTTCTAATGTTATATCTACATTAGCATATTGTCTAGCACCAGTACCAGCTGGAATTAATTTACCTAAAATAACATTTTCTTTTAAGCCTCTTAATTCATCAACTTTTCCTTTAATAGCAGCATCTGTTAATACTCTTGTTGTTTCTTGGAATGATGCAGCTGATAAGAATGAATCAGTTTCTAAACTTGATTTTGTAATACCTAAAATAATTGGATAACCTTTAGCAGGAACTTTACCTTCAAGAATAATTGGTTTATTCTTTTTAGCAAATTCTCTAATACTAACTGTTAAACCTGCTACCATATCAGTATCTCCAGCATCAGTTATTCTAATCTTATTAATCATTCTTGATGCAATAACTTCAACGTGTTTATCAGCAATGTCAACGCCTTGTGATTTATATACTTTTTGAATTTCTTTTAAGATATATTCTTGAGTAGTAATTGGATCGGTAACTGCAAGTAATTCTTTAGGTGCAATAATACCTTCAGTTAATCTATCACCAGCATTAACTTCTGATCCTACTTCTACTCTTAGTTTAGCACCATAACTTGTTGTATGCTCTCTAGCTTCATTATCGTTCATAACAGTTACTTTCCATTTACCAGAAGATTCTTCTATTTTAGATACTTTACCAGTAATTTCAGCAATTGTTGCTTTTCCTTTTGGACGACGTGCTTCGAATACTTCTTCAACTCTTGGTAAACCTTGAGTGATATCTTCTTCTGATGCTACACCACCGGCATGGAATGTACGAAGTGTTAACTGTGTACCTGGCTCACCGATTGATTGAGCAGCCATAATACCTACAGCTTCACCTGTTTCAACTAAGTTACCAGTTGCTAGGTTGTAACCATAACATTTTTGACAAATTCCGTGTTCACTCTTACAAGTTAATACGCTTCTGATTTCAACTTTTGTAATACCTGCTTTAACAATCTTACTTGCAATACTTTCAGTAATTGCTTCACCTTTATCAACAATAACTTCTTTAGTTTCAGGATTGATAACTTTTTTAGCAGCATATCTACCAACGATTCTTTCAGCCATTGATTCAATAACTGAGCCATCACTATCATTAATAAAGTCTGATACTACTAAGCCTGATGTACAACCACAATCTTCTTCTTTAATAATTATATCTTGACCAACATCTACAAGTCTTCTTGTTAAGTAACCTGAATCGGCTGTCTTAAGGGCTGTATCGGCAGATCCTTTACGAGCACCGTGAGTATTAACGAAGAATTCGTTAACTGAGTGTCCTTCATAAAGTGATGTTAAAATTGGGATTTCTACTGCATCACCGTTTGGTTTAGCCATTAATCCACGCATACCTGCCATTTGGGTAAATTGGTTTAATGAACCACGAGCACCAGATGACATCATGATAAATATTGGATTTGTTGGGTTTGTGGCAGCAATTTCTTTTAACTCTGCTTCTACTTGACTTCTTACTTCATTCCATACAGCACATACTGAATTATGTCTTTCTAAATCAGTAATTAAACCTCTTTGGAATTGTTTATTTATTTTATTAACCTTTTCTTGACCAGCAGCAATATATTCTTGTTTATGTTGACTAGTCATAATATCCATAATACTGAATGTGATACCTGAAATTGTAGAATATTTAAATCCTAAATCTTTTAATCTATCTAGCATCATAGATGTTTCAGTTGTTTTATAACGTTTAAATATTTGAGCAATTATTTGTTGTAAAGTCTTTTTAGCAAACGCTGGTGTTAAAGGCATGGCTTTAATTGCTTCAGGAATATTAGTTCCCATTTCTAAGAAATACTTGTTTGGTGTTAATCCTTCAATATTGTCTTTAGTAGGTTCATTAATAAATGGATAAGTATCTGGTAAGATTTCGTTAAATAATAATTTACCAGCTGTTGTAACTAAATATTTATCTTTAACATCATCTGCAAATATTTTATATTTAAATGATTTAACTGGAAGAGCGATTCTTGTATGTAAAGTTATTTCTCTTCTTTCATAAGCCATTAATGCTTCGTTTGAATTTTTATAAACTTTACCTTCGTTTGGTTCTCCAGCATACTCTAATGTAATGTAATAGTTTCCTAATACCATATCTTGTGATGGTGTAACAATTGGTTTACCATCTGATGGTTTTAAGATGTTATTAGCACCTAACATTAGGATTCTTGCTTCTGCTTTAGCTTCTTCACTAATTGGTACGTGAACTGCCATTTGGTCGCCATCGAAATCGGCATTAAATGCAGCACATACTAGTGGGTGTAATCTAATAGCTTTACCACCAACTAATTTTGGTTCAAATGCTTGAATACCAAGTCTATGTAATGTTGGTGCACGGTTAAGCATAACTGGATGTTCAGTAATTACATCTTCAACTACATCCCAAACACAGTCATCTTTATTATCTATTAATTTTTTAGCTCCTTTAATGTTATGAGCTAAGCCTCTTTCTACTAAACCATTAATTACATGAGGTTTAAATAGTTCTAAAGCCATATCTTTTGGAAGACCACATTCATACATTTTTAAATTTGGTCCTACTACGATAACTGAACGACCAGAGTAATCAACACGTTTACCTAATAAGTTTTGACGGAAACGTCCTTGTTTACCTTTTAACATAGAAGATAATGATTTTAATGCACGATTACCAGCACCACTTACACTTCTTCCACGTCTACCGTTATCAAATAATGTATCTACTGCTTCTTGTAACATACGTTTTTCATTTTGAACAATTATTGATGGAGCACCAAGCTCTAACAATTTCTTTAAACGATTGTTACGATTAATGATACGACGATATAAATCGTTTAAATCGGATGTTGCAAATCTACCACCATCTAATTGAATCATTGGTCTTAAATCTGGTGGAATTACAGGAATTACGTCTAATACCATCCATTCAGGTTTATTTCCTGATGTTTGGAATGCTACTAAACAGTCTAATCTCTTAACTAAACGGATACGTTTTTGACCAGTTGCTCCGTCTAATTCAGCACGTAATTTTTCAATTTCTTTATCAACGTCTACTTCTTTTAATAATTTTTGGATTGCTTCAGCACCCATACCTACTTCAAATGAATTACCATATTTTTCATAATATGCACGATATTCTTTATCTGATAGGGTTTGTTTTTTCTCTAGTGGAGCTGTTCCCGGATTAATTACTACGTATGATACGAAATATAATACTTCTTCAAGTTCTCTTGGAGACATATCTAGTACTAATCCCATTTTTGATGGAACACCTTTGAAGAACCAGATGTGAGAGCAAGGTGCAGCAAGCTCTATGTGTCCCATACGTTCACGACGTACTTTAGAACGAGTAACTTCTACACCACATCTATCACAAACTACGTTTTTATATCTTAATCTTTTATATTTACCACATGAACATTCAAAATCTTTTGTAGGTCCAAAGATTTTTTCACAGAATAATCCATCTCTTTCTGGTTTTAATGTACGATAATTAATTGTCTCTGGTTTTTTAACTTCACCAAATGACCAACTTCTTATCTTTTCAGGGCTAGCAATACTAATACGAATACCTTTAATATTATTAACTTCCAACATTTTTATTCCTCCACTTCTAGATTTCCATTTTCGATGTCTTCTAATTCTTCAAAATCTGGTTCTTCGTCATCGAAAACTTCATCTTCTTCATCATCATCTGAATAATCATCTTCTAGATTATCATTTAAATCTGCATTTACTTCAGGTCTTCTAAAGTTTTCAGGAAGTGGTGCATCTTTTTTATGGACTATATCACCAGTTTTTGCATCTATTTCATCAATAGTAATTGCATCTGATGCAGCATCTTCTTCGGCTTCTAATTCTTTTAATTCATGAGCAACGTCATCTTGGTCAATCATTTCAACGTTAAGTCCTAATGCTTGGAATTCTTTAATTAATACTCTGAATGATTCTGGCATTCCTGCACCTTTTGGAGTTTGTCCTTTAACTAAGGCTTCATATACTTTAACACGTCCAACTACATCATCTGATTTAATTGTCATGATTTCTTGTAATACATGAGCAGCACCATATGCATATAATGCCCAAACTTCCATTTCTCCGAATCTTTGACCACCAAATTGAGCTTTACCACCTAATGGTTGTTGTGTTACTAAACTGTAAGGTCCAGTTGAACGAGCATGAATTTTATCATCTACCATGTGATGTAATTTGATCATGTACATAACACCTACGGCAACACGGTTTTCGAATTTTTCACCAGTACGACCATTATATAGATCTGTTTTACCATCTAAGTCCATACCAGCTTTAGCCATTTCTTCTTTAATTTCATCAACTGTTGCACCATCGAATACTGGAGTTGCATATTTAACACCTAATTTTTTACCAGCCATTCCTAAGTGTAACTCTAAGATTTGTCCTAAGTTCATACGAGATGGAACACCTTGTGGGTTAAGAACAATATCAACTGGAGTACCATCTGGTAAGTATGGCATATCTTCTTCTGGTAAAATAAGGGAAATAACACCTTTATTACCGTGACGTCCTGACATTTTATCTCCGACTTGAATCTTACGTTTTTGAATTATATAAACACGAACGATTTTTGAAACTCCAGGAGCTAATTCATCGGAATTTTCTTTTGTATAAACTTTTACGTCATGAACAATTCCGTCAGCACCGTGAGCAACTCTAAGTGAAGTATCTCTTACTTCTCTAGTTTTTTCACCAAAGATTGCATGTAATAATTTTTCTTCACTAGTTAATTCTTGCATTCCTTTTGGAGTAACTTTACCAACTAGGATATCGCCTTCATGTACTTCAGTACCAATTTTTACGATACCATTAGCATCTAAATTCTTACGAGCATCTTCTCCAACGTTTGGAATATCTCTTGTAATTTCTTCAGGTCCTAATTTTGTATCACGACAGTCTGTATCATAATGTTCGATATGTAATGTTGTATAAACATCATCTTTAACTAATTTTTCATTTAATACAACGGCATCTTCATAGTTATAACCATTGCATGTCATGAACGCTACTACCATGTTTCTACCTAGTGCAAGTTCTCCATTTTGAGTAGCTGGTCCATCAGCGATAACTTCACCACGATGAACTTTTTCACCTTTTTTAACAATTGGGTTATGAGAAATATTACTTTCAGCATTACTTCTTTCGAATGATGCTAAATAATATTCATCTTTTCCTTTAGCGTTTTTAATAACAATTTTTTTACCATCAGCGTATTCTACTACACCGTCGGCTTTAGCAACAATTGTTGATCCTGAATCTCTAGCAGCAACATATTCAACACCAGTTCCAACAATTGGTGATTCTGGTCTTAATACAGGTACTGCTTGTCTTTGCATGTTTGAACCCATTAGGGCACGTCTTGCATCATCGTGATCTAAGAATGGAATACAACTTGTTGTAATTGAAACGATTTGTGATGGTGATACATCAATATAGTTAACTAAATCTGATTTAACCATAACTGATTCACCATTAAGTCTGGCAACTACTTGTTCATCAGCAATATTATTATTTTCATCAATATGGATTGTTGATTGACTTATGTAATAATCTGCTTCTTCATCAGCTGTTAAATAAACTACTTCATCTAAAATATGTTTATTTTCTACTTTACGATATGGAGTTGTAATAAAACCATATTCATTAATTTTTGCATAACTTGCTAGTGATGTAATAAGTCCGATGTTTGCACCTTCTGGTGATTCGATTGGACAAATACGACCATAGTGTGATTCGTTAACGTCACGTACATCCATTCCAGCACGGTCTCTTGATAAACCACCTGGTCCTAAAGATGATAGACGTCTCTTATCTGTTAACTCAGCAATTGGGTTAATTTGATCCATGAATTTTGACAACTGAGATGAACCAAAGAATTCTTTAAGTGCAGCTGTTACTGGTCTAATATTTATTAATGTTTTTGGTGTAACTGTATCTAATTCCTGAGTAGTCATTCTTTCACGAATAACTCTTTCCATACGAGCCATACCAACTTTAAATTGAGTTTGAACTAATTCTCCAACTTGTCTTACACGACGATTTCCTAAATTATCTATTTCATCAATATTACCAATATTAGCAAGTAAATTTAAATAATAACTTACTGCTGCATAAACATCAGAAATAGTTAATCTTCTTTCAGTAATATTTTGATCATTTCCAATAATATTTACTTTCTTAGTTGGATCTTTCTTATCATATACAACAACTTCTTGAATCTTGTTATATGTATCTAAATCTTCATTTATTGTAACTTCTTTAACGTTTAATCCGTCAGCAAAGTATGGTCTTAATTCTTCTAAACGTTTTTTATCAATTACTTCGCCTTCTTTAGCGATTATTTCTTTACCATTTTTTAAGTTTTCAGCAAGTGTACAACCTAATAGTCTGTCTAATACGTTTAATTTACGATTAAATTTATAACGTCCTACTTTTGCTAGGTCATATCTAAATTTATCGAAAAATCTAACTACTAATTGATTCTTAGCACTATCAAGGGTAGCTGGTTCACCTGGTTTTAATTTTTCATAAATTTCAATTAAAGCCTCATCAGTATTTTTAGTACTATCTTTTTCTAATGTATTATTGATAAAGTAATTATCTTCACCAAATACTTCTTTGATTGCTTCGTCACTTGATAATCCAAGTGCTCTTAAAAGTGTTGTGATTGTAACTTTTCTAGTACGATCAATTCTTACGTAGATAACATCTCTTGCGTCTAATTCAAATTCTAACCATGTTCCTTTATTTGGAATAACTTCTCCAGAAACTACTGGACGACCGTTTTTATCAATTTCACGTTTAAAGTAAATAGATGGACTTCTTACTAATTGTGATTGAATAACTCTTTCTACACCATTAATAATGAATGTTCCTGCTTCAGTCATCATAGGCATGTCACCTAAGAAAACTTCTTGTTCTTTTACTTCTCCTGTTTCATTAATGAAGACTCTTGCTTCTACTTTTAAAGGTGCTGCGAATGTAAGCATTCTTTCTTTGCACTCTTTAATTGAGTATCTAGGTTCATCAAAGGAATAATCTCCAAATTCTAGGGAAATATTTCCGGTGAAACTTTCTACTGGGAATAAATCTTCAAATACCTCTTTTATTCCTTCTGTTAGAAACCAATCAAATGATTTCTTTTGAATATCTAATAAATCGGTTAATTCGTAATTATTAGATGTTTTTGAGAATGTAATTCTCTCGGCATGATCGCCAAATTTAGCTTTTTTGTACGCCACTCATTTTCACCCCAAACAATATATTTTTCCGCTATAACCGGACAAAAGCCGGCACAGTTCCAATCTAAATTATATCAAGTAAAAAAAGAGTTTGTCAAACAAATTCTTTTAATTATATCAATAAATTTAACATTTAGGTATATTTTATTTAAAATATTTACACATGGTTAACATTTTTTGAGTTTTTAAGATGATCTTGTTATCGTTTGACTATTCTCTTTTACTTGTTTCTATGCCTTTTTGATTAATTTCTTTGGCTCTGTTGATTTTGTTATTTTTTCATAAATATATTGCGATTTTACATATTTTTTATAATCATTAATAGTTTTTATATAATCTTTAATAGCTTTTCTATATGATTCATTGGTATCAATATTATCTTCTTCTTTTTGCCAGTCATCATTTTCAATTAAGCTTAAATACTCTGTTTGAAGAAAATTATATTTTTCTGAAATCACCAGTTCATTTAATATATTGCTAAAACTTAAACCTTCGTTGAATTTCCAATCTTTAAATAAACCATAAAATAAATTATACAAATATTTAAAAAGTATTTTATTATTTTCTTCATTATCTTCCATATAAAATACTTTTGGTGGTAACATTATTGTTCCACAAATTTTTACGATTCTACGATAATTTCTAACAAATTCATAGTTATAAATATTGCAGGGTTTAAAGTTAATTCTTAACCCATTAAATTCTTCGGGCAATACGATTAAAACATTTTCACCTGTATAAGGTGAATCACATGATTCCTTTTCGAAGATTAATTCATTTAATCCATTATTAAGATATACTTTTGTTAAAACGACATTTAATTCTAAATCGTTTATATAAAGTTTTTTCGTTTTATCTGGTAGATATATGTTTGATTTATTGTTTTCATTTATATCACAACTGTTAAAAATGTAATCATTAAACTTATTTATATAGCAAGTTTCTGACAAAAATGGTAGGATATTAAAATTTATTTTATCTTTATACAGTAAGCTAAATAATTTGTAATCATTATTTATTTTATTTAATTTTTTGCTATCACATGATATGTTATCTTCTATGCAAGTATCTGATCCTAAAATGTATTTATAAAATTCTTTTCTAATGGTATATTTGTCAATATAAATATTAAGATCGTCCCATTCAAACATAAGTGGTTCATTAAAATATAAATCAAATCCATTTGGGTAATCTAACGCTAAAAGTAAATCTAAATTTTCAAATTCTATAATATCAAATGAATCACTTATAAGATTATCTTTAGGTAAACCTGTTTTTTGCCAGTCATCTACTTGATTCGAATTAAAGATTTCCAAAAGATGATCATATATTTTATCGTTTATAATATTTGTTTCGAATATTTTTGACTTTTTTAAGAAAAACATTTCTAATTTTAATTTTAAGAAGTTGTTATATAGTTTTAATTCTTGTTTATTTGCTTCAATTTCGCAATAATTTTTAAACCCATTATTAAATGGGAAATACGTATATACATTAAATATTATTTGATATAGATCTTCGAAATCTTCTTGAGTTAATTTATTTCGACTATATTTATTAAATATATTATAGTACATTTTGATTTTCATTAAATTATCTATTATTTCTTGCTGCATCGTTTTATCTTTAATTTCACTATTTGCAATTTGATCTAGTTGTTCTTTTAATTTATCTATTAAATCTTTATTTTCATATATAAACTTATCTATTATAATTTCTATATACGTTGCTTTGTCGGTTGCTGTTAGATTATCATCTAAATTAATTGATGAATTAAATAATTTTTTATAATCTTTCTCTACTTTATTATATCTGTTTTCTAATACATATTTTGTATTTTCGTTTATATTTTTTGGATAGTTTGCAATGGCACAGGTACAGTAATCAATTATTTTTTGGTCGGCGATAACAAACATATTGTTTATAATATTCATTTGATGATCTATGGCTTTTAATATGTTTATTTTTCTTTTACCTAAGACATATAATCCCATATGTTTAGCAAGATATTTTTTATCTTTTCTTACTTCATTTAAAGCAATATATTTATATTTTAAAGAGTTATTAATTTCTGTTATTTTATGAGAATAGTATACTAATTTTTTACTGTCTATTATTGAACTCGCAATATTACCAAAATGGTCATTATGCATAATATCTAGAGCTAAATCTTGATACATTTTTATTTCATTAAATAGTTCACAATCTAAGTTAATATAATTATCTTCATTTTCATAAAATTTTAAATATTCTTCTTTTAATTTATTAACATATTCTTGTTCTTTAGTAGTTAATTCTTCAAGTGAAGGAATTATTGAAGATGAATTATTAACTATTTCTGTATTAAATATTTTATTTTTCTTTTTAAATAAATTACTCCAAAACATATTTATTCCCCTTAAGTAAGTTATACTCTATCACACGTAAAGAAAAAACACAAGCAAATGTTTGTGTTATCATATATTACATTTTATAATTTTATTTAGTTTTTCTTTTTAATGAGCTAATTTCTTGTTCTATTTTTAAATTTCTATAATTTTTATATTTAATTAATTTGATGACAAAATCTTTTAAGGCTTCTTCATAGGCCTTAAGAATGTTATTATTACAATCACTATGTATTTCTTCATTTATTGATTCTTTATCAAACAAATCATTATTAATTTTATATTCATTAGAATTTTCTTCGAAAATTATTATGTTGTTAAACAATGTGCTAAATAACTCGCTGCTATCAGATTCTTTAATTGAATTTGACTTTTCAATAAAATATTTAACACTTTTATAAAAACCATAAAATAGTGAATATAGATCGTTATACAATTTTTGATTATCTTCTGACGAATTAGATACACTAAATATCTTTTTTGGTAAGACCAATGTTGAACCAATTTTTTCAATGATTGCTAACAATGCTTGTTTATTTAAAATTCTTGCTTTAGGATAATTTGCATTATAATTTAATTCATTTTCTACGATAAAATTAATATTTATTTTATTAAAGTCTAATGGTAGATAAATTTTAGTGTGATTTAACTTTTTATAATCAATATCATTGCCATAAAATCTTACGTCAGAAATATCGTTATTTAAATATATTTTTATACCATTATATGATTTATCAACATATATCTCTAATTCTTTAGTTCCTTCTGGTAAGAGTACTGTTTTATCGCGACAACTTTTGTTGATATAATTAATAAATTTATCCATATCACATGTTTCATTTAGTAATGGTAAATCGCTAAAGTTAATATTCTCTTTATATAATTGATAATATAATTTCATTTCATAAATATTGGGAATATTGAAACAATATTTTTTGACAAAATATTCTCTATCTATATCAATATCTTCAAATTTTGTTTTGTCACATAAGCCGATAATATATTTAAATAAATTCCTTTTAATTGTGTCGTGATCAACTGGCAAAGCACTCATAATATAATCAAATAATTCAAAATTATTTTGATTAAAGTATAAATAAAATCCATTAAGATTATCTAAACATAGGAGTAAGTCTATGTATTTCATATCAAAAACTTCAAAATTATTTTTTATAAACATTTCATTATATATAATTCCTGTTGAATCCAATTCAAATAATTTTAAAAGAATTTGATAAATATTATCATTAATAATTCCTGTTTCAAATATTTTTGATTTTTTATCTATAAATAATTCTGCTTTTCTTTTGATAATTTCTCTATAAAAATTTAATTCTTCCTTCTTTGCTTCATTTCTACAATAACTTCTAATATCGTATGTAAATGGATAGTAATTAATCGTATTAAAAATTGTTTGATATATTTCTTCAAAATATTCTTTTTTTATAATATTTCTTCCATATCTATCGAAAGTATTGAAATACATCTTTATTTTTCTTAAGTCCCTTATGATATCATTTTGATGTTCTATGTCTTCTATTTCAGTGTTTGCGATTGCATTTAAACGTTCTTTTAATTTACCTATTAAATTTTTATTTTCATAAACAAATTTGTTTAGCATTATCTCCATATATGTGATTTTATCGGCATTATTTATCTTTTTGTTTAGTATGTTTGAATCATTAAATAAATTTAAATAATCTTTTAATACAATATCATATCTTTTTTCTAATTCACAATCTATATCTTCATTTATATTTTTGGGATAATTAGCAAGTGCTTTGGTACTATAATCATATATTCTTTGATCAGCAATAACTATTAAATTATTAATAATATTCATTTGATGATCTATGGCTTTTAATATGTTTATTTTTCTTCTTCCTAGAACATACAAACTCATATATTTAGCTAGATATTTTTTATCTTTTCTTAGTTCGTTTAAGGCAATATATTTATATTTTAAAATGTTATTTATTTCGGTTATTTCATGTGAATAATATACTAATTTTTTACTATCTATTATTGAACTTGCAATGTTGCCAAAATGGTCATTGTGCATAATATCTAGGGCTAAATCTTGACACATTTTTATTTCATTAAATAGTTCTTTATCTAAATCAATATAATTATCTTCGGTATCATAAAAATTTAAGTACTCTTCTTTAATTTTATTAACGTAACCTTGTTCTTCAGCAGTTAATTCTTCAAGCAAAGGCATTTTAGTATAAGAACTATTTACTACAACATCCGCATTAGATAGTTTATTTTTCTTTTTAAATAATTTACTCCAAAACATATGCGTTCTCCTTAAGTAAAATATACTCTATCATATATAATGAAAAAACACAAAATTATTTTTTGAATGAAATTTCGTGTTTTATATTGACTTGGCAATTGATATTCAGGTATTCGATTACCTAAGGAACATTTAATTGTTTAGGTGATTACCTCTACTCTTGTATTAGAAAGAGGTGGTTAATGTGAATAAAAAATTATTATATTTTATTTTAATTAATTTATTTATAATTATTTTTATTTTATTTTACATCATTATTAAAATGATTGTGTTAAAATAAAAACACCATAAACACGGGGTTTGGTGCATTTCCCATAAAAGGTAATCACCCAACATTCCAAATTAGGTGTTCCTTTTTTTATTTTATGTAAGTTTTCCTTACATATTCATAATATCAAATTTTAATAATTTGTACAAGTGTAATTTTTAACAAAATACGAATAGTCGTTAAATATAATTAAGTTGTGTTTGACTAATTATCTATTATATTTTCGTGACATTTCTTCATTATATGAAAGGATTTTAACTGCTTGTTTTGCATCTATTTCAGTTAAACCAGTTGCATTATTCGTAATGACATGGCGATCTAAATTTAATGTATTATCGTTATCTAAAACTACATATTCAGTTATACCCAATTTTTTTAGTTTAACAGCTATTTCTTGTAACTTATCTTTGTATTTATTACTAATTGTTAGACTTATAACATTCTTATCTAAACCATATTCTTCTAGTTTATTCATTAATATGTATAAATAGTCAGGAAATAAACACCAAATAGATGTAATTATTATCTTAGCATCTGTTTCATCAACAATATATTTTAAATTATGTAAACATTCATCATCAAATGGTTCAATCATATTATCATTATATGTTACAAATGATTTGATAAATGCGGTATGTTCATCAGAATTTAACACACCATCAATATCTAAAAATATGGCTTTCATCTTGTTACCCTTACTACATAATAGCCATTATCTCTTTTTAATATTTCAGCATGATGTTCTTTATTTAAGTCAGATACAACTGTTTTAACGCCATGATTGTTACGCATTACAAACCATAATTCTCCATTTTCAGTAAGATAATTAAAAGAAGAATTAAGTATTGTTAAGTATACTCCTTTACCTGCTCTAATAGGTGGATTAGTTATAATTAAATCATATTTATCATTAATTTTATCGTACATATCACTTACAAATACGTTTGCTTTTACCTTATTAGATTTTATATTCATATTTGTTAAGTGAATAGCTCTATTATTAACATCAACCATATCAAAAGTTATATTTTTTAACTTAGATAACATTATGCCAATAAAGCCTACACCACAACCCATATCTAAACCTTTAACATTATCTTTGCCATATTTTATATATGTTTCTACTAATACTTTACTTCCTTCGTCTATTTTATCTTTAGAAAATATTCCAAGATCACTTTTAAATTTAAATGTTTCATTATTATAAGTATAGTAAACGTCTCTAAGTTCACTTCTTAAATTTTCATTATTATCAAAATATTGCATATCTAACCTTTTATATCTTAAATTGTATATTTACGATATCCTTTCTTTTTTAAATATTTATATGCTTCTAATATATTATCATCTATTTCTATTTTAGGTAAACCAAATAATTTATAGTGCTTTAACATAAATATTTCACCAACTATTTCATTTATAACATCTGATTCAGACATATTATTTTCTTTAACTACTTTATTTATGTACTTTCTTAATGAAAGATTAACTGATGTTACTTTGCAATCAATATTATATTTTTGACAGATTAACTTAGTTCTTTTTAAAGCATATGGCTTATGAACTATTATTAAGTTGTTATAATTTACTTTTTTTAAAGATTTTCTAATGTTTTGTTTAGTTGTTTTAGCATGTTCTTCTAACACTATTTTAGCATTATTAATACCTAATTTAAGAGCATATTCTTTAAACCTTTTTGCTTCACTTTTTTTTATTTTACCAAGTGTTCCTTTACCTTTATATCCACTAAAAATTATTGTTTTAAAGTTGTATTTATCATCTAATTCTTTTACTACTTCAACAATTGTAGTATCAATAGAACCACAGCCTAAGATAACATCACTTTTACTAATTTCATCTTTAGTGTTTAAATAATTATATATAATTTCTGCCTTATTTAATATTTCTTCCATGTATATTATTTTAACATGTTTTTGTTATAATTTATAACATTTATTAGATGTTTTTTCTATATTTTTTTATTTTTTCTTCTGTTATCGTCATTTCATTTTCAACTACATTGGCATTAAAAAATAAATCAACTAAATCACCAAAATATGTATATTTTCTTATTTTACTTAATGACAAAAATAACAAATCCTCATCTTCTTTTGATATATTTGCAAATAGAAAATTAAGTTTTTCAATTATTATCTTTTTATCTTCATTGTCCAAAATGCTCACTATTTGAGCAAATACGTGTAAATCACGCATAGAATTTAATGAATTATCACCATACACATTTATATAATATTTTATGATATCCTGTTTATACTCTGGTTTAATATATTTTAGCACTATACCCAAATAATAATTAAAAACTGAATTTAAACGAACAGCTAGACAATGAAACATATAATTATATAAATCTTTTTCCTCAGAACTAGATTCTTCTCTAATTATTTTATTAGTTTTGATTTTTGTTTCGCTATTGCACACATTTTGATTTTGTCTTTTGATTTCTTGCTCAACTAAATAAACAAAATTATCGCTAGTTTCATATATTTTTTTATTTTCAATTTCAATATATCCTTGCATTCCAACATCTTTTAAATTTTTAAAGCTTTCAATTATACCTTCAATTGTTGATTCAGCATAAATCTCAATTTTATATTCATTATTTATCATTTTCCATTTTCCTTAATTTTTATTTTAGGTTTTTCAACATTTTTAACACAATTAAATATGGCATTTTTTAATTTTGGATTTTTGCTATTTAATATTTTATAAATAGGAATATTTAAAATTATATCATTTGAATCATAAATTAAATCTGCAGTCCAAAGATTGTTAACGTTTTTGATATTTTCTTCATCTGTACAAAATACCTTTACTATTAAATCAGGATTATAATTTGGATTTTCCTTTAATAAGTATGTAGATAACATCATAAGGTTAATATGTTCATCTATTTCAGGAAGATAAATGCTTAAATTACTTTTTAATTTTTCGTTTTCATCAATGCTTCTTATTAATGCTTCTTCATTTAAATAAATATTAGGTCTAACCATCCATACATTTATATTCGGCTTACATTTTATATTTCCATATTCTTTAGATATTTCATTTACCAAATCAGATAATTTAACTGTTAATGTATCTTTAAGTAAATTTTTACTATCAATTTCTAAATTTACTAGTTCTTCTTCAAGATCTTTTTGCGATTCTTTAAAATCATTGATTAATCTATCAATATAAATTTTAAATGCTTTTTTACGACTTTCAATTTCTTCGATAGTACTTTTTATTTCTTTTTTAGTTGTTTCATATTTTTTAATTTTTTCTATGTCTTTCATTGCTTTTCCTCCTGCTAATATCTTTCCAATAATTTAGTTTTCCCTTTTACTTCTTGCGGTTTTAAACAATTTATAACTGTCTTTTTTACTTCCTCATACATTACTATATAATATAGTGATAACTCAACAAGTATTTTATCTAAGTCATAATTAATATATATTGATTTACCTAGTAAATTTTTTAATTTAAATAATTTTAATAAACAATTATTTTTATGATTTCCATCTCTTTTTATTAAATAATATATGCTTGATTACTAAAATGAAAATCAAGGTATGGATCAAAAAATGTTCTATTATTATTTAATTTTATCGCTAATTTGCATGATAATTTATCAAATTGTTCAAATGTTGCTTCGATGGTTGATTCACTATAATTTTTAAAGTTTTCAAATGGCATATTAACAATAAACTTAACTTCTGGTTTTTCAAACTTTTTTTCTTCTACAGCTTTATCAAAATCTTCAAATTGTTGAATTTTTTCTAAATTTGTCATTGTAGTTTCTTCTTTCTGGTTTGATTATTGCTTATTGCAATTATTTATTTAAAATTTTATGTTTAATTTTAGGTTCTGGTCTTTGCAAGCAATTTATTACAGCTTGTTTAATTATATCGTATTCAAAAACGTAATATACTGGTAATTCAATAAGTGCTTTGTCTAAATCATAATTAATTTGTATGGATTTTCCTGATAAATCAAATAATTTTAGTAAACAATCGTCTTTGCGAGGTTCATCTCTTTTCATTAAATGAATATATGCAAAACTAAAGGTATAATTGGCATTTGAATTTGTTCTATAATTATCTAGCTTAATTGTTATATTACAAACTAATCTGTCAAATTGATCAAATGTTTCCTCAATATTTTCTTCACTATATTTTTTAAAATCATCAATAGGCATTCCAACTATAAGATTAGCTTCTGGCTTAATTTTAGTTAACTTTGCTAGTTCATCTAATAAATCTGCTAAATTAATTGTTACTGTTTTATTTTTAATGTTATCATATTTTTGATTTCTTAATTCTTCTATTTCATTTGTTATCATTGCTTGAGATTCATTAAAATCTTTGGTTAGTTTAGCAATATATTCTTTAAATGCTTTGTCTCTTTCTCTTTTTTCAATTTGTTTTAACGCTATTTGTCTATTATATTCTTCATAGGTTTGAATTAATTCTAATTCGTTCATTATATTCCTTCTTTCAAGTTCTATTTTAGTCTACTACATATTAATATTTATTTTCAATAAATTAGAGCAAAAAAATAAAAGTTAATCTTCTTTATTAACTTTTATAACTTCTTTTCCCTTATAAAAACCACATTTAGTGCATGCTCTATGAGGTCTAATTGCTTCTCCACAATTTGGACAACTTACTACGCTAGCAGCAGTTTTCTTTAAATGTGTACGACGCATTCTTTTTTTAGTTTTACTTGTTCTACGAAATGGAACAGCCATGGTATCACTCCTATTCTTTAATTATTCACTTACAATTTCCCAGCCATTTCCTTTTTGGCTTTCTAATTTTGCTCCCTCTTTAGTAACTCTAATGGGGACTTCCAAGATAACATTTTCCCACAAAATGTCTAATAAATCAAGATAAAAATCATCTTTTAATGTATTTTCTAGAATTTCTTCTTCTATATGGGTATTAATTGGAACTAAAACATCTTCTAAAGTTATTGCACAGGGCATTACTATTTCTCCATCAATGTCTAAGTCTAATTCAATATTATCTTCATAATTTACTTTAACTAAACCTTTAACATGCATTCTATTTATTTTTCTAATATTTAATTTTTGATAATCTACTTTAGATAAATCTAAATCAGTATCTATTTCTAATTTTTTAAATGCATATAATTTTCTTAAATCTAGTTTCATTACATCATTTGATTCATTTGACGCATAACTTCTTTAACTTGTTTTTGACTAGGCTTTCTACCCATACTACTCATCATAGTTTCAATCATTTTTTCATTAATTGGTGGATTTTTCTTTAAGTATTTTTGCATAAAATATCTTGCTAAAAAGAAACCAATTACAGCACCAATTAAAAGTCCTACAACTACAAGTAAAATATCATGTAACATTTGTAAATCACTCCTTACGTTTTTAATTATACTATATATTAATTAAATTAGATAGATAAAAATAGTCTCCTTTTTCAAAATCAATTAAAAATAAATTAGGTATATCTTCTAAATAGTCTAAAAAATATGGGGTTATGGTATTAGTTTTTAAGATCATATAACTATTATTAACAATAAGTTTGCTTGCTTCATTAGTGTAATAACTATTAAATGTATGAACACTGTTAAAAAGATTATAGCCATCTAACTTGCTCATTTTACCATAAATATATTTATTTAATTCTCTTTTATTATATTTATCTACTAAACTATTATATTCATTTTTTAAATAGGTAATGTTTTCTTTGGTACCTAGTTTAATATTAAGTAATGCTTTATAGAGATTATATGGCATGTTTTTAGTTAATTTATAATAATCATTATTAATTTTAAAAATATAAAAAGTTCGCATTTGTTATCACCGAACTTAATATATCAATTTTTTATTTATTATTTTGTCGAATATTGTCAGTCTTTAAGTTATTTTCTTATTTTTTCTTAGAAGCTTTTTTAGTAGTTGTAGTAATTTCTTCAAATTTTGCTTCTACTTTCATATTGCTTTCGACAACTGTTTTATTTGTTACTTCTTTACCATTAGAGTACCATCCAATAAATTTTTTGCCTTCCTCTGTTGGATTTTCAGGTAATTTGATTGTTTCTCCTTTTTCAACTTTTATTGTTTCAACTGTTTCGTTATTGTTTGTAAATGTGACTGTAAATGTCGTTTTTACAAAGAATAATGAGTAGATGAATATCAATGTTAAAATGATAGAAACCACTAATGTTAATATACTTGTTTTTTTCATTATTATTTAACCTCCTAAGTTAATAGTACTATATTATTCTTTAAAATTAAAGATATAATCCATTATTTTGACTTCATCACCACGTTTAGCACCTAATTCTTCAAGTTTTTCATCAACGCCCATTTTTTTAAGTTTATAGGCAAAATGCATAACTGATTCGTCTTCAGTGAATCTAGTCATTTTAAATAATTCTTCGATTTTAGGCCCAGTTAATACCCAAATATTATTTTCTCTATGAATTTCAAATGGGACTTCTTCTTCATATTTATATATTTTTTCAGTTGTTGTAATACTTGGTGCTTGATTATCACTTTCTTCAACTATTTCACCTAATCTTTTAATTAAAGCATCTAATCCTTCATTATAAACTGAGCTAATAGGATATACTTCTAGGTTAGGGTATTTTTCTTTAAATTTAGCTAAGTTTTCTTTAGATTCTGGTAAATCCATTTTGCTAGCGATTACAACACTTGGCTTCTTTATTAATGATTCATCGTACTTAGCAAGTTCATTGTAAATTGTTTCATAACTTTCTAAAGGACTAAATGAATTTTCTCCTGACATATCAATGATATGAGCAATTACTTTAGTACGCATAGCATGTTTTAAAAATTTAAAGCCTAGTCCTACTCCTTCTGATGCGCCTTCAATTAATCCTGGTAAATCAGCAATTATATATTCTTTACCATAAGTTTTTACAACTCCTAAATTAGGAGATAAAGTTGTAAAATGGTAAGCAGCAATTTTAGGAGAGGCATTTGTTATAACACTTAAAAGAGTGCTTTTTCCGGCAGACGGAAAGCCAACTAAACCAACGTCTGCTAAAACTTTAAGTTCACATTTAACAAGAAGTTCTTCGCCGGGAGCGCCTAACTCACTCATACGAGGGGCTGGATTATCATGAGTTGCTAAAGAACGATTTCCTCTTCCCCCACGACCACCGTGAGCAATTATCTTTGAACCAGAAATTAGATCACATATTACTTCATTTGTTTCAAGATTGGTTACAACTGTTCCTTCAGGTACTTTAATAATGACATCTTCAGCATTAGCGCCATTTTGATCGCGACCTTTACCATTAACTCCTTTATCGGCTTTTACTGTTTTTTGAACCTTTAGGTCAATTAAGGTTTTTAATGATTTATCAGTAGTAAATATGATATCGGCTCCTTTTCCACCGTTACCACCATTTGGTCCACCCATTTCAACAAATTTTTCTCTTCTAAATGAGGTACAACCATCGCCACCTTTACCGGCTATTAATTTAACTGTTACTTCATCTACAAACATTTATATCACATCCTTTTTATATTATTTGTTATTAATTTATTTTTATTTCTTTGCTTGGCTATATATATTAACATATTTATTACTTTAATTCAATGATAGTACAGCCTTCATTTTCATTAGAAATATACATTTTTAAGATTCTTTTATCATTTTTAAATCTTAAATGTAATTCTTGTTTTAATACACCTTCTCCTTTACCGTGCACAATTAGGATTTTTTTATGATTTAACTTTAGGTTATCGTTAATAAATTCATCGACAGGAACGTATATCATTTCTCTAGTGTATCCGTGTAAGTCAAGACTTGGTAAGATATTTAAAAAGGGGCTACCTTTATACATTGGAAGCCTCTTTATTTACATTATTATTAGATTCTTCGACTTGTTTACTTTCTATTGTTTCCGTTGATTCAGGTTTTGTATCTACTTTAATTGAACAAGCATCAAATATTTCTTGTTTATCTAAAATGTTATCAATTGTTCCTAGTTTTTCGGACGCTTTATAACAAGCCATATTGCATATTTTGCCGATAACATCCATATCTAAATTGCTAATTATTCCGTAACAGAGCGCACCTAAGAATGCTGCTTCCATCATTAAATTATCAACTGGTTTTACTTCGATTTTAGGAATATATTTTACTTGACGATCTTTAACATAAAGTGTCCCATGATTTAGTAAGTTTAAAGTATATTTAGCATTTTCTAAGTCTTGAATTTTTTGCATTATATCTACTAAAGTTTTAGATTTATTGTAGTTAATTGCTATTTTAGTTAAAGCACTTGCAAAGTTTTCACTGGCAACAACATAGGCACATCTTTTAGATAAATTATAATATTCTTTTGATACTACATTAGCAAGCATAATCATTTTAGCGTTTGGATAGTTATTTGAGGCTCCAATTGCACCAGCCATATCTGTTCCATCAACAATTATATAATCTGGATCAAAATCAAATTTATGTTTTGTTAGAAATTGTTCATTATCAAATATGATATTAGTTCTTGTACCATTAGATTCATTAAGAACACTGTAATTTTTGTTGGTTTTTGTTTCATAATTTACTTCAACAAATTTAGTATCAATATGATATTCTTCTAATTTAGATTTTAATTTAATTCCTTCTTCTTCTCCGCCAACAACGCCTGAATAATAAACATTTATTCCCCATTTGGCAAGCATACAAGCAACATATACGCTTATTCCTCCGTTAGAAATAATTCTTTTGGTTATTTTTTTATCTTTTCCTTCTAATGGGAAATTATCCACTATTTCAGTAACATCTATTCTTGGCTTTCCTATCACAATAACATTCATTTATATCCCTTTACTTTCTATGAATATTATAATATACATTGATTTTATTAACAAGAATTATTTTTTAATTAATGTTTTGGGCTTTTCTATTTCTTCGGTCATTAAACTTTTAATTTGATCTTTGTTTTTTATAATACAATCAGCTATTATTTTAGCTAAATTATTAACACCTTTTAGTGTTTCAATTTTCTTATCATATAAACCATCAATTGTTATGGTTCTAATTTTATTGTTAGGATCATTTATAAGCATTATTCTAAAAATTTGTGAAAGATTATTATGTTTATTTTCAAATAAAGCATATATTAATTTATAGAAATAGTAGTATAAATCTTTATAATCTAAATCTAATATTTTGTAATTATGAATTAATGTTAAGTGGCTGAAATAAAAATCATATTTGGATTTAGATGCTTTGTGAATATTAAATTTATCTAAATTAGATGGTAATATGATAGTTACATGAGGACACTCTGATCTTAAATCAATTTCATCACTTCTTTATTTCATTAACGGGTATTTAGAAAGTATTAACTTCTTAGCACTAGTTTGACCTTTAGTTATAGCCGTTTCAAAGAAATCTTTTCTTACTTCTTCATAACCATTTTGATTTTTACTACTGTTATAAGGATTTAATATTGTGTATTTTTGCCTTAATTCACTTGTTAAAACACGATTATGTAATTTATGACAAAATTCACTTAAGGTAATATTTGATTCATTTTTATCAGGAAAATAATATGAATAGTTATTATTATCAAATTCATTTTTTACATAATTATCAGAACAACTTGTATAAATTTTTCCTGTTTCTATATTTCTAAACGTTTGATATTCAGTTTTATTATCATTAAATGGGACAGGAAAGCGATAATAATCAGTTTCTTCATAACATATTTTACATTCTAACATATAATTGCTTGTATGTACTAATATACTATTTGTTTCGGTAATTTCGATATTTTTTAATAATTCCTTTATTATGGACCACGTATCTTCGATTTGCATTCTTTCAAGATTCATTCCATTAAGTTTTAGATATTCTAAAACATTATCTTCTTTTAATAATTGGTTAATTCTTGTTCTTCTTTCTAATTCTTGATTATACATTTTCTTTAATTTTATTAATTCTTCTCTTTTCACTATTAATCCTTTACCAAATAATCAATATATTTTCTTCTTTCAATCATATTTAAATCAATTTTTAATTCTTTCATCAAATTTAATAAGTTGTATGTATCTTTTTCAAAATTATCTATTTGATTAATTACTTCTATTTCTATAAATAAACCAATGCTTTCAACATTATCAAATGAAAATTCATACTTATTTTCATATACGTATATGGTTCTTTCTTTAACAATTGTTCCTAATTCATTAACATTTAATTCCTGTAATATTTTATTTAGATTATTTAAATTATCAATTAAAACATCATATTTTTCATAATGAGAATTATTTATTTTCTTTTTTAAATTAAAGATACACTTTCCATTTTCATTTCTTGTTCTTAACCAACTATTTTTATCTTTTAATCTATAATAAGTATCAATTTGTTTAACAGTATTTTTGTATTTTGCTGTGTTTTTTACTAAATTTAATATTCTTTCATGTTCGCTTTTATCTACTTTTAGTTTTATTTCTATTTCATTATTATTTAAATTAATGTAATCATCACTTATTAAATAATAGAAGCTTTTCTTAAAGTAATTTGATATTTTATAAATCATATTCAAATCTGGTGTTGTACGATTGTTTTCCCAACTAGATATTGTTTTTTCAGATATATGCAAAATATCAGCAAGTTCACTTTGTTTTAAATTATTTGATATTCTAATATTTTTTATTTTTTCTCCTAAACTTTCCATGTTATCTCCCTTTCATTTACATTTTATCATAGGTTATTTTAAATGTTGCTCTATTTTATGTAGAGTTTATTCTTTAAGCAAAAAAACTGCTAGATTTTTTCTAACAGTTTACATTATTTCTTTTTTATTTTACTAATTATTAAACTAATAAATGGGATCAAAACGTCGACATATAAATATGGATATTGGAATTTATAGAATAAATAATTAAATATACATAATAAGATTCCAAATATTTCAAGTAATATTAATATTCTTTTATCTAATAAGTTTATTACGGGGATTAATATTGTTCCAATTAGCAATAATACTGATAGACCAATTAAAACATAGACTATGTTATTTAATAATTTTGCATTTGTTTCTGTTGTGTTTTTACGAGCATTTTCAACTTCTTTTATCTTGTCTAATGCATCAATATTTGATTTATTTAGCATCATATCTATACCAACAAAATCTTGAGGCATTGTCATTCTTACATTAAATTCAGATACTTTATCAAATTCACCATATAAACCAACTTTTGATTCATTAGAGTTTACTATTTCATGAAATACGCTATTTCTAGGCCCATGAATCCAGATATTATATTCGTCTTCATCTTCTTTTGTTACTGGATATGGTGTGATTATTCTAACTATTGTTTTATCAGCATTTAAATTTAAATTTTTAAATGTATAATTAAGTTCCTTAATATCGTTATGTTTAACAACTGCATTATTTACAGTGTATTCAATGTATAACGCAATATTATCTTCTGATGGATATAATATTTTTAAATCACCAGTACCATTTTTATTATCTTTGTATGAATATCCTTCTTTACTAGGATTCTTTAAATCAAATTCTTTTAATGCACTAGTTTCATCACGGTTTAAATTGTTAATATCAATTTTATCGGTTAATTTAAATGCAGATACTTTGTTTATACTAACACTTGGAGCATTATAAAATGATGATCCTTCGAAGTCAACAGCTTCTTTACCATCAAATGCTTTTGTTCCAAAACTGTAATAATTTAGTTTTCTATTTAAATAATCTATTTTTCCTTCAACCACAATTAATTCTTTTACTTTTATTGCACCTGCTATTTCTACTTCTGTATCTATTATATGATTAGTTACTTTATAATCATTTGCATAAACAGATAAAGGTATTAATAACATTACAATAAATATTAATACTTTTTTCATTTCTACCACCTTACTCACTAATTCTAACATTTATATTTTGGGATGTAAAGTGTACATTAGAATTAAAATAGATGGAATTATCATTAATGTTTCGAAATGAGTTACTATTGTTATCAAATATCTTAAAAATCCATCTATGTATAATTCATTTAAAAAAAATATATAAAACATATTTTACTGAATTGCAGGATTTAAATAATTGGATAAGAGTTTATTAGTTTTATTTAAAAGGCAGACTTTATAGTGTGCCTTTTAATTTTGCGTTAATAAAAAAACAATAAATTGTGTAAAAAACTTAAAAACAAACTCATAATTCATTTTAGGATATAAAATTAACAAAAAAAGAGATTTGCAAATGCAAATCTCTTTTTTAT
>ERZ824600.1419-NODE-1419-length-29729-cov-3.583339_pt1 | contig 29729 bp, 29 predicted proteins | sample MGYA00519933_ERZ824600 | MGnify/ENA primary metagenome ERZ824600 (study PRJEB31778, sample SAMEA3449178) | human gut metagenome | biome: human gut; feature: human-associated habitat; material: faeces | place: United Kingdom | collected 2010/2012 ... | reverse complement strand
TTCTAGAAAAAAATATTCCTCTTATTACAAGAGAAGATATGATTGCATACTATCAAAATGTATTCAGACCTGAAAACATGGTTATTTCAATAAATGGCAATATTGATAGAGATAAAACAATAAAAGAATTAAATAACATATTCAAAAAGAAAAATAATATTGAAAACTTTGACTATACAAAACATAACTCAAAAATGGAGCCAATAACATCACCAAAACAAACCATTCAAAAAATGCCAACAACACAAACAGCATGGATAATGCTTGGCTGGCAGACAAATGGAGTATTAAACCAGAAAGATTATGCAACTCTTCAAGTTATAGATGCGATTCTTGGAACAGGCATGAGTTCCAGACTATTTAAAAATTTAAGAGAACAGCAGGGACTTGCATACCAGCTTGGGACAGGTTATTCGCCAAATGTACTGCGCGGAAGCTTTATGCTATATATCGGAACAAATCCTGATACACTAGACAAAGCAAAAGCAGGTTTATTTAATGAAATAAAACGACTAAAAACAGAATATGTTGGAGACAAAGAATTAAAAGATGCAAAAGAAAAGCTTTTAGGCAATTATGTCATAGGGCTTGAAACAAATCTTGACAAAGCATCAAACCTTGGCTGGTATGAAGCCTCAACAAGAGGATACGAATTCAAAGATAAATATGAAAATTTGATAAACAGTGTAACAGATTCTGATATTATTGAAGTCGCCAATAAATACTTTACAGATAATTACATATTATCAATTGTAACAAAATAAAATTTCAAATAAACAAAAAAAACGCATATGGAAAAATTTTTCCATATGCGTTTTTGTAAGAATCTATTTTGCGGTCTTTAATACATACAAACTTGCACCCGATGCCGGCTCCACAGTTCCATCATGAAAAACGATAGGAAAAACATCATTCATATGTAAAGCATCATTTTTTACTATACAATTAGAACCTGAATCTATAGAATTCTTACCGGAAGAACACCTGACTTCTCTATTAGGTAATGAAGTGCCATTAACATCAATCCAGCCAATACACTTTGCAAGGTTTGTCTTTATATAATCATTTGTTAATACTACCCCTGATGGAAGTTCACAGCCACTTAAACTTTTATGAAAAGCAACAATAGAACCATCCGACAATTGATATGCCAAAAAGTAAGAAGCTCTTGTCTGGGTTAACCAATCAGTCTTTGCATCAACATCATTGATTTGATAATAATTCTTTCCCGAAGCACCTGTATATCCATCTTTTATAGGAATATTTGTATGCTCCCCGTAATATGTTGCTCCAGCTAATGTTCCATTAAAAATTGCACAAATTGACATAACATTATCAGGATGCTCACCTGCTCCATTTTGGGCATCAGTATTACACAAAGCATTTGTTCCTCCAAAATCAAAGCCATATTGAGCTTGAGACATTTTTCCAGCCTGATTCAAAGTAGAAATCACTTTTTTAAATTGCGCCCTGTTTCGCGCACCATTAGTATTAGATATTAAAGTTGGAATAGTCATAGCTGCGACCACGCCTATTATACCGAGAGTAATGAGGACTTCGGCGAGAGTGAATGCAGCTTTCTTTGCGAATACGGTCATTCCGAACTTATTTCGGAATCTATTATACTGAGATGCTGAAACAAGTTCAGCATGACTATTTATATATTCAGGATGACAGTGCGAGGTTGGATGTGGAAAACAATTTAAAATAAATATTTCTAAAGGCCTTAGAATACTGTTGGAGTGGAGCTTTAAAAGGTTACCCCCCCCCGATTTTCTTGTTATTATTGAGTTTTAGCATATTATACCTCCTTTTTTACAATCTATCTTTCATATTTACCAATTTGTACGGGTCAAAACCTGATTACCCTTTTTATCATACATTTTATCTTTGTACCACAAACCTTGAAATTCTTTGTCCTTATTGTACATATATTGAATATCTTTTGATACAAAATATATCGCACTAGATAATTTTCCTTTTTTATCATACTGCATTGAGGTATAAGGGAATTTAGGATATTCATCTGACATTATATCGGTAAAACGTAATCCGCCAAATGCAGTGTAATAAAATGCCCTATTAGGATTACTTTTATACTGTATAGCATACATTACCAAAACATCTTTTTTATAATAAAAAGCACAATAATTTGCTTCTTCATCTTCTGTAACCCCGTTATTTGTAAGCATATAATGATGTTTATATTTTTTATCTTTAAAATATTGTGCAAATTCTTTTTTAAATTCATCTTTTGTAAAATAAATTCTACTTGAATTATTTTCAAATAAAAGATTTTGATAATAAGATACCTGCTCATCTCTTTGAGCCTGTGAAATATCCAGCCAATCAAATGTTACAGAAACCTCTAAAGGAGTTTGTAACTTATTGTCTGGTACAGTCTGTTCCTTTTTGGAGATTTCATCAAGACTGACAATATTTTCGACAGCTAAAACATTATGCCCCAAAGCTAAAGAAAATATTACAAGCAAAGAAACAATTTTTTTCATTACACCACCTATACTTTATTATTTAAACTATTATAAGCAACCCTTAATTTTATAGAAAACAAATTATCATCCGGCAAAAATAAATTATGCTCATTTACGGCATAATCTTCAGGCTTGATAATACCATTAATCTCAAAACCAACAAAATGATCATTTTCATCTCTACGAGACTTTGTTGATACTGCAAAAATAAATGTCGCCATATCAACTTTATCAATTAAATTATCCCCGCTAGTTTCACCATGAGCAGAAATTTTTGCAAAAGCATTCTGAATTTGCACTTTAACCTGTTTAAGATACTCAGGTTTATTCATAATATCATAACGCCCGAAACGATATTTTAACATGTACGCTTCATATTCCGAATACTGCAGCTTTCCGGTTTTATTTCCAACAACCTTCGCAATATATAATAAATAAGACTCTGCCAAAATTTGAACTTCTTCTTTAAAAGATTCATCCAGCTTTTTTATCTCTTCAGGAGTTTTATCTGCTTTAGCTGCAAGAGTCCTCCAGGAATCAGGAACCACATCAAAAGGTTCAGATTCAGGATTAGGAATGCCACTTTGAGTAACCATATCTGCTAAAATAAGGGCAAAAGCCTCGCCGAGCTCAACATTACCATTAGACAACTCTGATAGAATTGAAGTTCTCGATAAATTACTCTGAGAATTTTGCCCGAAATTTTGCATATAAATTTATCCTAGCTTATATCCCAGCGACCACAAGTTCCGCCCCAGCGAGCTATGATATTACCTTTAACATCTTTGATTTTTTCAACATGCTGAACTTCATCAACACCTTCAACAATTGTAATAACCTCACAATTATTTGAACATCCTGTACATGTACATGTAATTGATGAGAACTTCATATCAGCAACATTCCAGCCTTTAAACTTAGTTTGAGCTTCTGTATATTGATGATTTTCCATAGCTAATAATGCTGCACCGATTGCACCCATAGTCTGATGGTTTTCAGGAACAACAATTTTTGTATTTAAAGCTTCTTCAAAAGCCTTAACCATACCGGTATTAGTAGCAACACCACCCTGGAATGATACAGTTGGAAGAAGTTCTTTACCTAGAGCAAGGTTACTCAAGTAATTTCTAACAAGAGCCTGACAAAGTCCATATAACAAATCTTCAACCGGATATCCCAACTGCTGTTTGTGAATCAAATCAGATTCAGCAAAAACACCGCATCTACCAGCTATTCTGGCTGGATTTGTTGATTTTAATGCTGTTGGACCAAATTCTTCAATAGGCACATTCAATCGTTGAGCCTGATGGTCTAAGAAACTGCCTGTCCCTGCAGCACAAACAGTATTCATTGCAAAGTCTGTAACAATACCGTCACGTAAAATAATAATCTTACTATCCTGTCCGCCAATTTCAAGAATTGTCTGAACGCCAGGGATATTAGTACTAGCGGCTACGGCGTGAGCTGTAATTTCGTTTTTCACAACATCGGCACCAACCAGCGAACCTGCCAATGCACGCCCTGAGCCTGTTGTACCAACACCCATAACATTATATTCAGTTAATCTTTTTGAATATAACTGATTTAAACCGCTTTGCACCGCCAAAACAGGCTTTCCTGCAGTTTTTAACATAATACTGTCAACATATTTTCCTGTTTCATCAACTAAAGCTAATTTAGTTGTAACAGAACCAACGTCTATCCCTAAATATACTGTTAAACTCATGTTCTTTTCCTTTTCCTATAACAGTACTATGATAGCACGAAAAACATATATGTTATACTTTTTAAACATTAATTTACACTATTAGTGCATAACATCAGATTTATTCAATTCTCCGATATAATCAACAGGGCTTTTATCCGGCATATTTTCCAAACAATCTGAAAGCATTCTTTCTATTTTTGATAATCTAAACATATCAACAGTTGACCTTAGTTTAGCATCAAAATCAAAAGCTGCAGCAGGTTTCAACGCCATATCCATAAAAATTATATCCTCCAATAATATTTTATTTTATATTCTCTTATAAACTATATACCCTTATTTATAGTAAAAATTACACTTTTTTAAGATTTATTAACAAAAACAAGAATCTACATTATTCATACTATTAAACTTTTTTAGTTTTTCAACTATACTGTATGACATGAAGAAAATAGTATATTTATTGATTATCAGTGCATTAATAATGCCGCTAACAACTCTTTACACAGAAGCCTCTCTTATTTCTGACAGAAGATACAGACTGGAACAGAGAAGAGAACAGCGACAAGATGTTAAACAAATAAAAAAATTGTTAGAAATACATAACAACTTTGCAAACCAACATGACTTGAAAAATTTATCAACCCTTTACGCTGATACTTATGTAAATAATGATGGTTTCAATAAAAAAGTATATTTTAAAAGTATTGAAGCTACATGGCAAGCTTGTAAGGATTTAACATACACTACAGACATTATTGATATTGAAATAACCGGAGACTATGCAAACGTAAACGTAATAGAAACCGCAATTGGTACAGTAACTGACACAATAGAATCAATGCCTGTAACCGGTGAAATTCATTCTATATCAACAGGAATTTACCATCTTGTAAAGATAAATGACAACTGGTTTATATCCGGAGAAACAGCCTTATCTGATGAGTCCTCTTTATTATATGGAGATGCAAGATTTATGAATATTGAAATTCTTGCTCCTGCGCAGGTTAGCTCCGGTGAAACCTACACCTCAACAGTAAAAGTTGATACGGATGAAAACACTTTTATTATGGGTTCAATTGACCATGACCCTATTACGTATCCTGCGGGTTCTCCAAAAAATGAACTAAGAGCAATGCCGCAATCACAAATTCTCGAACGAGTTCTAAAAGCAAACAATGACAACTTAAATGAATATACTATTGCCTCTCTTGCAATCTCAAAAGCAAAAAAAGCAAGTGAAGGGAATTTTCAAATATATGTTGCCGGACTTGCTTGTGTTATGAGAAGAGTAAATGTCATTCCAAAAAATAATTTTATAAAACTTGAGGATTAAAATGAAAACATCAATAGGTAAATACTTCTTTCTAATAGTTTGTTTCATATTCTGGCTATTTTTAGCCTTATTTTCATCTAAGTTGATTGTTGATAATTTAACTTCAGGTCACCATTATTCAAACGCAGTATTTCAGCTGCATTATCTAAAAAACACAGGAGCTGCATTCAGCTTACTCCAAAATGCCAGAGAATTTTTAATTATTGTGTCAATCGTTGCAATAACAATGTTATTTATGTATGTACATGACAATATAAAAAATATTCATCTGATATCTATATCATTTATTTCACTTCTTTCCGCCGGAATTGCTGCAAATTGTCATGAAAGAATAGTTCTGGGTTTTGTCAGAGATTATATCCAGCTCAATTTTGTTAATTTCCCGATTTTCAATGTAGCAGACATATTTATAACTATAGGAGTTATAGCTCTTGTCGTAATTCTGCTCTTCTACAAAGGAAGATAATTTTATGATTTTAATAATTGATGAAAACACAGACGAAACAAGATTAGACATATATTTAGCTGAATTATATGAGGGAATTTCACGGTCTAAAATCCAATCTGCCATAAAATCAGGAAAAGTATTAATAAACGGAACCGCTAAAAAGCCGTCTTATATTTTGAGAGAAAACGACAGGGTAGAATTCGAAAATCTTGTAGATGAAAGCGTTTTACAGGTTGAGCCGGAAGATATTCCTCTGGAAATAATCTGGGAAGATGAAAATATGGCTGTTGTAAACAAACCGTCAGGAATGCTTACACACCCGACAACCCTTGAAAATTCCGGAACACTTGTCAACGCACTTTTATTTAAATATGGTCAAAATCTATCAGATGTTAACGGAGAATTCAGAAGAGGAATAGTCCACCGTCTGGACAGAAACACCTCCGGCTTGCTAATGATAGCAAAAAACAACAAAACACATGAATATTTGGCAACTCTTATAAAAAATCGAGAACTCACAAAAAAATACCATGCTGTTTTAGTGGGGAATTACCCGAGGGACAATGATGTTATATCTGACCCTATAGGGAGAAATAATGTAAACCCTAAAAAAATGGCAGTCCGCCCTGACGGGCGCCCCAGCGTTACCAAACTAAAAGTTCTTGAAAGATTTGGTAATGATGCAACCTATGTAGAGTTAAACCTTGTAACAGGCAGAACTCACCAGATACGAGTTCACACAAGCTTTAAAAAGCACCCCGTATACAATGACACTTTATACGGTGCAGGGCAGGGAAAAGTAAAAACTGAAGAACAGGTTCTTCAATCTTTCTACCTGAAATTTGCAAAACCTTTTTCAGCAGAGATAATTGAACTTGAAATCCAACCGGATGAAAAGTTGGAAAAAGTTCTGAAATACTTTAGAAACAGGAGCATCTAATATGAAAAAAATATTTTTAATTCTAAGTATTATAATATTATTAGCAATCGTATATTTAGTAATTATTAATTTTAATAATTATGCAATCTTAAATATTTTAACTGCAAATATGGTAGAACCTAAAGCTCTACATGGATGGGTACAAAACGGATTCTATCTGGGAAAAGCAATAAGACTCTCAACTTATACAGTACTTATATTATTAGGAGGAATTTTTACAGGAGCAGGAACAGTTTATATGTTCTATGACGCAACCAAAGATAAAGTAAAAGCTTATCAAAGAGAACTGGAAAAAACATCTATATCCGGCTCCAATAATGCTTCCAGAGTAGAAGTTCTTGAAGCAAAAATTAAAACGCTGGAAAAAGCTTTCAGTGCGGTAATTGATGAAAGACAAAAACTTGAAGTTCAAATAAAATCACTCAATGCTGAACTTGATAACTTAAATAAAGATAAATAAATTGTAATTAAAAAAGGCGGAATAAAAAATCCGCCTTTTTTGTTCTTATATATTTTTCAAAATCATCAATATTAACTCTTTAAATTTAGATTTTACTGTATTTGTAGTTTCTATAACCTCTTGATGGCTAAGTTTTTTAGTGGAAACCCCGCTTGCAAAATTTGAAATACAACTGATTCCAATTACATTCAACCCGCAATAATTAGCCATGATAGCTTCCGGAACTGTAGACATGCCAGCAGCATCTGCACCCATATATCTTGCCATTTTAATTTCTGCCGGAGTTTCATAACTTGGTCCTGATGAGGCAATATAAACACCGTGCTTCAAATCTATTTTTAACAATCTACCTGCTGCATCCACAATTTTAATAAGATTTTTGTTATAAATTTCAGACATATCAGGAAACCTTGGACCAAACCGTTCATCATTAGGACCAACCAGCGGATTAGCACCCATAAAATTGATATGATCAGTAATTACCATCAAGTCACCAGGTCTAAAGCTTTTATTGATAGCACCAGCGGCATTTGTTAAAATAACAGTTTTTACACCAAGTTCTTTCATTACTTTTATAGGAAAAGTTATTTCCTGCATTGAATGCCCTTCATAGTAATGATTTCTACCCTGCATCATAACAACCTTACGACCGGCAATATTTGCAAAAACCAACTGTCCTTTATGCCCTTGAACAGTTGACGGAGCAAAATTTGGTATTTTTGAGTAAGGAATAGCTATTTCACAATATTCATCGGCCAAATCTCCGAGACCTGAACCCAAAATCAACCCTATCTCAGGTTTAAAATTATCAGTATATTCATTAATATAATCTAATGTTTCATTTATCATAATATAACCCCGTCCCTAAACTCTTCTCTTATTATAATATTTCAAAACACAAAAATACACAAAAACCTTATGTTCTTGTGTATTTTGCAAACTTTATTAACCAACCAATCTATTGTCGTCAGCTTCAGATGCTTTTACCATCAAAGCATGTTCAACAGGATTTTCTTTTGAATAGCTGGTTTCATGAGTTTCATCAAAACCAAAGTCTTCGCGAGCTTTTCTTGCTTGATTTTCATCAACAATTTTTTTAGCAAGTTCAGCAATTTCGTATACAAGCTTGTATCTATTATCTGTATTTTCGTTTAAATCCCACGCTACTTTAATTATTTGATCCATTAATAAACCTCACTTTTCTATAATTATATGTCTATAATATAATATAAATAAAAATTTCGCAAGTAGTTCTCACCGGATAAGAAACAGATAAACTATTGAAAAATCTTTAACACGAATCTGTGAGATTAGAGATTCTGAAACTAGTTCAGGATGACTACTAATATTTTCGCCAACAAATTAGAAAAACAGAACCTATTCTTTTCCTGTTATTTCTCTGTACATATCCATATACTGAACGGCACTGCGCTTCCATGAAAAATCAGCTTCCATCGCAGATTTTCTCATAGCATTGAATACATATTTATCAGAATAAACATATAAAGCGCATTTAATAGCATTCAACATATCCCAGCCATTATACTGCCAGAATTTAAAACCATTCGAATTATCAAGAGGATATCCGGTTATCGTATCTTCCAAACCGCCCGTTGCCCTAACAATAGGTAAGGAGCCATATCTCATAGCAATTAACTGACTCAAACCACAAGGTTCAAATTTTGACGGCATTAAGAAAAAATCACTCCCTGCATAAACTAAATTTGCAAGTTTTGCATCATACCCAACATAAGCTCTTATATTAGAAGTATTATTGGACAACCAGATAAATAAATTTTCATACGCATTATCTCCACTGCCCATAAAAATAAAATCAGCATTCAAATTTTGCAACTCGTACTGCATATCTCGAATCAAATCTATACCTTTTTGTCCGACAAGACGAGAGATTAATGCAATTATTGGTCTTTCAGGATTATATTTTAATCCAAAGTATTCACATACAGCTTTCTTATTTTCTTCTTTATTTGCCATAGATTTTACATCATAATTTTTCACAAGTGCCTTGTCTGTTTTAGGGTTAAAAACTGTATAATCAATGCCATTTAATATTCCGCGCAATTTATATTGAATTCCTCGCAGAGTATAATCCATATTTTCTCCATACTCAGAACCTAGAATTTCTCTTGAATATGTCGGAGAAACTGCAACTACTCTATCTGAATAATTTATAGCACCTTTCATCCAGTTTACACGGTTATAATGTTCACATCCCCACTGATTATATACAATATCTTTTCTCATATTGGCAAAATCAATAACATCTTCAAACCAAATACCTTGATATGCCAAATTATGAATTTCAAAAACACACTTTGTATTTTTCCAGAAATCATCAAATTTATAATTTGAATGCAAATACATTGGAATCATAGCAGTATGCCAATCGTTTGCATGAATCACATCCGCTCTAAAATTCAGGGCTTTAGCATATTCCATAACAGCAAGAGAAAATGAAATATATCTTTCATGTTCGTAGCGCGGATCAAGGTACTTTGGATAAACCTCTTTAAAACAAGAAAAATACCAATCATTTTTCACAAAAAACACATTTATATCAGTTCCCGGAAGTTTTGTCATAAAAAGGTTAAACTTATGTGGCTGATTCCCGAAAGTCAGCCACATCTCAGAATTTTCAAGCTCTTTTATGCCATACTTTTCTTTATCAATAGAGCCATGAAGAGGTGTAAAAATTGCAATTTCAGCATCTTTTTCCAGTTCTTTCGGCAAACTGCCAACAACATCGGCAAGCCCTCCTGCCTTAGAAAACGGTGCAACTTCAGCAGACGCAAATAAAATCTTCATTTTTCCTCTCTTTCTGAAACTTAAACGGATTAATTAGGAGAAAAAGTCTTCCGGATTTACAACATCTCCGTCGCTTTCATCAAAACCTGATTCTGATGATTGACTCTGACTAATTTCCTTTTCTGATACACTTTGTTGCGGAGGTATAGGAGTTTCAACGTTCACCTGAGGCATTTGTTGAACTTCAGAACCTTTGTTATTTTGATTTTCTAACATAAGTTTCTTTATGTCAATATTCAAGTTAAAATTTAACCCGTATTTTTGAACAATATATGATGCCTGATTCATACAAATTTGTGCCTGCTCTTTTGCGCCTGTGCACATCAAAACTTTGTACATATTAACTTTATTTAACATTGTAAGATATTCACTAATACCGCCGGATTTTTCCATCTGAATATTAGAGTTATTCAGAATTCCGTATGCAATATCAAACTTACCCTCTTGAATATTCAAAATACTCATCAAATACCAGGCAACATGCATTACTGAATTCATCCCTTTTTCTTTAGCTGTCTTAATTACCTGATAAAGAATTGCAGAAGCTTTTTTGTACGAATTCAAACGAATATAAGAATAAGCAATAAGCATATCTGCAAATAATTCAAATTTATACATGTAAGCTTCTTTTGCTATAAGTTTTGTTTTATAAACATCTTGAGCAAAAGCTACAGGATCCTCTTTGAAATCTATAAACGCTCTCATAAAATGATATAGCATTGCAGAAAATACATTACTGCCACCCATATTCGTAGAAACAGTAACTTTTTCTCCCTTTATAAGATTTTGCAATTGCACAAATATTGAATATTCTTTAGGTACAAAGTTAAACAGCTTATTTGATATATCTAAAAATTCTTTAACATCTTCTTTTAAAGATATAACATCAACAATCGCAATATATGCAATACATTCAATCAACAAAGCCTTAAATTCTTCTTTAGAAATAATTGTATATCTAATATTGCCGATTTTTTGTGAATCTAATGCATTTAAAACATTATAGCCGATATCAAGACAATCATCATAAGCTCCGATATTAAATAAAATTTTGATATGAATCATTGACATCAATAGGAAATTTAAATCAAAATTTGGAGCAGACGGATCAATCGAAACTTTGTCCATCACAGATAAAACTTTATGCGTTAATCCTAAAGCATACATATAATCCCCGTGCTGCATTGACCCTTGAATCATTTTTGTACATAACGATACAAAATTTGCAGTATTAGATGATTTTTGCAAACTCAATAAAGTCTCTTCTGCAATTTCTCTAGTTTTTTCAGGATCATATTCAAACATATTATTTGAAATATTTTCATATATAGAAAATTTGTATTTTACTAATTCATCAGGCGACCATTTATCAGAATACTTATCCAGACATTTTAATATTTCGCCGGAACAATTCAGGTAAGAAGAAAAATCCCCCATAGAAAGATTTATATTTGCAAGTTTTTCCCATTCAAAAATAACCTGTTCCTGCTCTCCCAGCAATTCATATAAAAATGCTTTAACCGGACTCGGCATATTATCTACAAATGCAATATTAAACAACTCTTGAGCAATAACTTTCATATCCTCAGGACGAATAACTTCCAGAATATTCTGTCTCAAAAGATTATAATTAGGGAAATACATACAATCATTATAAAAATACAAATAACCCATCTCGGACAGTTTATCAGCAATTGCTTTCCAATTGGCAAACCCAAAACTATTAAGAGTTTTAGTATCTACTCTTGTACCGAGCAAAACAGCCATTGCCAAAAATTTTACAGCTCTCTTATCATCTTTTAACAGATTCAATCTACGCTTCATCAATTTACTCAAATTAGATGGTATAATAATAGTTTTTGGATTAACCATAACTATTGAATATTCTGTGTACGAATAAACACCGGATTCTAAAAGATATTGAATCGCAAAATCTAAAAACAAAGTACTTCCGCAGGCATATTTTGCTATACGCTGGAAGTAAAAATCTGTCATAATATTTTTATAAAATTCTTTATCAGACTCTATAATATCATTAAACGGAGTAGGTTTTAATGTGATTTCTGTATAATATGGTCTTGAAAGAAGAAAATGAGCCTGTTTGTGAAGTGAAAACTCTTTATCATAAGAAATCAAATAACTTATATTCAGCTCCTCGAAATGTTCAAATAACTGCTCTAAAACATACATAGAACTGGAGTCTATTTTTTCAAAATTCTCAATATAAATCAGGGAATCAGGAATTGCCTGCAGCAAAGATAGGAACACCTGAAAATAATTATCTCTGGTATCATCAAGATTATTCATATTTCGCTGCGTTAGAGTAACCAAATCTTTTACCAGGTCTGATGAATCAATATTCTTAAACATCGAAAAATCATTTGTATCAAATAATTTTTGAGACACTGTATAATCAAATATAGATGACACTAAATCCCTGAAAAATGAATATGGAGAATACTTCATATCATCATGACAGGTTATAGGTATAACGTTGCTGTAAACACCAAGCTCATCTACAGCAGACAACAATTTCAAAGTATAAGGCTGATACATATTTGAAGCCTTTATTGCAAGAATACCCTTTGGTATTTCTTGCAACACTTCAATAACATTATCCAGAACTTTTACATTTTCAGTTGTATAAAAAGCACAATTAATTTCATCAAAATTAATCATATCAATATCATACAAATCATCATCAGCCAAAAGATTTTCTTCATCTAATGCTGCTCTGGTAATCTGCTCCTGTTCCGTTAAAAGAGTTTGTACAAAATGAGGAACTTCATTATCATCAGAAATTTGCTCGTGCTCGGCCTCACTTTGCAAAAACTCATTAATTTTGATAAACTCTTTTAAATTTATTTCATAAAACTGTTTCATTTTCCCGTTTACAAGAGCAGAGTTTAAAGCATCCATCTTATAGCGTTCATGATAAAATTCATAAAAATCTTCATCTGTTATTACCTGAAAAGAATCCAGAGCTTTCATATCTTTATTGGTGTTTTGATAAACCATGTTCGCCTGAAATCCGGTGTCAATATCATAAGGATTCTTATCAGCATCCCTTTTCATAATCGTAAAATTACATTTTAAAGCAACATCTTTTCTTTTCAAAAGTTTTACATTCAATTTTGTAATCAAATTCAAAATTTCAATAGTTGACATTATTGCGGAATTAGCAGAAGCAGACATTGTATAAACCTTATTAAAACGTATAACATAAATCCCGCCCTTAAGAATTTGACGTCTTACATCCAAGGATTGTAAATACCCGGCAATAAGATTATCCAAATTTGCTTTAAACTTGGTAAATAACTGATTGGAGCCTAATTTTGCCTTAACAACATCACTATTAGGAAATTCAATTTTTAATACTGCAAAAGATTCTGTATTAGATTCACCTTGAACCGCGCTAATTTCTGTTGGATAACCACATTTTACACATTTAGAATTTTTAGTAAGATTTATTTTTCCACATTTAGCACATTTTGTTACTAAAATTTCACCACATTTACGACAGGTATTTTTTGTGTTTACAGTACGACAAACAGGGCAGATGATTTTAAGCACCTTTTTACAATTAGGGCACACCATCGCATTTTTATCAATTTCAGCTCCGCACTTTGGACATTCCATAATGGAATTATAGCATACTACAACCTTTTTAAACTAATTCAAACAGACGATATTAGAGTAAAAACTCATATTTTCAATCTGCAATTTCTAAATACAATAAATTTATGATATGATAAAATTATAAAGAGGGTGGAATGAGTATTATTTCAGACAATAATGATTTTGAACAGCAAAGAGTTCACACAAAAAATCCGGTTGTAAAACCTGAAGCTGTAGAGTGCGACAGAAACTTTGAAAACTGTATCCGTCCGAAATCCTTTGATACATACATAGGGCAAAGTGCACTAAAAGATACACTAAAAATTACTATTGAAGCTGCCAAACGAAGAGAAAAACCCCTTGACCACTTACTTTTTTACGGTCCGCCGGGCTTAGGGAAAACAACCCTTGCAGGAGTTATCGCTCAAGAAATGGGCGTCGAAATAAAAATAACATCAGCACCTGCACTTGAAAGACCCAGAGATATTATAGGTATTTTAATGTCTCTGCAGGGCGGAGAAATCCTATTTATTGATGAAATCCACCGACTAAATAAAGTGGCAGAAGAAATTTTATACCCAGCCATGGAAGACTTTTACCTTGACATGACAACAGGCAAAAGTCAGACTGTAAAAACTCTAAGAGTTCCGTTACCTAAATTCACACTGATAGGTGCAACAACAAAAGCCGGAGAACTTTCAGGACCATTAAGAGATAGATTTGGGATTATTCACCGCCTTGAATTCTACACAGACGTAGAACTATCTCAGGTTATCAAAAGAACAGCAGGAATTTTAAATATAGAAATAGATAATGATGGTGCACTTGCAATTGCCCGCCGTTCAAGAGGAACTCCGCGTATTGCAAACAGACTTATAAAAAGAGTAAGTGATTATGCACTGGTTAAACATGATGGAAGAATTACCCAAGATGTTACCAATAAATCACTTGATATTTTAAAAATTGATGAATTTGGACTTGACTCCACTGACCGAAATCTTTTAAAACTTATTATTGAAAAATACGACGGCGGACCTGTCGGAATTGAAACAATTGCAGCAGCAATAGGTGAAGATGTAAGAACTATAGAAGATGTTTGTGAACCATTTCTACTACAAGCTGGCTTGCTTCAGAGAACCCCGCGCGGCAGAAAAGTTTCCCCTGCAACATACAGACATCTCGGTTACAAAACGTCTGCTGCTTCGAATCAGCAAAGTTTATTTTAAAAAACAGCAAAAAATTTTATCATAAATTTTATATAAAACAGAACAGAAAAATAAAGGATATAAAATGAAAGTACAAAACAATATACATTACCCGTGTTATAATACAAGCTTTCAGGCAAAATTTTTACACAGCGAAAGCCTGAAAAAAGTTGCTGATTATGCGGTTGAACATAACAAAATAGACAAACTTATTCAAGCGAAAAAAAACATAGATACTTCTTACCTGCAAACCAGATTAAAAATGGACATCTCAGAGACCGAAACAGGTAAGCCAATTGTAAGTTTTACAAAATACAGCCCGAAAAAAAATATTAATATTGCTTATTCAATAGATGATTATGAAATTGTAAAAACAACAGAATTTACAAGCGAAAATAAAATGAACCCGCTTAAATTCGCACTTGATAAAATTATAAAACTTGGAAATAATGCACCTCATAATAAGATATATAAAAAGGTTGTTATTTCCAAATAAATACAAAAATATTAAAGATTTCACGCTAATTAAATTGCCTTGATCAATAATTAAGGCAATTTTTGTATTTAAAATGTTTTTATATAAACACGGGGAATTTTTTCAATAGAAAAATATAGGAGGATATTATGGAAATATTTGTGAATTCTACACCTGAAACTCGGGCATATTATACAAAACAATATTCTGCATCAAATCCAAATTCAAACAACAAAGTTGCATACACTGTAAAAAAAGGAGATAATCTCTGGAACATTGCAAAACAACAAATAAAAAATAAAAATGCATCAAATGCTGAAATTTCAGATATGATGTATTCTATTGCAAAGTTAAATAAGAAAGAAACTATTGAAGCTGCAAATGACATTAAAATAAACGATGTAATATACATACCTGTTTACACAGAAAAATCAAACTCAAATAAAAAGATTAGTAAAACGCCTAATAATAGTAAAGCAAAGCCTATAAAAACAGACAACTCAGTAAAAGATATTCAAGAGTCTCCAAAAAAAATAAAAGAAATACTTACACCGCCAAACCCTCATGCAACATACACAGAAAAACAATTATATAAATCTAAACATATAAATAATATTGATAATAAATTATACTCAGATTTTGGGAAATACGGCGCTCAGTATTGGACAAAATTATTAAATAATCCAAATAGCCAACTAATTATTGAAAAATCTTACACAATAGGAAGTAAACCAACAGGAATTATTCTTACCAAAAAAGACAACAACAAAAGATATGGTAAAACTGAAGCTATGCTTTTGATAAGGGCTGATAAGAACGGCAAATTCGACAATGTAGTTTACAACTCTCCAGGAACTGATATCTACAGTACTCGATTTGATTTTGAAGTTGATAAAAAAGGGCAATTAAAAAGACCAAATTCTTTTGGAATATACACAACTATTGATAAAATAGAACAAAAACAGTATCAAGAATTAGTAAAAGGACTACAGAAATATCTGGATGAAAATTTAAAATAATATTTCTAAATACAGGATAAAAAAACACAATTTTCTGTTCCTACCAGGAATTTCGGAATATATTGGTTATGGAACTTCGACCGGGATCCTGAACCAAGTTCAGGATGACAGGCAGTCGGGTGAGGATAACTATTTGACAACAGCTACAGAGCAAAAAATCAGTCATTCCGAACTCGGTTCGGAATCTAATAAATTACAAGATGATTTAACCATTAAAAAATTGCCAAAATATTACTATTTGTTTTCAATTTAATCTTAATGTAATATAAAGTGTATGATTGAGAACTTAGACAAAATTAAAGCGGCCATAGATATAGAAATAAAATATCGCTACATCGATATCCATGGAAAAACGCAAAAGTTCTCAAGCTTTATAAAAAAAGAAGCTCAAAGAAATTATAAGAAATCTAAAAAAAATCCTCGCTGGGCAGTTGTGATAGAAGCATTTGAGGTATATCCTTATGCTTCGGTTCCTGAGCGCCGAAAGTCCATTGAACATTTGATAAAAGTTATAAAAACAGATATTCAACAGGAAGCAGCAGAGAAAAAAGAAGAAGAAACAATGCAGCTTCAAAGACAAAAACATCCATCCGAAGTTGATGTTATGTACATAAAAGGCGTAGGCCCTAAAGTTGCATATAAATTAAACAAACTAGGAATTTTTACAGCTCAGGATTTGATGATGTATTTTCCTAAAAAACACATTGATTATTCTTCCCGCACCCTTATAAAAAAATTGCAAGAAGGACAAACAACAACTGTTTTCGGTTACATAAAATCCGTTTCATCTTTCAATACAAAAAATAACTTATCGGTTACAAAAGTTGTGATAGCAGATGAAAGCGGAAGATTTGAACTCAGCTTTTTCAACGCAAAAGGAAACAGATATCTTTTAGAAAGAATGAAAGCCCAATTTCCTGTTAATGCGGGGATTATGGTATCCGGAGTAGTTAAAAGGAATAATTACACAGGACTTTTAACAATGGATAAACCGACATATTCAATTATGACGGGAGAATTTTTAGATAACCCTGATTCAAACTTGAACATTGCAAGAATTGTTCCGATTTATACCGTTTGCGAAGATTTAAGTATAAAAACGCTACGAAAAGCCATTTTTAATGCGATTGAGCTTTATAAAAACGACATAAAAAATATTATTCCGGATTTTATAAGAGAACGCCTCGGAATTATGGATAAAAAAGAAGCTGTAAAACAAATCCATTTCCCGGAAACCATGGATGCTCTGGAACATGCCAGATTTTCACTCATTTTTGAAGAACTGTTCCTAATTCAATTAAAACTTATAAGATTACGAGAAACAACTGCAAAAAATACAACCTCATTTGCCCTGCAAGTACATAAAGACGGACTTGTACAAAACTTTATAAAAAATCTTCCTTTTGAATTAACATCAGGACAAAAACAAGCAGTGAATGAAATTTTACATGATATGAATTCTGATGCTCCTATGCAAAGATTATTACAAGGGGATGTTGGCAGCGGTAAAACTGTTGTAGCAACAATAATGCTTCTTGCAGCTATTGAAAACGGCTATCAGGGAGCTCTGATGGCACCTACAGAAATCCTTGCTCAACAACACTACAACAATCTAGTACAATGGCTAACCCCAATGGGACTTAGTGTTGGTCTATTTTTAGGAAGCCACGGCAAAAAAATTCGACAGAAATTTGAAACAGATTTAAAAAACGGTCAAACCCATATTGCTGTAGGAACTCACGCACTTATACAAGAAAATGTAGAATTTAACAATCTAGGCGCAATTGTTGTTGATGAGCAACATAGATTTGGAGTTAAGCAAAGAAATATTTTAAAAAAGAAATCTCAAAATCCACAAATACTAACAATGACAGCAACACCAATACCAAGAACTCTTGCCCTTACTGTTCATGGAGACCTTGATTTAACAGTAATTAATGAGCTTCCAAAAGGAAGAAAACCAATAAAAACCGTATTAACAGGTTCTCACAAACAAGTTTGGGATTTAATAAAAAAAGAAGTAGAATCAGGCAGACAGGCTTATGTTGTTTATCCTTTAATTGACGAAAGTGAAACGCTATCAGCTAAAGCCGCAACAATTGAAGCAGAAAAACTACAAGCAGAAGTCTTTCCACAATTTAAAATCGGACTTTTGCACGGAAAACTCAAAAACGATGAAAAAGATGAAGTAATGAAAGACTTTAAAGAGGGTAAATATGACATTCTTGTCTCAACAACCGTCGTGGAAGTCGGAGTGGATGTTCCAAACGCAACCGTTATGGTAATTGAGAACGCAGAAAGATTCGGACTGTCCCAACTTCACCAGTTAAGAGGTCGTGTCGGCAGAAACAGTCTCCAATCATACTGTGTTCTGATAACATCTTCACGTTCTCAAGAAACAAGAGATCGCCTCGGAATAATGACTGAAACAAATGATGGTTTTGTTATTGCAGAAAAAGATTTGCAGCTTCGCGGTCCGGGAGAATTTTTAGGAACCCGTCAATCAGGTCTTCCGGATTTAATAATTTCAGATATTGTACGAGATGCTAAAATCTTAGAAATAGCAAGAAATGAAGCAATTGATTTTGTAAAAAACTATAATATAGAAGATTTTCCTGTACTAAAAAATGTCACTTCACTTGAGATGTTTACCGGATTGGATATTTAATTAAGTTTAGACAACTCTGAAACCGTTGTCTCCATTTTCTCCGCCATATCAATGAGAGTATCCAATGAAGGTTTTGAAAAAGCTACTTCTATCTTTCCCATAAAATTCAAAGAAATACCAAGTCTGTCAGCTAATTCCTGCTGCGTCAAACCAAGCTCTTTTCTTCTCTTTTTTATATTTTTCCCTAAATTTTTGTAGAAAAGCTCTTTCATATACGTACAGTTTATACGTAAATTTTTGTAAATTATACGTACTGTCAATACGTAAATATGATATATAATATTTAGAATAACACTACAGCAGGAGGATATATGAATTTTCAAAATAATATGACCAAAACAGGTTTTACACTATCCGAAGTATTAATAACACTAGGGATAATAGGTGTTGTTGCTGCAATAACAATTCCAGGACTTATGACTAACTACAGAAAACATGTAACTGCAACTACTCTGGAAAAATCCATTTCAACCCTTAATCAGACTATAAAATTATCTGAAAACGAAAATGGGGAACTTGAAACATGGGATAGAACAATGAAGCATGAAGATTTTATAGATAAATACTTCAGACCATATATAAAAATAATGCAAACCTGCAATCCAATAACAAAATGCGGATATAAATCTCAATCCCCTTGGAAAAATTTAAATGGTAGACCAGCCAATGATTATGGGAATCCAAATCACAGGGGAAGAACACCATTTATTGCAATGGACGGAATTTTATATACTTTTGGATTTATAAATGACGGAGGAACAGCCGAAGTTGATAATGACAAAATTATTATTATTGATATAAATAACTCAAGAGGACCAAATCAATTTGGAAAAGATATTTTCTTTTTATACAGAAAAGAAGAAGCTTCAATTTATCCATACGGAGCTGATAAACCCAAAAATGAAATACAAAAAGACTGTTCAAAAACCGGACGAGGATTCTACTGTGCTGCCTGGATTAGAGAAAACGGATGGAAAATCCCATCAGACTATCCCTGGAACTAAGCAAGTTAATAAATAATTTGAACATTAACTTTTCTTGCTCTTGCTTTATTATCAAAATCAATAAGTATAACCTGCTGCCATTGTCCCAGCTGTAACACTCCATCTATTAAAGGAACATGGGTAGAGTTTCCTACAATAGAGGCTCTCACATGAGAATATCCGTTGCCATCATGCCACATTTCATCATGATGATACGGTGCATCAACAGGTGCAATCCTATCTAAAGCTTCCGGCAAATCAACCAGCAGCCCCGGTTCAAATTCCATATTCGTAATAGAAACTGTACTCCCCTGAGCATAAACATAAACTACAGCATTTTGTAATCTGTGATTATACACAACATTTCGAATCTGTGGTGTTATATCTATGATATCAGTATTTCCTTTTGTATGCACCGTAAAAACATCATTCAAGATTGTCATAATCAAACCTCTTATCCCTTAATTTTACTCCTGTTGAAAGAGATTATCCAGCAGAATAATAAAACACTCAATTTAATATACTTTTTTAAAATTTTACATAAGACACATACAAAATGCAATTATAAATCAACTTATATTACATACGTTTAATAACTATTAAATTTCTAGATAAATCTTCATCTACCGGCAGTTCGTAATCTATAATATCAATTATTTTAGCATTGTATTTTTTTAAAACATTTTTAGCTTCATCAATTTCATCAGGTGTTTTTCTTGATTTGTAAGCCACAAAATAACCGCCTTTATACAATTTTGGCAATGCATATTCACAAATATTTTTCAACGAAGAAACAGCACGGGAAGTAACAACATCAAATTTTTCATCAAGGTTTTCAACCCTCAAACAAACTGGATTCAAATTTGATAAATGCAATTTTTCTTTTATTGAATTAACGGCATTTATTTTTTTCCCAATACTATCTAGCGCTGTTACCCGAATATCACTGTAAGTCATTGCAATCGGAACCGCAGGGAAGCCGCCGCCTGTACCAATATCCAGTAAAGTCTTCGGGATACCATATTTATCAAAAAAATTACTGATAGCCAGAGAATCATATACGTGTTTTTCCCACAAAAAATTTTCCGCATTTTTTGAAATAAGGTTTACTTTAGAATTTTCTTCTAAAAAAATCTGCATATAATTTTCATAAAAATTTTTATTTTCCATATCTTTCCTGCAATATTTTAAAATCTTCTTCTTTCATCCTGCGCTCAAGATTTTCAATACGCGCAGAGACCTTATCTAAATTATCCTTGCTAAATGAATGTTTTGCAACATCGTAAGCCGAAATAAAATATTTGTATGCTTGTTCTAAATCTTTTCTAAGTATATAAAAATCACCAATTTCTAAATTAGCCCTAACAATATAGAAAGGCTCATTAAGAATTTTTGCATATTCTAAAGCTTTATTCAAAAATTCCAGCGAAACATTTGTATCAATTGAAGAATTTATTTCTGACATGTGCATAGCCGAATTAAACAGTCCGTTATAATTTTTCATAAGAGTATCAATTTTCATACTCTCTTTATAATATTTTACAGCTGATTTTGTTTGCCCTGCTTCATCATACAATTCTGCAAGATTTGCCAATGAACGCGACAAATACTTATTACTATGCGGATTAGTATCAAGCGCTATACATTTTTTATAATATAAAACAGCAGATTTGATATCATTTTTTTCATCACACACTCCTGCAAATTTATAATACAATTGAGCGGTAATAGACTTTTCAACATCACTGTCTACAAGCTGCAATGATTTTTTATAACAATCGTATTCATCATCCAGCTTATTTGCAAGCTTTGCCAGTGCAAGATTAACTTTTATATGAAATTCGTTAGACAAATTTGGATTATTATCCAGTTCAGTCAGAATATATTTAGCATTATCGTGTTTGTAAATAATATAATATATATTCGCAATTTCCAGCTTAATTTCTGAAACTTTTGTTAAATTAGACGCATTATAATAAAAATCCTGTGCCTGAGTATAATATTCAAGAGCTTCATACCACTGAGACAGGTGTTTATAAGCTTCGGCAAGTTTCACATAAATAGTCGGCAGGAAGAAATAAAAATGTTCATCATCCTTTTTGGTCAATGCATTCTGGTACAAAGATATAACATATTTGTAATTGTATTTTTGTTCTTCCTGTTTTGCAAGATTTATAATCTGAGTCAGGTTTAAATTAGAACTTTTTTCAACAATCTGAGTTTGTTCAATTTTTTCAGTCACAAAATCCTTAATAGAATCTGCTATTCCGTCAAGTATAGCTTCATCTTCAATAATAAAACTTATTTTATTAATTTTTTCTTCTTTTGATTCTTCTTTTTCAGGTATATTATTCTCCACGGCAACAGGAACAGTTTCTGAAACAACTTCAACTGCAGGATTGACATCTATGACCTGAACATTTTTCAGGTTTAAAACAGGCTTTTTAGGAATAAATAAAGAATGATATTCTATTTCATTACGCATTGTCTGGCGAGAAAGCTTCAAATCTCTTTCCAGCGGTTTTAGCGGCAGCTGGGTATTATATAAATCAATGCAGGCACTGTGAAGTTTTACCTGTACATTTTCAGGAATTTGATGATCAATTATTTCTCTAAAACAATCCTGCAAATATAAACATTCACCATCCACAGACAATACAGAGTTTGTAACAAAGAAAAACACTCTTTCTTCATCAAACAAGTGCAATGATTTTAACAAATTTACGTGAATCGGAACCCTCATAACTGTCAACAATCTGAACAGATGAGCACTTACAGGATCAACTAAAGCCAGAGCTTCTCGTAATATAAAATCAGGAAACGCCATTAGACTTTTTGAAAATACTTCTAAAAACTGGACAAGAGAATATTCTCTCAAACGCATTATTTTTACAGATAAATTCACATAATTGTAATACCCTTTAGTATGTTTATACAATTCATTTGATATTAGTCCGATATTTTTTATCCCGTTGGATTTTAAGTACTTTTCAAAAATTGCCTGAGACAATGCAAGTACTGTAACTCTTGCAAAATCAACATTTTCAAAATCCTCAAATTGAAAATTTCGTGCTGTAATTATTATCTTTACATTAGAAAGTGCAGATAAATGTTTAATAAAGCTCAAAATTTCCTGTTTATTAGACTTTAGAACAGCTTCAAAAGAATGAAGAATAATAACAACAGGACGGGTAATAGAATTAAAATAAGAATTAATTTTCTGAATAAAATTTTCAGTTTTTATTCTTGGTGGAACGAGTTTTCCCTGTACAGTAAAGACCCGAAAAGCTTCAAAAAAATTCAAAAGCATATCATCAAGAATTGTTGTTTCCAGACAGTTATAACGAAGAGTTAAAACTCCAGAATTAAAACAGGTAGACACAAAATCAACAACAAGAGATTTACCGGCACCCTTAAAACCGTTTACAAGCATTAATTTTTTATTATCATCTTGCAGAAAGTCACAAATTTCACTAATCTGCTTTTCATTATTTTCAAGCAAAAATAAATCAAAAGGGCATTCTTTAGGAATATCTTTAACTACTATAGGGTTTTCCAGAAAATCTTGTCTCATGCGTTTAATTTACTCTATTTCTTCCGTTTTCCTTAGCATGATACAAACGTTTGTCAGCTGCTTCAATAATTTCTGACGGAGTATCCCCGTCTTCTTTGAATGTAGAAACGCCCAAACTTATTGTAACATTGCTTTCGCGTCCATTACTTAATTTAAGTTTTTTAGACGAAATAATTGTACACAATTTATTTGCAATACTTACGGCTTCTTCATTTTTAGTATTTGGAAGAATTATACTCATTTCTTCTCCGCCGTATCTGCATACTATATCGGTCGCTCTTACATTTTTCTTTAATTCAAAAGCAACTTGTCTTAATACGGCATCACCCGATTGATGTCCATAGTTATCATTAAACTTTTTAAAAAAATCTATATCAATAATAATTAAAGAAAACACAGTTTCATAACGTTCACAGTGAGAAACAAATCTTTGCATTTGTTCTTGAAAATACCTGTGATTATACAATTCTGTCAATCCATCAGTTGTCGCCAGCTTATACTGCTGATCAAAATCTCTTGATTTTATTAAATATTTTATAATCACCGCAGCGACAAATGAAAATACTGCGATAGTAAGAGGGGAAACAATTTCAATCCACAAATTACAGAATTTCATTAAATAATAAGTGAGCATTATATAGACCATGTAAACAGTCATAGAAACACCTAACGCCACAGGCATAGACGGGATATTCAATACAAGAATAACTGTAATCGCAAGAAGTGCCAAACCTACAAGAATATTCACATAAGATGGGACTTTATGTATTAGATTTCCGTCAAGAATATTATTAACATATGTAGCCTGCACTTCAACTCCTGGATATACCTTATCCACAGGTACAGTTTTTATATCAAACAAACTGGCTGCAGTAGCCCCGAAATATACAATTTTATCACGAAAATCAAAGCTGCCTTTTTCTTTACCTTCAATTGTTTTCAACAATTTATACATAGGAATATTTTCATAAGTTCCTGCAGGGCCATACCAGTTTAAGATAGCTCCACCATCTTTATCCACATCAACCTTTGTTCCATCAGATAGAACAAGTCTTCCTTTTTTATCAACAGTAAAATCATTTTGGTTTTTAATACCAAGAGCATCCAGTGCAACTTTAAAACCTAATTGCGGATAATATTTTCCCTGATATTTCAAAAACAAAGGCATTTTTCTCAATACCCCGTCATCTGCTCTCAAAACATTTATCATTCCAATGTTAGAAGTACTGTTTAAAATTCCATCAAGAACAGTTCTGCAGTTTGAATATTCCAAATAGCCAAAATCAACCTTATTTGAATCATTTTCAATATTTACAGATAGAGATTCCGGTAATTTAGCAGGAATTCTTAAATCTTCCGGCTGGTTATCTAAATTCATAGCAGTGTATAAGTTATCATATTTTTGAAAAGCCTTAACCAGTGCAGAATCTTCATTTGCAGCACTTTTCATTGATTTTACAAACATCAGGTCAAAAGCTATACTTTTGGGATTTTGAGCCTCTATATAATCCACCATTTTTGCATAGACATTTCTTGATAATGGCCATTCTCCATATTGATCAAGAATATACTCGTAACTGCCGTCATCTATAGCAACAATAACGATATTTTTATTATGAGTCTTTACTTTTGATTTTACCAGAACGCTCTGACGAATATCAAATGTCCTGTTTTCCATAGAATTGATAAACGCTGTAAAACTCCCGTTCTTTAAACTGAAAAATATCAGCAAAAGCAATATAGAAATCCACAGCGTATATAAAAATTTTTTAAACATAACCAAAAAACCTTATGATCTGACCTCTTCAGTATAAGTTAATCCGGAAACATTAGCAAGAATATTTTTTACAACAAACTTTTGCTCCAAAATTTTATTATTAAGTTTTAAAATTTCTGTAGTATATGACAATTCATCAGGAAACATTAAATAACGTAATAAGCATTGCTCGTGTAAATTCATTCTCTTCAATTCCTATAAAACAGTGATTACAATTTTATTATTTCAAATTTTATAAATAATTAAATCAACCTTTTATAGAATTTGAAGAAAAATTTCTAATACAAGTAATGTATTGCTAAAAAAATAACCACCTAAAACATATGACTTTTTAAAAATATCCATTAAAAGATTGATGAAATAAACCTGTTTATATTTTATTGTATATGTGGGGAATATGTGCGATATTTCCGGGGATAGTTAAGGGATAAGTTGTATGGAAGATAAGCTTCAAAATTCAATATCAACAAATGAGTTGTATAAAGAGTACAACTGGTATCAAAACACATTTCCTCAGATTGTACAAGATTCATATGACGAATTTTTTGAAAAAAACTTTATTGTAAAATTCATAGGCTTGAGCAAAAATCTAAATTGCTTATTAAATAATGAATCTTGTTTTGTTACAAAGATTCGCATTGATGAAAATTATGATATGTTTTTCAGGCTCACAGACAGAGCAATTGATTTAATTCTAAGTAAAGCTTTAGGAGCCTCAAAAACAAAATTCAATATAAATAAAATATCCGAATTAGAAACAAAAATTATAACTTCTTTTAACAGCTTCATGTTTGATGCCATAAAAGAAAAATTAAACAATCCGGAGCCAACAGTTGTAAAAAAAACAAACTTTGATGTTATTCATCTAACATTTTTAATAAAAGATACAGATGAATACAATAAAGACGCAGGTAAAATCATCATATCACTACCGCAAGCACTGTTAACTCCTGAACAAATAAACTCTTCAGGCCCAAAATTTTCTGAAAACGACTTTCCAAACTGCCAGACTCTGGCAAAAATTATCGTAGGGAAAACTAAATTTTCTTTATACGATTTAAAAAGCCTCGAAGAAGGAGATTTAGTAGTATTTGAAGACAGCAATATATCGCACTTAACCCTTTCTATCCTTGGAGAGGAAATGAATATAAAAATTACCCCGAATATGGATTTACTTATACCTGAAACAAGCAACGGAGGAGATGAAATGAGTGAAACTCATCAAAATATATGGGACACAATTGAAGTTGAAATGAATGCAGAGTTTGATGCTGTTAAAATCTCTCTGGGAGAACTAAAAAATATAGAAGAAGGGCTTGTTGTTGATTTAACATCGCTTTACGACAATAATGTAACTTTAAAAGTTGAAGGTAAACCAATTGCAAGCGGTTCTCTTGTCATAATAAACGACAGATACGGCGTAAAAGTAAACAACGTAATCGCTCAAGACAACGAGACTTCTGCTCCTGTAAGACAAACAAACAACATTCAAGAAGAAGAAGATTATTCACAATCTACACTTGAAAACGAATCTTTCAATGACGAAACTAATGAAGAAAATTACTCACCATCAAATGATGAGGGAGAAGACGAAGAGTTTGATTACAGTGATTTTGAACTGGAAGATGAAAATATTTAATAACACTATTATTAAATAACTAAAGGAGATAAAACAGACTTATGGGCAGTTATATAGCAAATTTTACAGTTTATACAATGGCAATGCTGGGATTAATATTCTTCGCAATTTTCGTATACAAAAAATTTATGGATGGCGGACTCGGAACCAAAAATTCAAAATTTTTAAATATTGAAGAAACAATGAATATCAATCCAAGAAAATCTTTGCTTGTAGTAAGAGCAGGCAATGAACGTTTTCTTATAGCTTCTGATGTTGATAGGACAACTTTACTATCCAAGCTTGACGAAACAAAACAACCCGTTAAAGATTTCGATAGATTCAAAAATATTGTTCAAGAAGAAAATATCCAAATCCAGAACAACTTTCCTTCACAAAATAAAGTTATAGACATGGACATTGAACAAAAACAGAAAAATCAAATACATCTTGAACCAATTAAAACAAAAAATCCTCAAGCCTCACACTTAAAAAGAGGAATGGATAGAAGAGAAAACAGAAATCAAAACTTACAACGCAAAACAAATTTAAATATAGATACAAATCAAAATAATCAAGGATTAGCAACAATCCGAGAAATGGCAAAAAAAATAAACGAACTATAGGACACTAAATATTATGGATCAATTACAAAATTTAAATCCGGTACTTCAAATGCTGATAGTAATGAGTATGTTCTCATTATTACCATTCATTTTTTGCAGTATGACGAGCTTTTTAAGATTTGTTGTTGTATTTTCAATGCTAAAAACAGCAATGGGTACACAACAAATTCCACCGGCAATTGTAATCATCGGTTTATCAATAATATTAACTTTCTACACAATGGGAAGTACGTTCCAAAAAATGTATGATATGGGGTCTGTTCCGTATCAGAAAAATCATGATATGGTTGCTGCTATTACAGAAGGTTCTAAACCCCTAAAAGAATTTATGCTGAAACAAACCCGTGAAAGTGATTTAACTTTCTTTGTCGAACTCGCCCACAAAACAAAGCCAAAATCACCTGATGACATATCTATATGGGAAGTAGCTCCTGCTTATATAATAAGTGAATTAAAAACATCTTTCGAAATAAGTTTTATAATATTTGTACCATTCATCATATTAGACCTTGTAGTAGCAAATATTTTGCTGGCACTTGGTATGTTTATGTTATCGCCAACAATTATATCAATGCCTTTCAAATTGTTAATATTTATAGCCGTTGATGGATGGGCACTTATAGTTCAAGGATTAGTTTCTAGTTATAACTAAAAAGGATACAAACAGTGGAAATTTTATTGGAATACTTAGCAAAAGGTTTTATGATAATGCTTGCAATATCAATGCCATGCGTACTTGTAGCTGCAGGTATCGGTCTTGTTGTAGGTATTTTGCAGGCTGTAACGCAGGTTCAGGAACAAACAATTGCGGCTGCGCCTAAAATTTTGGGAGTTTTTCTGGTAATTGTAATCGGCGGCGTTGGATTTATAAGACTTTTAACAAATCTATTTCAGGAAGGAATGGTTCTTGCATTCAATACAGTTCCGCACAGTGAAAATTTTGTACTGGATGCAAATTATCACAAATATACAACCCCGTTTGATTCTGAAATGAAAGACAAATTTAAAAATATTGATTCTTTAGATGAAATAATGAAAAACCCTGGTAAAGTTCCATATATAGACAAATACCAGAGAGAAAAATACACTCCGGCATCTAAAACACCGATGCCAAAACCGGATTTGGTTGAAACAAAAAGAATGTTAGGAAGATAGAAACATGGATATACTTCTTGCAGAAATAGTTAAAATGTTTCCAACAATAAACACCTACCTTATGGCAGGTGCACTTGTTTTTGCAAGAATGATTGGATTTTTTAGATTCGCACCGATATTTAACAGAAAAGATTTTCCATCACTTGTCAAAATTCCATTTGCACTTATAATTACCATATTTATTGTGCCATTTTTACATCCGGAAAAATGTTTAACAGAATGTGACTCATTTATGTTATCCATTTTACTAAATGTTGTTGTTGGTGCAATGATTGGCTATATGGCTCAACTAATAACAATAGCAATTGATTGTGGCGCCGAAATGATAAATATGCAGATGGGTTTATCTTCTGCAACAACCCTTGACCCTACAACATCAGCTCAAGTATCAATTCTTACAAAAATGATATCATTAATGGGTATTTTAATTTTTATAAACCTTGGAGGAGTATACTGGCTATTTAAAGCTCTTTTAAGAAGTTTTGAAATATTTCCGATGTATGCAGCTCATATACCACTGCCTCAACTTATAAAAATGGATTTACTCATAAAAATGTCATCTAATACGTTATACATGGGTTTACAAATCGCATCTCCGATATTACTTGCTACACTTGCTCAGGATATTATATTAGGCGTAATTTCAAGAACCGCACCGCAGGTAAACGTATTCCAATTAAGCTTCCTGTTCAAACCGGTACTTGGTGCAGCCATTATGGTATGGATTCTGCCAATGTTAATGAACGTAATTGAAGAATACTTTTTAAGTTTTGCCAATATTATTTAAATTTTTGCCTTAAT
>ERZ824600.1413-NODE-1413-length-29858-cov-3.127034_pt1 | contig 29858 bp, 19 predicted proteins | sample MGYA00519933_ERZ824600 | MGnify/ENA primary metagenome ERZ824600 (study PRJEB31778, sample SAMEA3449178) | human gut metagenome | biome: human gut; feature: human-associated habitat; material: faeces | place: United Kingdom | collected 2010/2012 ... | reverse complement strand
CGGCGAGATTGAGTTTGAAGTTTCCGCTTCCGTTGATCAGGGAGCTCATGGGGGGTCTCAGAGCGCTGCCTGCAAACAGCAGCAGGGCAACGGGAATGTAGCGGAGAGAAAGTTTCAGCACCTCGGCATCGCCTGTGAAAATTCCAAAGACCACGGAAGGAAACAGCACCGTGACAATCCCCATTGCCAGAGAGATCGCGATATTGATGGAAAACGAGACCTTCAGCACTTTTGGAACCCGCTCATATTTTTCTGCACCAATGCACTGTCCGATCATGGAACTTCCCGCAGTGGAGAGTGCCACGTTGACCACATTTACCACACTGCCGACCTTGTTTCCTATGCCGGTCATAGCTGTCGCGAGAACTCCATAGGAATTGATCCACGCATTGACAAACAGTTTTGAAAAATCGATGGACGCTCCCTGAATCATCATCGGGATTCCGAGTTTCAGAAACGGGATGAGCACCTCCCGGTCGACGGCGAAACTCCGGAGCTTGAAATCGAATCCGAACGCCGTTTTCCTCCGATAGAGAAAGGTGACCGCCCAGCAGAAACTGACCGCCTGACTGATGACGGTCGCCAGAGCCACGCCGAAAATCGCCATCCGGAATCCGACAACCAGCACCAGATCCAGCACCACATTCAGTCCGGTCGCCAGAGCAATGAAATAGAAGGGATGTTTGGAATCACCCATTCCCCGGAGAACAGCGCTGACCACATTGTAACCGTAAATAAAGACCAGTCCCGTCAGGCAGACATCGGTATAGGCTCGGGTATACTCCAGCGCTTCCGGCGGTGTGTTGAGCCATTGCAGAAGCGTCTCCTGGAAGATCAGTCCGAGCGATCCGATCAGCATCGCGCAGCAGAGCAGAACCGTGAACATGGTTCCGATGAGTCGGTTGACCTTGTCATGGCGTCCCGCTCCGACAAGCTGGGAGATGATCACCTGACCCGCGTTTGCAAATCCCATTGCGACGAACGAGGCAAAAAGCAGAACATCTCCGCCGATTGAAGCTGCCGCCACTCCTTCTTTCCCGACGAAATGCCCAATGATAATCATATCCGCCATATTGTATGTCGTCTGCAAAAGACTCGACAGAAACAGCGGTGCAGCAAACCAGATCATCGTCCGTGCGACATTCCCAGAGGTCAGATCCCGAACGATTCTGTTTTTCCCCTCTTCCGTTTTTCCGTTTCCCATTTTCCGGCCGGGCGTTTCCATTCCCTCGTTTCTCTTCCGGCTCTCTCTTTCCCCGCAGAGAGCCGGTACGGAATCAGAAGTGATGATTTCTCTTTCCATCCCGATTCTCCCGTTCCGCATTTTTCTGGATGTTGGATTCCAGTTTCCGCATCAACTGTCCAAGAACCAGCAGTTCGGCGTCCGAGAAATCCTCTGTCGCTTTTCTTTCCCATTCGACGCCGAGCGGCTGCAGGATGGAATCGACCTCTTTCCCTTTTTCCGTCAGAACGATTTGTTTTCTTCTGTGATCTCTATTATTCTTTTCAAACCGGATGAACCCTTTCTGTTCCAGACGCTTCAGCAGTCCGTTGACGGTCGGGCAGGAGAGCCCGAGTCTTTCCTGGATGGTTCTCTGGCAGATCTCGTTTCCTTCCGGTGTACGCAGAAGAAGAATCAGAACGTCGACTTGGGCTGAAGTCAGATTATACCGATTCATTCTGCGGTTCCGCTCCCGGACGAATGCTCGGACAATCCGTTTCATCGGACGCATGAAAGTCAGCATGGGGTTTCCTGGTTTGAAAAAAAATAAATATATCGCTTGCGATGTAATATAAAACCGAACATGTTTTTTTCAAGCTTTTCTTTACTGCTTGCTTCCTGTACATAGCTGTATTCGCCTGCTTCTTTTCTTTACTTGAAAAACGGAGAAAAATAAAAGTGTATTGATATTCTATTCAATCGCATGCGATGGGAAATATCAGAAAAAATGAGTTGCTGTCATGATCATATGGGAATCAGTGTGGGAGAAAATGTGTTCAGAAAATCCATGATCTGCATGGCGTTCCGGATCGTGTGGATCCTGGGCGGGAGATCTTGGGGAAGGGGGGCGGGGGGACGAAGCAGCAGAAATGCGAATGCAACACCTTGCTGGAGAGGAAGTTGAGCATCTTCGCGAAGATTGTCGCCCACCGTGATGACCTGGCCGGGAGGGACATCAAGTTTTTCCAGAGCATGTTTCCAGACGCCCTGATCGCCTTTGCAGCCCGCAATGCGGTCGGTGGAAAGGATTTGAGAAAAACAGCTTTCTCCGGTCGCGGCATTGGCCAGTCCGCAGCGTTCCAGTTTCAGCAGACAGCCGAGACGGGGATTGTTGCTGATGATGGAAATTCCGTATCCGGCCCGCTTCAGAGAGCGGGTCAGCCGGACGGAATCGGGGAAGGGATTCAGATTCTTTGCGTGCCAGCTTCGAAAATGTGGAAGAACATCGGAAAAGGAGAGGGAGAGGGGAGAAAGAAAATCGGTATAATCCCAGAATGGTTTTTCCTGTGTTGTTCGACGGATAATGGTTTCGGCTTCTCTGCGGGGGATCTTGCGGGTTTCCGCCAGATCGAGAAGAAGGGGAAAGAGAAAATTGCCGTCGAAGGTTCGTTCGAGCGCATGAGGCGCATAGCATGTCAGAGTGTCGTCGATGTCAAGAAGAACATGGGTGATTCGAGTGTGGTGCATGGATCAGTTTCCTGGATTGGGGGTCAGAAGGAGACGGCCGAATTGAAAGCGGTTCCGATAATTTTCATCGTTTCCCGCCCAGGCATGGCAGGCGATTCTTCGGGAGTTTTCCGTATCATCGGCGATGATGTCGAATCCGATTTCGGAAGGTCCGTCGCAGCCGATCGTTTTCCATGGAATTGCGATTCGACAGGAATATCCGTTTTCAGCCTCCCGGAGAGTCCAGCGGATTGTCCGGAGATCAAGATGGGGTGAGCCGCTCAGTTCTTCGGGCAGACCGTTGGAGGAACGCGGCGCAAGGAACAGACGAAAAACATTCCGGTCCAGAAGCGCGCTGGAAAGATTTTTTTCCGGCTGCGTATCCAGAAACAGTTCGAGGCAGTCGCCGGTCCACGGCTGGTTCGGAATTCGTTTGCCGCGCTGACGGTCTTTGACCGAGGCGGACACGATCAGCTCCTCTTTCCGGACCTCCAGAGAGAAGGTCAGGGCATCCACTACAGTCACCGTTTCGCCGCTCCGGATGGTTTTCCGTTCCGGGATCGGCTGAAGTTTTCTCCGTTTCTGGGATTCTCCGTAGGAGAGAAGGAGTTCCGGGGCAGTGTTTTTTGTCTGGAAAATCCGCGTGCACCGCTGGTTCGCCGGGATCGTGAAGCGATGAATCTCGGATTCTCCAAAAAGACGTGCAATCAGGGCGAGCGGAGAGTTTTTGCGGTTCTCAAATTCAATCGCCAGCTGATCGGGAGTCCGGAAACGCGACCCGGTAATTTCAAGCTCCACCTGCGGACGGAACTGGATCTGTCCGAGACGCTGTTTGAGTCCGCTTCCTTCCAGATAAACCGGAACTTCAGAAAGAAGGTTTTGCTTTGTCCCGTCGATGGGATTCCCGAAGAGATCATAAACTCGGATCCCCCTGGGAACGGAGAAATGGAACTTCGCCTGATTGTTCAGCGCCCAGATGGCCGTGATCTCTGTTTTCCGGTCCGCGCAGCGATAGTGATATCCGCGGATCCCTTCAGGAAGCACGGCGCGGCCCGCCGGAGTCGCGCCGCGGAGAAAGTGGACAAAGGCGTTCTGGGCGACCGCCGCGGCATTCGGGACCGCCTTGTGCCCAAACCAGGTCTGATCTGCATCCTGATGAACGTAAACCTTCTCAAAGAGCTGCCAGACATGAAGGGGGGTCGAGACCTGCACCCCTTCTCCGAGATCAATCAGATAGCGGCGTGCGAGATTTTCCGGCCGCAGAAACTGCGGATTGCTTTTCCGGTATTTCTGAGCATCCTGGATCGAATGAATGTAGAACAGTTCCGTATTCCACAGGGGAACGCCTGGACGGTATTTCTTTCGGAGTTCGTTCAATTCATCCAGCAGAGTTTCCGCTGGAATTTCCGAATTGTCCAACGCGGTCCGATAGGGGTGGAAGGAGACGGCATCCAGAAATTGGAAGGCTCCGAGTTTTGCGCACTGCGCGGTGTAGCTTCCGCCGGATGCGCCGTAATCCTCGGTTGCGCAGATCCCGATGATCCGGCAGTCCGGATCGGCTTTTCTGGCGGTTTGGAAGGCCTCCTTCAGATATGCCGTATAGCGGGCGGGATCGGTCAGGCGCAGATTGGGTTCATTGATGATCTCATAATAGCGGATTCGTCCTTTGCAGTTTCGGACGCAGGCTTCGATATAGTCCCGCCAGTCGCCCATGCGCGGATAAACGGTTATGCTTTTGAGGGGATTTTTTCCATTCTTTTCCCCGTCCCGGATCATGAACCAGTCGGCTTTCCGGAAGCCGTTGGCGGATTTTGCGCCTGGATTCCAGGAGAACGCATCTGCGTCCAGACAGATGTAGGCGGTAAGCTCACTGTCCGCAACGGCATTCAGATACGCATTGAGGTGGGCGAAATCGAATTTTTTCCGTTCCGGATTCAGAAGCCAGGGACGGGAGAGTTCATATTCAAAAAGCCGGATCAGAGAAACCCCGGTTGCGTGAAGCATGGCCAGATGTTCGGAAAAATCAATTCCGAGTCCCTGATATGGATTATGGGCATCTCCGGAGTTGCGGAAAACACCGGTTTCGTTGACGCCCGTACAGAATCCCTGTTCCGGGGAAAATCTTCCGGGCGGCAGCGGATGCAGGACCGCTGTATAGAACGGAAGAGCCGTTCCGGTTTTCCAGGATCCGGTCAGCCGGATGAATCCCCGGTTGTCCATGGAAAGCGGGAGGAGGGTTTGAACGGCCTTCCCGGGAGAGAGAGAAAGGGTTTTATGAATCTCCCGTTTCCATCCGGTCAGCTGGTTTTCCGCCTGAATGCGGAACGGAATGGTCTGTTCTTTGCCTTCGTAAAGGACGGCGCGGAATTCGACCGGGTGTGTGCCGGCGGCGACCCAGGTTGCCGGCATCGTCAGAGCCGCTTCCAGAGAGGAGGAGGGGGCGTAGATGGAGGCGGCGTCTCCGCGTTCGAGCTGCGCTGCGTCAAGACAGAGGGTTCCGGGAGTCTGGAACTGAATGCGGACAACGATTTCAGAGAATTCATCCGGGATCTTCGCCGTCAGGACATGGCGTTTCCACTCCCGCGAGACGGCAACTTTTTTCCCCGGACAAATCCAGTTTCCTTTTATTGAGCTGAAGATCTGGAGTTCTGCGGGAAAATCGCGATCGCCTTTCAGCCAGATGGAGAAGGTATGCTTCCCCGGTTTGACCGGGATCCCGATGGAACAGACTTGAATGGTATGCCCCTTCGGATTGGAGAGTTCGAGGAGGGAAAGACCGTGAACGGCCTGTCCGGAAGAGATTTTCTCCCGGATGGCACGATACTTTCCGTCCAGTTTTGGAACCACGGTACGGATTCCCCATCCGGCACTTCCCAGTTCAAAACTGGAATTCGGGAGCATGTTTTTGCCGAGGCAGAGAACGCTCAGGGTTCCGGCAATCAGAATGAGCAGACCTTTCTTCATGTCAATCCACCATTTCCAGTTTCAGGTCCTTGACGGAAAGACTCCGAATCTCCCTGTTCAGCGTCTGAAAGGAGACATACGCCAGATCCCCGGCCGAAAGGGACCGCTGAAATTCAAAGACAATTTTTTTCCATTCCGCTCCAATCTGCTCGGTCCGGTAGCAGTCGGAAACTGCAATGCGAACGGAACCGGTTCGATCGCTCTTCAAATCGCAGCTGAGACGGAACTTCTTTCCCTTCGGCAACGGTTCGCTGAGAGTCATCAGACAGAGCGTTCCCTCCTTCTGGAACGAGGGTGCGGCTTCCAGAGAGATCATTTCCCCTCCCAGAACATGGTCTTCCGCTTTTTTCCGGACGATTCCGCTGTTTTTCCGATCCCTGCTTCTGTTGAACCAGCAATCGGTTCTGTTCGGGTAGGATATTGTGCGGAAATCCTCGTCGGAAAGACGTTCGATTTTGAAGTTCCTGAGTTCCAGCCGGTTTTCCGAAGCAACCTGAATTCCGAATCCGAATTTGACACTTCCGCCTTTTGTGTTCGCGACCCGGAATCGGACGTTTGACCATGTCGTTTCCGGAAGCAGGTTCAGGAACAGCTCCGGCTTTCCGTTATACCCGAACTGAAACTGGGTTTTCGCAGACGGCTTTTCCGCAAACTTGTATTCAAAGGAACAGGCATACACTCCCGGTTTGAGATCCTGACGGACACCGATATACATCCCTCCCGGTTTCAGCGGCATGGAAGCGGCATCCTTTTTTTCGGAAAAGGTGGTTCCCGAATAGAAGGCCCATGATTTTCCGAATCCCTGAAAAACGGTTTCCGCTCCGGGAAGCGCCGGTGCCAGAGTCATTCCGGCAAGAAGAACGATCCATCCATTGAGTTTCATTTTGTCATACTCCTTTTTTATTGTAATTCAAACGACGCAGGGCGGTATCTTCCGCCGCCCGCCAGAAGAGTTTGGAATATCGATAGCGATCCGCTCCGGAAACACCGGGCCAGGAGCTTTCGAAACTGAGCGTGTAGGGATAGTTGATTTCCCACAATGCCGTGATGCACTCTGTCCACGGAATGGTGCCGAGACCGGGCGTGAGATGTTCATCGAATTCGGGAGTTGCATCCACAAGTTCTCCCGGCTTGACATTCCAGACGTTGCCGTGGTTGTCGTGAATGTGTGTGGTGAAGAGTTTGGGCCCGAGGGTCCGGATCCAGCGGATCGGAGAAACTCCGGCACAGTGCGCGTGACCGAAATCCAGACAGGCGCCGACATTCGGATGATCGATTCGTTTCAGCAGTTCCGGCAGTTGATCGATGTTGCTGAGGTGGTGGAACGCATCCAGATTTTCCAATGCAATGCGGAGCTTGTTTTTCCTTGCGTAGTCTCCGGCTTCCTGCATTGTTTCTGCGATCTGATCCATGACGGCATCTGTCCCGCAGCGGTCCAGGATGGACTGAAAGGCCTGCTTCTCCTCCGCCATGGATTTGTAGTGCCCTTCGAGTTTTCCCAGATGCAGAACCAGATGATCCGCATGGAGATTTGCGGAAAAATCGATGCAGGCCTTCAGATTTTCCACCAGAGTTTTCCGGGAGTTTCCCGGCCGGGCAAGACAGGCGGCATAGCCATGATGCTGATTGGCCTTCATTCCCCGCATTTCCAGTTCCCGGCCGATCCGCCGGGTTTCCGCGTCGAGATTGAAGCTGCTCGGTTCTTCGAGGTGATAGCTGGAAATCATGATTTCGGTCATTCCGGCTTCCCGCATGGAGTCGATGTCGTAACGGATTTCCGCATCGTTTTTTTTTGACGAGCTGTTTTCCATCCCAGACGACGCCTTCCATGCCGTATGAGAGATTGAAATGTCTTTTGTTTTCTGTCATATTGCAAATCCTTGTTGAACTGTTTTTTACGGGAGGGGACAGGCGGTATCTTTGTCCAGCAGAATGCGTGTGATGTTTCTGGGGAGAGTTCTTGCGGAGCCTCCGTTCTGCAGAAACGGATCGCTGCTCCGGTGGTAGACGGAGACATATTCCCCGCCGTTCTTTTTTCTTGAGACCCAGCAGTTGTCCACGGTCCGGTTCGGATAGATCAAGACTTCCCCCTTGGGTTTGGCTTCTCCGGAGTCTGTCATTTCGAGACAGAATGCGACAGCTCCCTGCGGATAGACTTTTGAAACGCGGTTTGCTTTTTGTTCCGTTCCGCTTCCGGTCATCGTTCCGATCCCGACCGTCTCCTGCTGTTCATCCATCGCACTCCCGCGGAACAGATTGATTGCAAATCCGTAATTGGTGACGGTTCCTTCGCTGCTTCCGGTCGTCCGCACGGGAACGGATGGACAGAATGTCACTCCGACCGTTTTATTCCCCGCTCTCCAGTCCTCCGCTTCCTTCCCGTAATATGGATTGAGCGCTCTCGGAAAGATTCTCCTTGCAATATCCAGCCTGTTCCCCTCATACGGATAGAAGTCATTGTTGTCCCCCGCATAGCATGCCAGAACGATCCCAAGCTGTTTCAAGTTCCCGATACATCCGATTTCCCGAGCCTTTCCCCGAGCACTGTTCAGCGCAGGAAGAAGAAGGGCGCATAGAATTGCCAGAATTGAAATTACAACAAGAAGTTCTATTATCGTAAATCTGTTTGATTCCTTTTTCGGATTCATAAGCCTTCCCTCTTGAAGTTGTTTTCCGGCGAATATTATAGCCGATATTTTGGAAAAAATCCTTGATGATTCTGCCAAATTGCATTATATTTCCGCCAAAAGAGAAAAAAGGAAAATCAAAATGGGCAAATATCTGAATTATCCGCAGCCGGAAAAATTTCCGTTGGCCGTCCGTCTTCAGGTCCGGGAGCCGGGGCAGGAGCCTGTTGTGGAGGATGAAATCCGCAGGCATGAATTTTCCGAACTGATCCTGGTTGTCCGGGGACGGGCGGAGCATCGGATCGGCACACGCTATTTCCCTCTGGAGGAAGGCGATGTTCTCATTGTTCATCCGGGAACGACAGATGCCTTCTCCAATCTTTCCGATTTCGAGATTCTGGTCGTGATCTTTGACTCTTCCGCTCCGCTGCCTGTGCTTGAAGGGGCCAATCTTCCGTTGATTGAAGTTCTTTATCCGCACGCTTCGGTCCAGCTGGACTCCCTGAAGCCTGTGCTGCGCATTCCGGTCAATGACCGGGCGCTTTGTGAAAATCTGGTTCGCCGTCTGAGTTATGAGACTCATCGGAAACGGCTGGGACGAAATATTCTCATTCCCCTGATCTTTACGGAATTGATCGTTTATCTTGCACGAGGCGACTCTGTCGAAGAGGAAAAGGAACTGCCGTGGCTGGTTCAGCCTGCGGTGGAATATCTGAATGCACATTTCAGAGAAGCTCTGGATTTGAAACGTCTGACCCAGATTTCCGGCATGTCGGAACGCAGTCTCTACCGCCACTTTCAGAAGGCGATCGGCATGTCTCCGAACCGGTACCTCTGGACCATTCGAGTGCAGAAGGTCTGCGAACTTTTGAAACAGACCCATTGCGGAATCGGTGAAATTGCTCTGCGATGCGGTTTTTGCGACGGCAACCACCTTTCGAAGGTTTTCCGGGCGGTAACAGGGACAACCCCTTTTCTGTTCCGCCGGGAATGCAGAGCTCAGACCGATTCCGAGCTCCGGGATTTCCGAAAAAACTCTCCTCTTCCTGGAATTGATTCGGAAAAGAGCATTTGATCCGAAATTTTGTCAGCGGCGGAATCCGGCCGTCCGCTTCTCCGCAGCCGCTTCGGCGGAAGATGTCAGAAGATCATCCAGCTCAATCAGTTCGAACTCTTCCGCAATCTCCCGGGCGGTGCGCTCCGGTGTACAGCTGTAAAGAATCGAAACTCCCAGACGGGAATTGGTTTCGATCAGCACATCTTTCCGGTATTTCCGGCGGATCAGCGGAAACTTTTCCAAATTCCGGTCCTGATGCAGAATGAAACGGTCCAGATTGATCCGGGCCCGGGCGATCCGGTTGTAATAACAGCTTTCCGCAAGTTCGCGTCCGAGCGGATCGATTACGGAACTGCAGGCGTCCTTCACCGCTCCGACGAAAAATGCTCGTGCACAGTACGCCCAGCTCTTCTGAAGATGATCGCCGTGAAACATGCTGGAAAAACAGAGAATGTCCGGCTTGAGCTTCCGGTATTCTTCCGCAAGGGAATCAAAGTTCAGGTCGTAGCAGATCACACCTCCGAGTCTCCCCGCCGGCGTTTCCGTGACAACGCCTCCCGGACCCGGCACGATTCCCCGCTCCAGTTCCCGCGGCGTGGGAAACGTTTTCGCATACCAGCCGGGAATGCTCCCGTCCGGAGCGATGAAAACAAGCGCGTTGAATACCGATTCTCCTTCCCGGAGTTTGACCGATCCGGCAACCGTGCAGCGATTGCGGAGCGCAAAGTTGCGGTACAGCGTCAGCAGCTCTCCCGGATGATGAATGCTCTCCGCCTCCGCCACGCTCTGAGAGAGACTGCTCATCCCTTCGCAGGTGACAAGAAGATCGACTCCGGTTCCATCCAGCCGCTCCTCCGCTTCCCGGAATTGACGGAACGCTTCCTCGCGTCCCTGATCGCCACGTTCGCTGACGTTGAAATGAACGGCTGCCACATCAAGAATTCTGGACATCTTTACACCTCCGGCGGCAGTGCCGCCACCACTTCCATCGTATGAGAATGCCTTGGTCGGAAACGGATCTCCTCCGATGCGGCGGGGATCAGGATCCGGTCGTACTGTTTCAGTTCGCAGGATTCCCCTCCTGCTTCGAGAGTGCCGGAGCCCTGCGTCACAATCAGAACGCGGAATCCCTTCTGGCGGACCGCGGCATCTCCATGCACAACGATCCTTTCCGCCCGGAAGCAGTTCGTGCTGCGACGATCGAACAGCGATTCGCGTTCCGCCGCTCCTTCGACGGGGAGCGGAAGCGGATGAACAAACTGATTGTTCCGGATGGCCTCCGCCGATCGTTTCTGAAAGTCGAACATCGAGATGGCAAAGTCGATCCCGCGATTCATGAACCGGGCTTTTTCCGGAAGGAGACAGCCGCCGCGTTCAAATTCGATGCGGACCGCGAAATCGGTCGGCTCCATCAGCTCGATCATGAAAACCCCTTCGCCGATTGCATGGGGGAATCCGCCGGGGACGTAGAAGGCATCGCCCGGACGAACGGGAATCTTTTCAAAGCAAGCGAGCATGGCGGAGATATCCTGTTCTTCGATCATGCGCCGGAACTCTTCCGGTGCAGGCGGATTCTGAAAACCGAGATAGATATAGCCTTCGCATCCCGGCCGGATTCCCAGAATGTAATATCCTTCACTCTTGCCGGATGGGCTGTTCAGAAATTTCTGTGCAAACGCAACGGTCGGGTGACACTGGAGATGGAGGCGGATGGAGGAATCCAGAAACTTCAGCAGGAAGGCGGTCTTTTTTCCATATTTTTTCCGGTGTTCTTCTCCGAGAATCCCGTCCGGGAACGCATCCAGAAGCCGGGGGAGAGGAATCGTTTCTCCGGTTTGCAGCAGAACCGAGGAGATTCCCTCCCGGATGCTCTCTCGTCCGACATTGCTGGCCAGAGTCGTGGAAAGAATCCAGTCCTCCGGGAAGTGCGAATCCTCCGGAGCGGCTTTCCCTTCAATCGCATCCAGATTCCGTCCGCCCAGATACGTGCGCCAGACTCGGTTGGGAGCCAGTTTGTAAAAGGGAGCCGTTTTCATTTGTCTGTTTCTCCTTTCAGACGAAGAATCGTGTGGCGTGCTCCGGTCAGGACCAGTTTTCCATCCTTCCGGACAAGCGATCCGGATCCGAAGATCTTTTCCGCATCCCGCCCGGTTTCCAGGATGCACTCCGCAAGGCCTTCCTCATTGTTGACAAGAAGATATTCACCTGCGCCGCCGATTGCATGGAGAACGGGAACGCCGGCTTTCAGCGGAGCGGAATCCTGCGGAAGACAGGACCAGAACGCATCGGCACAGGCCCGTCGACCGTGGAGAAAACGATCGTTCCAGAGAGCCGAGGCAAAATAGAAAACGGCGCCGTTCCCGCAGTTTTTTTTCAGCGCGAGCGGAAGGCCGGAATCGCTGCGAAGAAGGATTTCCATCGTGTCGGACAGAATCTCAAGTTCCTGAATTTCAATGGGTTCTCCGCGGAAGGAGTCCTGAATATGATCGGTCTGGCGGAGCGGGAGCAGGGGGGCGAGTGGACCGCCGGGAACGTGTTTTGCAAGGCGTCCTTCCGGAGAGATGTCTCCGCACGGCCAGTTGGCGACCAGAGTGCCGCCCGCTTCGACAAAACGGATCAGAGAATCCGCAAGTCTCTGATCCATAACAAGTTGATATGGAAGAAACAGAAGGCGGATCCCTTCCAGTCCGTTTTCGAGCAGAATCTGTTCCGGCGTGCGGACGGCAAGGGGCACGTTCCGTTCCGCGGCACTCATGGCAAGTCCGAACCGGGCCTGCGCACACTGATCGTCACCGATGATTCCCCGGATTCGATTGTTGACCGCCTTGACCGTGAAATTGGAAATCCGATCGTACAGAAGCGCCGCGTGTTTGACCGGAGTGAGCGAAGTCAGATCGGGATGCTCCGCCAGCAGATGACTGAATTCGGCAACCGCGCGTGCCCGCTTGCTGAAACTGCCGTCGGCCAGGACCAGACCGCGTCCGCCGATCTGAAATCCCGCCCGGAACGGTTCCCATTTCCAGTAGAGGGTTCCGCGGGAGCCTTCAAAGAGGGATTCCAGATTCCAGTCGAGCAGTTCATCCGGTGCAACCCGTTCCGCAGTAAAGATTTCCGAATAGCAGTGACTCTGCATTTCGGAGATCAGGAACTTGCCGTTTCCGGCGGAGAATGCGCCGGCGAAGGTGAGGCGTCGCAGCCAGGATTCGTTGACCTTGAGGAGTCTGCCGCCGGTTTTCGGATAGAAGGAGAGTCCGAACAGATCAATCTGGCGGGCGAGTTTCCAGTCGTCGGTTCCCCGGTCGAATTCGCTCCAGACGGCGTTGCTCATGACATTGTCGGCAAAGACGGGGTGATCGGGATCGGTCTCCCGGACGATTCCGACCCATTCCGCGGCGATTGCGGCTAGATTGTCGGTCCGGAACTCCTCCCAGTCGCAGTCGGACGCGATGGACCCCCAGGTGATCGGATCCAGACGGATCTGTTCAAAGGCGGTATAGCTCTTTTTCCAGATGGTGTTCAGCTTGGCGATGGTGACGTATTTCCGCTTCAGAAAATGCTGAAATTCGCGCAGCGTGAACGGATCGTGGGACTTGAAATGGGTCTCGTTCCAGACATCCCATGCAAGAAGCGCGGGAAAACTCCGGAATTCGGCGACCGTTTCCCGGAGAAAATCGTGCAGAATCTGTTTGACTTCCGGATGATTGTAGTTGCTCTCGCCGAGTCCGTTCTGCATCCGGGCCGCACTCCCGTCCGGATGGGTGACGGCATATTCGTCCTTCCAGTCGCAGTCCGGGAGGTATTCCAGATCGGCGACCTGTCCGGTGAGTTCCACAATCACGCGGAGTCCGACTTCCTCCGCGCACTTCAGAACCGTTTTCTGTATGTCGTAATTCCGCTTTCCGTCCCGGTAGAAGCAGGGCGGCCAGATGACCGCGGTGTTCAGTCCGAGACTTCGCAGATCGGAACATTTCCGTGCGATTCCGCTCCGAGTTTCATCCTCTTCCAGCAGCAGAACGGCACCGTGAAGGAACTTTTCTTTCATGATATCTCCAGTGCAAATGAATAGTTCAACGGAGCGTCCGGCCGGAAACAGTATGCGCGCACTTTGGTTTCGCTCTGGTAGACCGAAGGAGCCAGAAGCGTGTCGATTTCCCGGATCGGCGGACGGGAGAACTGCACGACCCGCTTCAAGGACCGCACCGTCGGCTCACAGAGATGAATCCGTATTTCCGAATCTTCCGGGGGACGGCCTTCAAAGTCAAACGAAAACTCCAGACACCCCGGATGACAGACCATCCGGCTTCGGAAGTACAGATCGCACGCCTGCGAATACTCCTTCGGTCTGCAATAGTGGAACACCTGTTCCACGGTGTTGCCCCGGAGGGAGAATTGTGGATCCAGATTGCGCGGAACCAGCCGATTTCCATTTTCCGCCTGCAGAATCGGCAGGAAGGGAATGACCACGCCCGTATACGGCGTCGGAAGCAGATGGCCGAAGTAGGGCAGGGGCATGAACTTGATGCTGACATCCACTTCCACATCGTTTTCCTGCGTGATGCGGTTGTGCCAGAAGAACATGTTCTTTGTGATCCGGTTTCCCGCCGGAAGAATGTAGTGAACGCCGGTGCGGTGGTCGTTGGCGCAGAGAATCGCCGGTCCGGGAAGGATTCGGACATAATCTTCGCTTTCGGAAGGAAGGACGGAGCTTTCTGCCGCGTGCTCTCCGGAAGCGAAACGAAGCGCCATGGCCAGTCCGTAGATCCCATAGCCCTGTGCTTGAACGTGGGTGGTGTATTCATCCCAGATTCCGGAATCGAAGGCTTTGTCGCGTCCGATTTTCCCGTCGGCGCGGATTCCGGTTTTGAGGAAAAAGCGGAACAGATGCTGAGCCGCCGCATCGCCGGAGGTGGTGAGGTTCCTGGTTTGTGCGAATTCCCAGAGAAAGATCTTTTTGACTTCCGCTTCTCCGCGCAGGGAACGGCCCCATTTGGCATATTCGCCGTCGACATCGATCAGCGCGAGGTTCGAATCGCAGAACTCCTTCAGGATCCGGAAGATCCGGTCATGAAAGGGGGAGTTCCACTGATGGATTTCATCGTAATGGAGGAGAAGCCCGATGATTTCCGCACTGTATGCGTCGATGCGTTTGTCGCGGGAATCGCCGCGTCCGTCGTCGTCATTGAAGAATCCGTTTCCGAGGTAGCCCGCGAGCATGAATTCCACGCATTCGGACGGATCGACGCTGTGCGTTTCGCAGAACCCGTGGCGGATCCGGAGAAGATCAATGACCGCCGCGGCAACCCGGTAGTTGCGCGAGGCGGCAAGAAGATAGCTCATGTCGATCTGGCGGAAGAAGTGCGCAATCTCGCTCCACTCGGATTCGGAAAAGAGTGTCCGGAACTTCTCCCCGGCGAATTCCAGAGAAAGAAGGAGAGCGAAGGTCGTCCACGCGCTCTTGACGTCATCGACCCGGACGCTTGCGAGAGTCCATCTCCGGCAGAGATCCTTCAGATCGGCATGGCCGATGCTCCATCCCTCCTCCATGCCGCGGATGATTCCGCCGAGCACGAGCCAGCCGGAGTCCTTTGTGTCGATCTCTCCCTCCACGATCATGCGTCCCGACGAATCGGTGTGTTTTGCGGCGAAAAGGAGTGCCCGGTCGAGCTCGTTCCGGTAAATCTGGCGGTTCATTTCAGGATCTCTCCGATCGTCTGAGCGAGGGCATCTGCGTAGAGCTTCATGCCCAGGTCGTTCGGATGGACAAGATCGGTGTAGCTGTCGGACCATTCGTCGCCGAGAATCCGGAGTCCGTCGAGGAAATGAAATCCGGTCTTCCGATGTGCCTCTGTCCGGCGGGTTCTCCATTCGGAGGCCGGGTCCTCATTGGGGATCCGGAGATGGGAAACACTCAGAATCGGCGTTTCCGGGTGGGCGCTGTGAAGAATCCGGCAGAATTCCGGAAGGGTCTGTTCCAGCTTTTCCGGCGAAACGTTCGCATCGTAGGCAAGAACGTAGATCCGGGGATTCTGAACTTTTGCAAGTTCTTCCGCGACAATGCTTTCTCCTTGTCCGCTTCCGGAAAATCCGAAATTCAGCAGCGGCATTCCCAGTTTGCGGGAAAGAAGATTTCCCACCGCCGTTCCGGGACGGGACGCGCAGCAGCCCTGTTCAATGGAAGTTCCGTAAAGAAGAATGGGGCGCGGATCGATACCGGTGCTTTCCGGTTCACAGCGGGCCCCGTCGGAGAGCGCAATCCCGAACTCCTCCACTTCCGCATACAGGGGAAAGTGAAGACGGTAACTGTGCATGGCTCCATCCCCCTCCGTCTGAAGAGTGGTGGTATAGGAATGGACGGGGAAGCCGACCTCGTCGAAATTCAGTCGGGAGAGCCCGTGAAAACGTCCGTCTTTATACAGATCGAATCCGATTCTTCCATAACACATGATGTCCGCGGAGTTGTTGACAACCCGAACGCGAGTCCGAATCCGGATTTGAGCGCTGTCGGTCCGGAAACAGAGCACCCCGCCGCTGGACTGGCGCGCATAGGTTTGAACTCCGGGCGGCAGCTTCTCCGAGATCTTCATTCGGTGAAACGGTTCACCTGCGGAGCGGAAGGCAAATCCTTCCAGGTGGAAATGCGGATCATCCGCTCCGAGATACTGTTCTCCCTCTCTTTCCTCTTCTGCTTTGACAGCCATGTAGCGATCGTATTTTTCCATAGAGTGATCTCCCTGTTTTCTGCTTTTTTCTGTAATGTTGCCCGAAAATGGAAAAAATCAATGCTGAAACAGAGAATCCTTTTGTTATTTTGGAGAAAACGGAATCTTTTTCATTTTTTGCTCTTCCGGGGATCCCGGTAGGGAAGAAACGGGACAATCAACGCTTTCCCTGTTCAAATCGCTTTCTTTTTTCTTGAATTTTCCGCAACCTGCGGTATGCTATCGGAAAGAGCGGGAGTTTTGGTGTTTTCATGAAAAAACCGGTTTTAAAATTTTGTTCCCACGATGTGAATCAGGCGCTTGTCGATCGTCTGCACGCCCACCCGTATTGGCAGATGGAGTATATCGCCGGCAAGTCGTCAATCCGGCTCTGCGACCGGAACGGAGAGTGCGGGGAGGTGCCTCCGGGAGTCTTTGTGCTGATTCCTCCGCTGACGCCGCACCGCTTCCTCCGTTCGGGAAATGGGACGGAAAGTTATTCTCTCAAGTTCATCTGGGAGGCGGAGGCGCCGGGGCAGGAGATCCAACGTTATTCGGTCTCCCAGGTGTTTTTCGCCTGGAGCGCGGAGAATCTGATCCGGATTTTTTCCGGAAGTTTTCCGGTCCGTCAGCGGAATCTTTTTCTGGAATATCTGCTGATGAACATTCTGCACTTCACAATGGATGGCGAACCGTCTGATGTCCGGGAAACTCCGCTGTTCTCCCGATTGTACGATCTGGTGCATGCCCGGGGGCGCGAGGTGAATGTCTCTCTGGCGGCGGAAGAGCTGAAAATGAGTGTATCCCAGTTGAAATACCGTTTCGTCTGTGAATCCCGGAACGTGCCGGAGCGGAACGCGGGAAGCTCGGTCAAAAAGTATCTCGACACCCTGCTTCTGGATCTGATCGAGGATTATCTGAAATACTCGGCTCTGAGCATCGGAGAAATTGCCAGAGCAACACGCTTCCCCGACATCTACTCTCTGAGCCATTTCTACAAACGGATGCGGGGAAGAGCTCCAACCCGTTTCAGCGCAACAAGTTGAGGTAGAGAAAACCGATGTTATCCGTAGACGATCCGGGGGGCGATCAGAAGCTGTCGGCAGGGATATTCGCCGGGGTTGCGGATCATGCGGATGGCCGCGGATGACATTGCGGAAGAATGAATCGCCACAGTGGGGAAGTGATTGGCGATGTGGAGCTCCGGAATGTGATTGTCGAATCCGATGATGCGGATGTTCCGGATATTGCGGGTCAGCGTCAGATAGCGCATGGCGCCAGAGGCGAGGATGTCGTTGACGCAGAAGACCGCGTCCAGATGCGGATTTCGTGCGATCAGTTCCGCCATGCCGTTGTATCCCCGCTCCTCCGGCTGAATTTTAGCGTTGACGCTGAGAAGCTGGGAATCCCGGAATGGGATACCATGATCGACATGGGCCTGACGTGCTCCCCTGACACGGAGATGATAATTTTCGTCATCCACCTGGTATTGCAGGATTCCGATATTTTTTGCTCCGTCTGCGAAGAGTCTGGAGGCCGCCATGTAGCCGCCGCAGAATTCGTCGTTGAAGACTCCGCGCAGATTGGAGGGAGCCAGCTGTTCGAATCCGGCGAACTGGTAATTCAGCAGGACAAACGGAAGAGTCGGATAGCTTCGCGCCAGTTTCAGCGCAAAGGAAAGATTTTCGACCGCGATCAGAATCACGCCGAGAATCCGTTCCCGCTCTTTCAGCTGAACGGCCAGCTGATCCGGAGCATGTTTTCCCGCGATGATCAGCAGATTGGTCTGCGGGGTCTGCTCCGCGCTTCGCCGCAGACCGGTGTAGAACGGGGTGTCCACCAGATTGATTTCGGAGTCATGATGGGAGGAGAAAAGAAGAATGGTTCCGGCCTCCGGAGAATTCGTCCGCCGATTGGAGGAGGCGACAAAGGTTCCCTTTTTGGGTCTCCGGAAGCAGTAGCCATCGCGAATGAGCTGATCCAGAGCCTGCGAAATGGTAATGGTGCTGACGTGGAAGGTTTCGGCCAGCAGGTTCATTCCGGGAAGTTTTTCCTCGGGTGCACATTTTCCTGCGAGAATCTGTTCCAGGAGGATCTGATAAATCTGCCGATGGAGCGCTTCTGTGCTGTGCCGGGAAAGGGGAGGAAGAGAGGAAAGGTCCATTTTAGAATTGATTATTATGATTTTTATTAAGCTGGTCATGTTGTATGGATACAATAAATTAATAATCATAAAAATCAAGAGAGAAAAAAGTTTTTTTCTTGATTTTATCTCTTGGCGCGGAAGGGATTTTCGATTATAATACTGAGCAGGGAGGAAATGACAATGAAACAGAAAAGGGGAAAACGAATGAGAAAGGGAAAGAGGAAATTTACTTTGATAGAACTCCTTGTTGTAATAGCGATCATCGCCATTCTGGCAGGCCTTCTTCTTCCGGCGCTGAATGCGGCGCGGGAGAAGGCGAGGAGCGTCACCTGTCTGGGCAACTTCAAGCAGATGGCTCTGGGACTGGATATGTATGCCGGGGATAACGGAGATTATTATCCACTCTGGCGTCAGAGCTGGGCGGGATCCGGCGGTGAGGAATGGTATACCGGAAACTGGAACGGAAAACAGGAAATGAATTCGATCTATCCGTATGGAAAGAATTACAATGCGATCCGGCATTGTCCTGCTGTAGGTCCTATTCAGCCTGGAGTCGGAGCCTATACGGATTTTTCCACGTACGGATCCTATGGCTTGAACATCTGTGTCGGCAATGCGGCTTTTGCTTATAACCAGCAATCCCTGGTCCGCAAGGGAAAGGCGAAATATCCGACGGAGACGGCGATGGTTGTCGATTATCTTGCCCGTCCGGTCTGGGATACCGCCGCATGGGGATACGGTCCGAGATTATATACGGATTGTCCGGTGGAGAACATCCCGTACTGGTTCCGGCATTCCGGAGGAATCAATCTGATTTATATGGACGGTCATGCGGCGTATCTGACAAATGCTCAGTGCAAATACCGCTTTTCGACAGGAGATATTGTCCGCTGGAAGATTTTTTCCAAAGGATGGGAAAATTGATGAGATCCGAATCGGATCAATTTGTGGAGAAGGAATCAGGAAAAATGTGGTCGGGGAAGAAAAAAACATCGTTGTCAATCATCTTGTTCTGCTGCCTGACGGTCTGGGGAAATTTGCTTTCCGCCGGAGAAGGGAAGATCGTGTGGCAGCTTGGGAAAGCGGATGGATCGTATTGCGATTTCAAAATCTATTATCATCCATGGGAGTACGGATCGGTCAGGGAGCTGATTCATCATCCCGCGATGGATCATCGGACTCTGACGTTCACGTATGAGATCCGGGAGAATCGCCGGATCGAAAATCCGGATATGCCCTGCGGAATCTCCACCCCGTATCATGTTTCCAATGTCGGTAGAGAGGAGACATGCTCCAATCTGAGAATCCGCTGGAACGAAGAGACGGACGGATTCCGTCAGCTTCTGTTCCGAACCGCGGACTGGGATAACTGGTTCAATGAGACAAACGGCATTCATGTTCTTCTTCCGGGAGGCGGACGGTTTGTTGCCGGATTGAAAAACGATCGTATGTCGAAATCGGGGAATCAAAGTTTTTCTGTCCGTTTTCCCGTGGTCAAAGGACCGAATGTTCTGGAGATCCGGATCGTCACAGACGCAAAACATTACCGTCTGAAATTTGATTATATTCAGCTGAGTATGGCGGAAAAGGCGGATATTCTTCCTCCGGTTTTTGTCGCGCAGACGGATCGCTTCAGCGCCATCGCCCATCCCGGAGACAAAATGCAGCTTCTCATACAGGGATTCAATGCGGCAGACGGCAAAATTTCATACCGGATTGAGGACTACTTTGGAAAAGAGGTCGAAAAGGGCTCTGTGAAATTCGCCGGAGGCCGGGCATCCATCTCTTTGCCGACCGTCCGGAAAGGCTGGTATCGTGTCCGCTTTGAATATGGAAAAAGCAAATCGGAGTGCAGTTACGTGGTTCTGGAACCGGTGAAAAAAGAATATGTGGAACGATCCCGTTTCGGCTGTCACGCGTTTGCCGGAGACTTTGCCGCCCGGATTGTGGATCGGACGGCGCTTGCCGAGCTGAAGATGCGCCGGGCGTTTCTGGCTGGAGCAAAATGGGCGCGCTGGCATTGGGTTTCCTGGTCTTTGCGGGAGCCTCGGAAAGGGGATTTCTGCTGGGATTATCTGAAGGAGCAGCTGGCGATTGCTGAAAAATATCGGATTTATCCGATGCTGAATGTCTTTATGACACCGGACTGGGCGTCGTCCACTCCGAAGGATCCGGAGATGCTGCGGAGCGGCTGTCGCAAGAGAAATATGGTCCCTCCGCGCGACTGGAATGACTGGAAGCGTTTTCTGACCGCACTTGTGAAGTTCTGCGGTCCTTCCGTCAAACTGTACGAATTGGGAAATGAACCGGGATACTCCTCGGTGTACTGGCATATCGGCTCGGTGGAGAAGTATGCCGAATTCCTGAAATACGGGTATGCCGGAGTCAAGGAGGGAAATCCGGATGCGCTTGTTCTTCCCGGTGCTCCGTTGACTGCGCAATTTCTGGAAGAGGTGATCCGGAAGAATGGCGGGAAAGCATATTTTGACATCCTTTCCGTTCATTACCAGATGAATCAGAAACGGGGAAGCAAAGTCTTTGCCGGATTTGATGCGGCCGTGAAACGGACGCTGGGACATTCGGTCCGGACGGTCAATTCCGAAGATATGGGGTGGAATTACAGTCCACGGATGGAGCGGGCAAAAGTCGTTCCGAAACTCTATGTCCGCGATGCCGCTTCCGGGATCGAAAAGACCTTCGGTTTCGCCATGTTCGAGAACAGTCCGCAGCCCGATAGATACTGGCCGTTTTTCACGCTGAAAGGCTTCCCGAATCCGGAATATGCTGCGTATCGGACAATGACACATCATCTGGAATATGCGGATTATGCGGGGAATCTTTCCGGTGCGGATTATGAAGCCTATCTGTTTGACCGGAAAGGAACACCGGTTCTTGTCCTCTGGACAAACGGCAAATGCCGGGTTCGACTTGATTTGAAAAGCCCGCATGTGCACTGTTTTGATCTGATGGACCGGGGCCGGGAACTCCACTCTCCGGATGGAACGTATGAGCTTGCTCTGAGCGATGCTCCGGTTTTTCTGATTGGCGGAGATCTGACATTCCTGAAAAGTATGGTTGCTGTCCGGCAATCGCTTCCCCATACGATTCTGGGAAGTGGAAAGAGCCCGGAAATGAAGACGTTCGCTCTGCCGTCGGAATTCCAGCTGGACAAGGTGACTCTTCCCAAAGGGTGGTCATATCGGATTTCGGAAGGTTCCGTGATTCTGACTCCGGATCCGCGTGCCCTGAATGGTGTTTACGCCTGTGCATGGAACATTTCCGGAAAGGGATATCGGTTTGAGCTGCCGTTCCTGTACGAGCTGTCGGAGGGAGGAATCGGCGAAAATCTTGTCCGGAACGGAGATTTTGAGGAAAAATCTGCGTTCTGGTGGACCAGTCAGAAGAAGAAACTTTCCGTGGTTCCGGGCGGAATGGACGGGGCGCTCTGTCTGAAGATCACAGGGGGGCTTTTCTGGGGACAGGCTTCCGGTTTTGCGGTTCGTCCCGGAGAACGCTATCTTCTTTCGTATGATCTGAAAGGAGAGGGCGGGTCCCTGGGAGTTGTCTATACGATTTATGATGGAAAGAAGAAAAAGCTTTTCCCGAAACGGGAAGGCATCAATGCGCTGTCCATCAAAGGAAGCAGCGGGTGGAAGCGTTATTCCGAAATCATTGAAATTCATGAGAACCAGGCGGCCGAAATGAAAATCGCCCTTCTGGCGAACTACAGAAAAACGGAAAAGAATGCGACGATCTGGGTCGACAATGTCCGCGTGGTCCGTTTGACGGATAAAATATCGCCCGCGAAAGCGCTCTACCGCGGAGAATTTCTTCTGACGGAGAATCCTCCGAAGATCGACGGTGATCTCCGGGAGTGGACGAATGTTCCGTCCATGATTCTGAAAGAGGATGTGCAAGTCGTCCGGAAAACGTGCAAAGTCTGGAATGGACCGCAGGACTTGAGTGCGAAAATGCAGGTGATGATGGATTCCGCCAATCTCTATCTGGCGGTGACGGTAAACGATGATCAGATCGCTTTGCCGGAAAAAAGTCTGGAAGCATCCTGGAAGACCGACTCCGTTCAAATCGGGATCGACCCCTATTGCGAGGGACGGGAGATGCATCAGCTTCTTCTCGCCCGCGATGAAAAAGGCCGGCTGAAAGTCTGGAAACACCGCAATTTCTTCACTCCGGAAATCCCGATGGATCTGACTCGGCTCGGAGAATTGAAGGATGCGGAAGGTCGAGGGCGGTGCGGTCTATGAGGTCCGAATTCCGCTGCGCCAGCTCTATCCTCTGAATGCGAAAATGAGACAGATCGGCTTTTCCTGGCTCGTCAACGACAACGATGGAAACGGACGCAAATATATCCAGTGGTCCGCCGGAATCGGTGAAAAACAGTTTGCGGATCTTTATGGACTCATGGTCCGGAAAACCGGAAAGAAACGGAAGTGAAACTGCTCCATGAAACAACTTGAATCCTCATTCTCGCGGGAAGCCGAACGGACCGGAGTCTGCAATGTCCGGGACTACGGGGCGAAAACGGATCCGCTCCTGCTGCAGACCGAAGCCTTTCAAAAGGCAATCGACGCTTGTGCCGCCGCCGGCGGCGGAACAGTGCTTGTCCCTCCGGGAATCTATCGGATCGGAAGCATCCGACTCCGTTCGTATGTCACGCTCCGCCTGGAAAACGGAGCACTCCTCCGCGGTCCGGACTCCATCGACGACTACTTCAAATATCCCTTCGCCTGGGAGCTCTATTCGCATACCATGTCTTTGATCTATGCCGTCGGGGAACGCAACATCCGCATCTGCGGGGAGGGGAAGATCGATTTCAACGGCATCGCGTTTGCCGACACGGATAAACTCTGTATTGGAGATGATGTCCCGGAGTCTTTGCGCTCGGATGCTCATTATGAGATGCCGGGGCGGGATTTCCGTCCAAACCGCCTGGTCTTTTTCTCCCGGTGTGAAGAAATTGAAATTTCCGGCGTGAGGTTTGTCGATTCTCCAACCTGGACTTTGGTGTTCGACCGCTGCTCCAATCTGCGTCTGCACGATTTTCAGGTGCGGAACAACATGCGGATCCCGAACAGCGACGGAATTCACTGCTGCGGATGCCGGGATGTTCTTATTCGGGGATGTCTGTTCGAATGCGGGGACGACTGCATCGCGGTCACCTCCATCTCCCGGGAGACGGAGGTCAACGAGAACTTCCTGATCTCCGACTGCATCTTCCGTTCCGCTTCCGCCGCAATCCGAATCGGTTTTCAAGGAGGAAAAATCCGCAATGTCCTGATTCAAAACTGCATCATCCGGGATTCCAACCGGGGAATCGCCGTGTTTGCGGGAAAAGGGGGATGGGGGGAGAATGTCTCCATCGACTCTGTGGTGATCGAGACCCGGATCTATGCCGGATCCTGGTGGGGAAAGGGGGAACCGATGACAGTCTGTTCCTCGGAGGAATCGGCAACCATTCGGAATCTCTCTCTGCGGAACGCTGTGATCCGGTCCGAAAACGGGTTTGTCGTTTCCTGTGTGAACGGATCGGTTTCGAATCTTGTTCTGGAAAATCTGAATATGGAGATCGGGTATGGAACCCGTCGCCCCTGGTTCGGCCGGACGATTGATCTGGCGCCGAATCCTTCGAAAGAAGCGCCCGATCCCGCCCGGCATATCCCGTGGCTCTGGAGCGAGGGGAATGCCGGACTCTGCTTCCGAAATATTTCCGTGCAGCGACGGCCCGGAGAAAAAATACCGTTTGATGAAAAGGAATGGATCTTGAAATGAATCGGAACGACCTCTCTTTTCCGTTTGTCTATGGTGCTCAGTACTACCGGGCTCCGACGCCGGAGCGGGAATACTGGGCCCGTGATCTGGAACAGATGAAACTCCTTGGTTTCAATACCGTTAAGTATTGGGTTCAGTGGCGATGGAGTGAACGCAGACCCGGTGTCTATTGCTGGGAGGATCTGGACGAACTGATGCGTTTGGCGGAAAAGAACAAACTGCATGTGATTCTGAATCTGATCTGCGATGTGATGCCGGTCTGGGCGGAAACGCTCTATCCCGACTGCCGGATGGTGGATCGGAACGGATGCCCTGTCCCGACGGAAGCGATGGTCTGCCGTTCCATCGGAGGATATCCCGGTCCGTGCTACAACCATCCTGGAATGAAGAAGTTGCGTCAGAATTTCTTCCGGGAGGCTCTGATTCATTTCCGAAATTTTCCGGCGCTTCTGGCATGGGATGTCTGGAATGAGCCGGAGCATCATCTGGGACGACGGGGGGCGGAGAATGACGATCATCTTCTCTGTTATTGTCCGAACTGCGCGCGCGAATTCCGCGAGGCCATGCGCCGGCGGTATGGTTCAATCGACGCTTTGAATCGGCGCTGGGGACGCTGTTACTCCTCCTTCGACGAACTGGAACTGCCTCGGAACGCGATGACGTTTGCCGATTTTATCGACTGGCGGGAATTTCAGCTGGATGTTCTGACCGGAGAAGCTCAATGGCGTCTTTCCATGGTCCGTGAGGTTTCGCCGGGGACCTTTCCGCATCTGCATGTGGTTCCGCACACCATCCGCTGTTTCAACGCGGTCAACTGCGTGGATGATTTCGCGCTCGCAAAGGAGTGTGAAATCTTCGGTTCGACGATGATGAACGATCCGTTTTTCAGTGCATCCGCCTGTTCTGCGGCGGGGGACCGGCTGTTGTACAATGCGGAGTGGCACATCAATTTCGGTTCCGGCGCGATGCATCCGCGGAGAATCGACCGGACCACGTTTTTCCGGGAGGCTCTTCCTCAGCTCGCCTGGAATGTCCGAGGGATTCTCTACTGGCAGTTCCGCCCGGAGTCGCTGGGGTTCGAATCGCCCGCATGGGGATTGATCCGGGGGGATGGTACGGAAAAGCCGGTGGCCCGCCATGCGGAGGAGTTTATCCGCAAATTGAGGAAGTTTCTGCCGGATTTAATGCGTTCGCGTTCTCCGGATGCAGCGGTCGGGATTCTGAAAAGTGTTCGCAATGAACTCTTTTTTCAGGCCTTCCCGCAGAATAAGGGAAACTGGCTTTTCCGGTCGCTTCAAGGATGGCTGAAGGTCCTTTTTGAACTGGGAATACCGTTCCGTTTTCTCTCCGACGAGCAGTTGGAACGGAGGGAGTGGAATGCGTGCAGGGTTCTGATTCTTCCGGCGGCATACTGTCTCTCCAAGGGAGAGGCGGAGGGTGCGGATGCGTTCCTGCGGGAAGGGGGACTGGTGATTGCGGAAGGTTCCGTCGGCGGATATTCGTATGATGCCGGCCGTCACAGTCCCGTTCTGCCCGGATGCGGACTGGCAGAGCGCTGGAACATTCGGGAGATTGAATCGGTTTCCACATTTCATCTGGACTGTTCCGATCCGGAGGACGTTGCAGAGTCGGGGGCGACCGGAGATACCGCGAAAGCGCTCTCTTCCGTGCGTTCCCGCGGCGGAGAATATGTGCCGCTTCAGACCCCGTGGGGAACGGGGTACGGTGCCTTGAATCTGAGTTTTCTGGAGGCTCCGGACTCCGAGATTCTGGCATCGGCCTGCGGCGGGAACTGCGTGGTGAAAAAGAGGATCGGAAAAGGAGAGCTTGTGTATGCCGGGACCTATCTGGGAATCGCCGCATACGAAAAGTCGGAAATCTTTCTCAGACAGCTGCTTGAGCAGCTGTTCCTCTCCCGGAAGATCCGTTCCGTTAAAGAGAACGGCGGATATCTGACCCCCCTTCTGGCGGAGGGAAAAACAAGATTTTTTGTTGCGGAAAACCGTTCGGATACCTCCGTTCCGGTTTATCTTCCCTGCCGCTGTCTTGATGTATTTCAGGAGGAAGAGGGGGAGAGCTTTACTCTCCTCCCGCATTCCGCAAGTCTGTTTGCCGTCCTGGAAAACGGTCAGTAACTCGTCAGACCAGCTCCCGGGAGGAGGAGAATCCGGGAGCTGGTGAAAGAGAAACTCTCCTGACTCCCGGAACCCGACCCGGGCCCGAGGGGATTATTCCGAGAGGGAAAGAAGGTATTCGTTCTCGCTTCTTGGAGTCAGAGCGACTGTTTCTTTTTTCCCGCAGAAATCCAGTTCATATTCTCCATAGAATCCGTTCCAGACCGCTTCGCCGTTTTCATCGGTTGCGACCGTTGTTTCCGTGTGCCACTCGTGGTTGATCAGCGTATCGAGAATCCGATAGGCGTTTTTCTCCTTGAAATCGGAATTGATGAGACCGGCGTTGAAACGGCTTTCTGTTCCGTAAGCTGTTCCGTCGCAGAGATTCCAGTAGACGATCGACTGGCAGTTTTTCTGACTGAACCATGTCCGGTAGAAGTTCCTGAGAAGCTCTCCCTGCACCTCTTCGGCAAGAGTGCGGGGAAGTTCAGGGTAGGTCGGAAGAGAGATTTCCGAAATGTGGATCGGAAGATTCAGCTTGCCGAGCTGATCCAGAACCTGAAGCAGATGTGCCGGGTCGAAATAGCTTCGAGTCTCCATCCTGGCCGCGTCCTCCACACCTCCGTACAAGTGGAACTGAAGACCGAGTCCATCCAGTTTGGCGCCGCGTCTGAGAAGACGGTCCGCGAGGAGATACATCGGGGAGCTGTCATGCGCGAACGCGCGGAAGGAGATATCGGTTCCGTCATTGTAAATCAGTTCGTCCATGAACGGGAAGTACTTTTCGGCCATTTTGAAGATCTGATACACATAATCCGGCGGAATTGCCGCATCGCCGATATTCGGATTCTTCCGCGGATGATAGGTGAAGGATTCATTGACCACATCCCATTTCCGGATCCGGGTTCCATAGCGCTGAGCGAGTTCCTGAATTCGTTTTTCCAGAAGGAACATCACGTTGCGGGAATCTTTCGGGAGCCATTTCGGAACAAAATTGTCGCAGAATACCCAGTGCCCCTTCGGAGCAATCTGATTGGCTTCACACCATTCGACCACCACATCCGCCGGGGGACGCCGGTCCATTGCCGGACTGTCCGCTGCAAAGCGGAATTTTCCCTGTTCCGGTTCCGTCGAATCCCAGAGAAGCGGAACAACCGCTTCATTGAAGACCCGTTTGAAATACTCTTCGTAGGCCGCATTCTTCTCCTTCTCTGCAAAATCCTTGAGCTTGAAGGCGTTGCATCCGAATTTGAAGTCATGATTCTTCTGGCGGATCCGGATTTCGCGGTTCTTCAGAGGTTTTCCGGCGGAATCCTTCAGAAGAATGGTTCCCCACCCCATCCGGTTCCGTCGGATGTCCAGGTCGACCCGTTCCCAGGTTCCGGCCTTCGGGTGTTCAAACTTGCGCATCAGCTGTCTGACGATCTCTTGGGAATTTTCCTGATTGAGCATTTTTTTCTCCATTCTGGTTTTCAGAAAATAAACAGGACCTTCTGCGGGATACTATAAAAACAGATATTTGAAAAAAAAGCGGATAGAGGATATATTATATTTGAAAATCAGGAATTCCATTTGAAAAACAGGCGCTATGCAGGAATCTTCATCGATTGCGGAACTTTTTTCCGGACTGAATCCGAAATGCTATTATCAGAACGGCCGGACTCGTTACGAGCGAGTGGAACGCCACTGTTTTCTACGCTATCGACATGCGGGGGAATGGATGGACAGCATGCTGCTCCGTTGTACTTTGTTTAGTCGAACCCGTTCGTGGACAGGCGATTATCACCACAGGATCCGGCCGCCGTTCCTGAATGTCGGGTTTGTCCATTCCGGCGAGACGGCGATCCGATGCAATGAACGGTATTTTCTGGCGGAAGCAGGGGATCTTTTTTTTCTTCCTCCGGAAACCGATTATGAACTCCTGACTCCCCGGTTATGTGAACGATCCGCGGTTCTGATTTCCGGATCGGTTCTTTCCAACATTCTTATGGAAAAGGAGTTATGCCGATCTCCTGTCCGCCGTCTGGAGAATCCCGGTGTTGTGGAACGGTGGTTTGAGCGGATGGATGCGCTGCTGCCGGAATCATACAGCCTGCCGGTCTGCCGGGAGATCTCCGGTCTCTGCTTTGAGCTGCTTCAGTACTTGAGTACTCCGGACGGGGGCCAGATCCTGCCAGCGGTTCTGAATACCGCTTTGGAAAAGATGAGACGGGAATATGGAAAAGCACTCGATGTGGGATCCCTTGCTTTGCATTCCGGAGTCAGCGCCTCCACTTTGACCCGTCTGTTCAAGCGGTATCTGGGGAAGAGTCCGCATCAATATCTGATCGGAGTTCGGATGCGTCAGGCGGCGCGGATGCTGGAAGAGCATTCGCTGTCCGTCAAGGAGGTCGCGGAACGGGCGGGATATGGAAACGCTTTGAATTTTTCCACGGAATTCCGGAAATTTTTTGGGAAATCCCCGCGGAACTGGAGTCCGCCGGAGACTCTCCCGGATGAAGGATAACTCGACTCCGGTGAATCCAGGCTTGATTGGGGATGGAGAAGGATGCCGGTCGGATTTCTCCGCGAAGGAGACCTTTCAAGCGATACGGCTTCCTCATTGCGATGGAGTTTTCCTCCCCCATCCGTTCCAAAAAGAAAAAACAGCTGTTCTCTTTTTCCTTTGTACGAATTTTCTTCCCGGGAAAGTTGCAAATCCGCGGGAACGGATTTATATTCTCCCAAAGGATTGAACCGCAAGGAAAACAGAAGAAAAATTCCCGGAGAAAAAAATGAATCGTCTGGCATCATCGTCATGGAGCAGTTTATCCCGTCTTTCGTCGGCACAGAGCCGTTCCATCAGTCCGGAGAACCGGACGGGGGCTCCCGGCGGAGGCGGTCGGGCGGAAGAGGGAACGGGGGCTCAATGCGCTCGCGATCTGGGGATCGGATGGAAAATTTCCCCAAGTGTGATTGTCCCCGCCGGTACGGTGTTTACTCTGGCGGATATCGAGGGGGAAGGGGTCATTCAGCAGATCTGGATGACACTGACAGGAAACTGGCGTTTCCTGATTCTCCGCTTCTACTGGGATCATGAGGAAACGCCGGCCATCGAGTGTCCGGCCGGAGATTTCTTCTGCTGCGGATGGGGAAAGTATGCGCAGCTTTCCAGTCTTCCGGTCTGCGTGAATCCCGGAAGCGCGTTCAACTGTTACTGGGAAATGCCGTTCCATTCCCATGCGCGCATCACGCTGGAGAATTGTTCGGAGGAGGACATCGTCGCATACTACCAGATCAACTGTTCGCTGGGCGACGTTCCGGCGGACGCGGGATATTTTCATGCTCAGTTCCGGCGGGTCAATCCCCTGCCGTACAAGAAAGTGTACACCATTCTGGACGGGATCGAAGGATTCGGTCATTATGTCGGAACCTATCTGGCATGGGGCGTGAACAACTCCGGCTGGTGGGGGGAGGGGGAGATCAAGTTCTATCTGGATGACGATCAGGAGTTTCCGACCATCTGCGGAACCGGGACGGAAGATTATTTCTGCGGATCCTACAACTTTGAAAATAAAGAGGAAAAGCGGTATGAGACATTCTGCACGCCGTACAGCGGACTTGTGCAGGTCCTGACTCCGGACGGACTCTATCAGTCACAGCAGCGGTTCGGGCTCTATCGGTGGCACCTGACCGATCCGGTTCGTTTCCGGAAGCGGATCCGGATTACAATCCAGGCGCTCGGATGGCGATCCGGCGGACGGTATCTCCCGCTTTCAGATTCTCGGCAATGCTGCCTAACGAGGCGTAGACTG
>ERZ824600.1407-NODE-1407-length-29907-cov-9.213621_pt1 | contig 29907 bp, 33 predicted proteins | sample MGYA00519933_ERZ824600 | MGnify/ENA primary metagenome ERZ824600 (study PRJEB31778, sample SAMEA3449178) | human gut metagenome | biome: human gut; feature: human-associated habitat; material: faeces | place: United Kingdom | collected 2010/2012 ... | reverse complement strand
CGGTCACATCATGAGTTTTCAGATACACCCTAACGGCTTCCGCAGCTACCGGCACGCCGCGCCGCCCCATTCAACGGCGGTGAAGCCGGTGCGGGCCGGTGCTTCGAGCGTCTGCGGCGCGATCTCGACCGGAGCAGTCAGCGGCTTGAAGGCCATAAAGACGCGAATGAGCGTGTCCGGCTCGGGCGTGATGGTGAGGCGTGCGCTTTTGGTATAGGCCTCGCGCTGGAACGAAATCAGGTTATAGGCGTTTTCCTGCATCAGCGGCAGCCAGTAGACGATAAACTCGTTGGCCTCCGTGCGGTTCAGGCCGAGTTTCCCCAGCGCATCCTCCAGAAATTCCGCCGTGCTGCTTCCCGGCGCGCAGAAGCCGGACGAGAAATCGTATTCCGTTTTCGACACACCCTCCCAGTATAAATACCGGTAGGTCTGGCCGTCTTCGTCCGTCAGCGTGCCGTCCGGGCGGGCCGAGACGGTCCAGCCGTCCGCATAGGCCGGATACGTACACGTCAGCTCCCCGTCATAGTCCAGCCGGACCGTTATCTCCGTTTCCGTCTGCGGATACAGATACGCGACCGGCTTGGCGTCGCAGGTCTCGTCCTGCTTTTCTTCCGGGTAGAGATAGATGACGGGCTTTGCCGACGTCGATTCCCGCCAGAAGTCCGGCGTGCAGGCAGCGAGCGTCAGCAGCAGCGCAAGGGATAACACCAGTACAAGCAGCTTTTTCATGTTTCTTCCTCCTGTGTTCATAAAATAAGTTCTTCTATGGATACAGACAGAAAAACGAGCGGCTGGTTGCGTCTTATTTTTTCCCGGCCATCAGCCGCGCGAGCGTCTGGCGGATGACGGGCAGGCAGTCCTCGGGCTTCTGCAGCTCCAGCACGGCCTGCTCAAACGGGCACAGGCCCGTCCCCTGGCGGTTGAGGAGCTTCTCGGTCTTCGTATGGCAGGCGCAGGCCACACCGTTGGCCGTCAGGAAATCCACGGCGGCGGCGCTCATCGTCTCGGCGTACACGCCGGACGCACCGGCGAGGATGTAGATGGCCGCGGCCGCCTTGCCGACGATGGTGTCGCAGACCTCCGCGCCCCGCAGCAGCTCCGGCTGCGTATCGTAGACGCGCAGCGCCGGGCCGACGCCGCGGCCGAAGTCCTTATAGATGGTCTCGCCGTCTTTTTGCAGGACGAGCGTGTAGGCGCCGTTTTCAAACAGCGCGGACAGATTCTCCAGCTTCATTCCGGCCGCATCCCCCTCGGCAGTTGTTTTTCGTTCTGGATCATGACCAGCGACAGCAGCAGCGCGATCACCATCACACCCACGGCGATCAGGTAGAACGGCTGGTTGGCGATATCGGCGATCGAATACCCGCTCGTCCCGTCAGAGACGGCATAGCCGACGATCAGCAGCACCAGCGCCGCGCCGAAGCAGAGATTGCGGATGATCCCGAGCAGCTTGTTGCGGGCAAGCAGAAACCCGTAAAACGCCTCCGGCGCGTCGAACTGCGCCCCGGCCCTCCAGGGCGTGAACAGGCGGCAGAAAAATTCCTTCATGCAGACAGCCTCCTTTTTTCTGATAAAAGTATAGCAGGAACTGCCGAAAAATGCAACGCGGACGGCGAGCCTGCGCTTCCGAAAAGAATCAATAAAAAAATATTGATTCCCTCTTGCTTTTTCCTGTGCCAGGCAATACAATAGGCTCGAAGGAGCGAAAACGAAGGACAGGAAGATGTGAGCCTGTCAATTTAACGCCGAGAGCATGCGTACCCGAACGTTGCATGAGTAGAAATGACGCGTCAAGTACCGGTTGGATGGGAGGTTGCCGCCGGGCGAAGGAGTTTCTCCGCGGTGTCATTTCGCATCCGCTATAGCAAACTGAAATTGTACTGCAGTTTCTTTCTTGTTTGAAAGTCTATTTTGTACGAACCTCCTCCCATTGAACCAATAGGAGGCTTTTTTATGTCCAAAAACATGTCTACCGCCGCTGCGCAGACCGCGCCGCGCCATGGTCTGCAGAACGTCCGGACGCTGGTGTCCTGCGCGGAGCAGGCGGGACATCGGCTGGTGGCGGTGACACTGCGGGACGGGGACGATTGGAACGACCACGAGGCACTGTACCGCTGGGGGTTCCTGCTGACAGGCATACAGGAGACGCTGGAGACGCGCCTGCTCGGCGCACTGGGAAACGGGAGAGAGGTATCGCCATGACCGAGCGCATACAGAAGCTGCTGGCCGCCGCGGGGCTGTGCTCCCGCCGGACGGCGGAGGAGTGGATCGCCGCCGGACGCGTGACCGTCAACGGACGGCGGGTCCGTGTAGGCGACAAGGCGGATCCGGAGACGGACGATATCCGGGTGGATGGACGGCCCCTGCGGGGCGCGGCACAGCACGTGTATCTGATGCTGCACAAGCCGCGGGGCTATGTGACCACCCTCTCTGACGAACGGGGCCGCCCTACGGCGGCATCGCTGGTCAGGGGCTGCGGCGCACGGGTGTATCCCGTGGGACGGCTGGACCTGGACTCGGAGGGATTACTGCTGTTTACCAACGACGGGGCGCTGACCCATGCGCTGCTGCACCCCAGCCACCAGGTGGACAAGACGTATATCGTTACGGTCACTGGCGCGGCGGCGGACAGCGCACGGCAGCTGTCGGCGGTGGACAGGCTGGACGGACAGCCCATCGTGCCGGCGGCGGTGACGGAGCTGTATCGGAAGGATGGTACGGCGAAATACAGGGTGGTGATCCACCAGGGTAAGAAGCGGCAGATCCGGCGGATGTGTGCCGCCGCAGGACTGACTGTGACCCGACTGTGCCGGGTGGCGGAGGGCAGTATCGCCTTGGGCGACCTGCCGCCGGGAAAGTGGCGGTATCTGACAGCGGAGGAGCTGCAATCTATCAAAGGAAGCCATCAACATGAATGAAAACGTGCTACAGACCATCCGGGCCGGGATGGATACCTTTTCGAAGGGACAGAAGCGCATCGCAGCGTTTATACTGGACAATTATGACCGCGCGGCGTTTATGACCGCCGCGCGGCTGGGCGAGACGGCCTCCGTCAGTGAGTCCACGGTGGTGCGCTTTGCCGCGCAGCTGGGCTACGACGGCTATCCGGAGATGCAGAAGGCCCTGCAGGAGCTGATACGGGGTAAGCTGACCTCCATCCAGCGGATACAGGTATCGCGGGATCAGATGTCCGGCGCGGACATTCTGGGCAGTGTGATGCAGCGGGATATGAACAGCATACACAATGTCATCGAGCAGTTGGACCGGGAGGCCTTCAGCCGGGCGGTGGACAAGCTGCTGGGGGCGGAGCACATCTATATCCTGGGTGTGCGGTCCTCCTCATTTCTGGCGGGGTATCTGAACTTCTACCTGCACCTGATCTTCAAGAACGTGACGCTGGTGCAGTCCAGCGCTGCCGGTGAGATCTATGAGCAGCTGGCCCACATCGGCAGGGGCGACGTGCTGGTGGGAATATCCTTCCCGCGGTACTCCAAGATGGCTATCCACGCGGTGGAGTTTGCCTGCCGGCGGGGCGCGGAGGTGGTGGCGATCACCGATTCGGCACTGTCTCCGCTGTACGGCATGGCGGCGGTATCGCTGCTGGCGCCCTGCGACATGATCTCCTTCGTGGACTCCATGGCTGCGCCGCTGAGCCTGCTGAACGCGCTGATCCTGGCGGTGGGGCAGCAGCGGCGGGATGACCTGTCCGCCACGCTGGCGGATATGGAGCAGGTGTGGTCCAGGTACAGTATTTTCGGGAAAGATGACGAGTGACATGGCGAAGGAGATCGTGGTGATCGGCGGCGGCGCCGCCGGTCTGATGGCGGCCATCACCGCGGCCCGGCAGGGCGCGGCGGTGACGCTGCTGGAGCCCAACGAACGTCTGGGCAAGAAGGTGAATATCACCGGCAAGGGCCGGTGCAATGTGACCAATGACTGTGACCGGGAGACGCTGCTTGCCAGCATTCCCGGTAATGGGCGATTTTTGTACGGTGCGCTGACACGGTTCACGCCCCGGGACACCATGGCGTTTTTCGAGGCGCTGGGTGTGCCGCTGAAGGTGGAACGGGGAAACCGGGTGTTTCCGGTGTCCGACAGTGCCTTCGACATCACCAACGCGCTGGAGCGGGAGCTGAAGCGCCGGAAGGTGCGGTGGGCCCGTGACCGGGCCGTATCAGTGGAGACGGCGGATGGCGCGGTATGCGCCGTAAAAGGGGAGAAGGAAACGTACCCCGCGCAGGCGGTCATCCTGGCCACAGGCGGGGTGTCCTATCCCGGCACCGGGTCCACGGGGGATGGCTACCGCATAGCGGAGGCACTGGGGCATACCATTGTGCCGCTGCGGGGCTCTCTGGTGCCGCTGGTGTGCGCGGGCGAGGACTGTCCGGCTATGCAGGGCCTGAGCCTGCGGAACGTGGCAGTGACGGTATACAACGGGAAGAAAAAGGCGGTGTTCCGGGATTTCGGCGAGCTGCTGTTTACCCACTTCGGGGTGTCCGGACCGCTGGTGCTGTCCGCCAGCGCCCATCTGCGGCGCTGGGAGGGGGAGCACTATACGATAGAGATCGACCTGAAGCCGGCGCTGGACGAGCAGAAGCTGGACGCGCGGGTGCTGCGGGACATCGGAGAAAATCCCAACCGGGAGATGGGGACCATCGCCGCGGGGCTGGTGCCCCACAGCATGGCGCCGGTGGTGCTGCGCCGGGCGGGGCTGACCGGAAGCGAAAAGGCCAACAGCCTGACAAAGGAACAGCGCCGGGCACTGGTGCAGGTGCTGAAGCACTTTACGCTGGAGCTTACCGGGCCGCGGCCCGTCAGTGAGGCGATCGTCACCGCCGGCGGCGTGAAGGTGGGAGAGGTAACGCCAAACACCATGGCGTCGAAGCGGGTGAGGGGATTGTTTTTTGCCGGCGAGGTGCTGGACGTGGACGCCTATACGGGGGGCTTTAATTTACAGATCGCATGGGCGACGGGGTATCTGGCGGGGCTGAGCGCCGCAGAAAGCGAGGAAATGACATGACGGAGAGACAGTACGCAGTGGCCATCGATGGGCCGTCCGGCGCGGGGAAGAGCACGCTGGCCCGGGCGGCGGCGGAGGCGCTGCATATCTTATATGTGGACACCGGGGCCATCTATCGGACCATCGGCGTGTATATGTATCGGCATGATATCGCGCCAACGGACGCGCCGGCGGTGATCGCGGCGCTGCCGGAGATCACGGTGACCCTGCGGTATGACGAGGAGGGTCTGCAGCGGATGTATCTCAACGGCGAGGACGTGACGAAGGAGATACGCCTGCCGATGATATCGAAGTACGCCTCAGACGTGTCGGCCATACCGGAGGTGCGGGCGTTCCTGATGGAGCTGCAGCGGTCTCTGGCGCGGGAGCACAGCGTCATCATGGACGGACGTGACATCGGGACCGTGGTGCTGCCGGACGCGGAGGTGAAGGTGTTTCTGTGCGCGGATGTGGAGACACGGGCGCGGCGGCGGTTTTTGGAGCTGGAGCAGCGGGGCACGCCGAAGCCCTTTGCCGAGGTGCTGCGGGATATGGAGCAGCGGGATTATAACGATACCCACCGGGCGGCGGCGCCGCTGCGGCCGGCGGATGATGCCATTATGATCGACAACACGGACATGGACTTCGCGGCCAGCCTGGAGCTGCTGCTGGATGTGATACGGGGGCGTGTGGCATCGTGAGAAATAAGTTTTATGCGGCGGCGTGGCGGGTGCTGCGCCCGCTGGTGCTGTTTTTTCTGCCGGTGGATCTGCGGGGAACGGAGCATCTGGAGGGCGGAGAACCGGTGCTGCTGTGCGCCAATCACTCCAGCGCCTGGGACCCCATCCTATTCGTGCTGTCCATGCCCCAGCGGTTCAACGTGCGGATCATGGCTAAGAAGCAGTTGTTCTCCATCCCCATCGTGGGTGGATTCCTGCGGGCGATCGGTGTGTTTCCGGTGGATCGGGGCAACAGTGACATTGGGGCGGTGAAGACCGCCATACAGAGCCTGCGGGACGGGTGGAACCTGTTCCTGTTTCCGGAGGGAACACGGGTGAAGACACCGGGACAGGCGGATGTCAAGTCCGGCGCGGGCATGATGGCCATCCGTGCCGGCGTGAAGCTGGCGCCGGTATATATCGGCACGAAGAAGCGCATATTCCGCAAGACGCCCATCATAATCGGCGAGCCCTTCGAGCCGGAGTACACCGGCCGCAAGGGTACGGCGGAGGAATATACTGCCAACGCCCATGAGGTCATGCGGCGGGCCTATGCCCTGGGAGGGATCGAATGCAGGTGATACTGGCGAAGACGGCGGGGTTCTGCTACGGCGTGGAACGGGCCGTGCACATGGCGGAGGCGGCAGCCCGGGAGGGCGGCTGCGTTATGCTGGGCAGTATCATACACAATGACCGGGTCATCACAGCGCTGGAGGCGTTGGGCGCGCGGCAGGCGGACAGCCCTCAGCAGGTGCGGCCGGGAGAGACGGTGATCATCCGTGCCCACGGCGAGACACGGGAGGCTTTGCGGGTGCTGGAGGAGCGGGGCGCACAGATCATGGATGCCACCTGTCCCCATGTGCTGCGGATCCACCGGCTGGTGGAACAGGCAGCCCGTGCGGGCCGGACACCCATCATTATCGGAGAAGCGCACCATCCGGAGGTGATGGCCGCCGCAAGCCGCTGTGAGCGCAGCGTGGTGCTGGAAAACACGGCAGAGCTGGCTGATTGGGTGGCGGCGGACCCGGCGCGGAAGGACATGGATTTGCTGGTTACCGCACAGACGACCTGTATTCGTTCGATATGGGAAGAGTGTGTAAAATTTTTAAAAAAACAGTGTACAAACGCCGAAATCTTTGATACAATATGTGATGCTACGCAAAAACGTCAATCCGAGGCGGCGAATATCGCCGGACGGGCGGACGTTATGGTCGTGGTCGGAGATCGTAAAAGTGCCAACACCAGACATTTAGCGGAGATCTGCAGCACACGCTGCGCCCGGGTCTATCAGATCGAAGGGCCGGAGGAGCTGCGGGTCGGGTCCCTTAACGGATGTTCTGTGGCGGGGCTTACAGCCGGCGCGTCCACGCCTGCGGGCATCATTAAGGAGGTATATGCAACGATGAGCGAAGAGATCAAGAACATGGAAGCTACGGAAGAGAGCTTCGAGGAAATGCTGGAAAAATCTTTTAAGACTTTGAATACAGGAGAGAAGGTAACCGGTATTGTAACGGCGATCGGCCCCACCGAGGTGCAGGTCGATCTGGGCTGCAAGCAGGCGGGCTATATCTCTGTGGACGAGCTGTCCGCAGATCCCAATGTGAAGCCTGAGGACGTCGTCAAGGTCGGCGACGAGATCGAGACCTATATCATCCGCGTCAACGACGTGGAGGGTTATGCCATGCTGTCCAAGAAGCGTCTGGACGCTGTCAAGGTCTGGGAGGATATCGAGAAGGCCCGCGAGGACAAGACCACTCTCGAAGGTAAAGTCACCGAGGAGAACAAGGGCGGTATCGTCGTTAATGTCAAGGGCGTGCGCGTGTTTGTGCCCGCTTCCCAGTCCGGTCTGCCCCGCGGCGCTGAGCTGAGCACCATGATCGGCCAGACCGTTTCCCTGCGGATCACCGAGGTCAACCGTGCCCGCCGCCGCGTCGTCGGCTCCATCAAGGCCGTGACCTATGAGGCCCGTCAGGCCGCCCAGGCGGAGATCTGGAACAACATCGAGGTCGGCAAGCACTACACCGGCACCGTGAAGTCCATGACTTCCTATGGTGTGTTCGTGGACATCGGCGGCGTGGATGGTATGGTACATATCTCCGAGCTGTCCTGGAGCCGTATCAAGAACCCCGCCGAGGTCGTCTCCGTGGGCGATACCCTGGACGTGTACGTTATCTCCTTCGATCCCGAGAAGCACAAGATCTCCCTGGGTGTGAAGGACCGCAGCATGAACCCCTGGGATAAGTTCATGGCTACCTACCACGTGGGCGATGTGGCCAACGTGCGTATCGTGAAGCTGATGACCTTCGGCGCGTTCGCCGAGGTCGTGCCCGGTGTGGACGGCCTGATCCACATCTCCCAGATCGCGGATCGCCGCATCGAGAAGCCCGGCGACGTGCTGACCGAGGGCGAGATGGTGGATGCCAAGATCACCGCCATCGACGAGGAGAAGCAGAAGATCTCCCTGTCCATCCGCGCGCTGCTGGCTCCCGCCGCTGACGAGGACGCCGACGAGGAGTAATTAGATCGTAAAACACCTCCGCTGCCCCACAGGCAGCGGAGGTGTTTTTGGTTGTTTTCACAATGGCGTGCAGGGGAAAATATCTTGCGACCTTGCGGAGAGGCATGGTACAATCGAGGTGGGCAAGAGAATTTAAGAGCATTGTGCTGAAGATAGAACGGATCAATTGGAATTTGACAGGGGGAGCGTGATCGTATGAAAAAGTTGATGGCATCAGTGTTAGCGTTGGTTTGCGTTGTTGCTATGGCGGGCTGCGGAAAGTCGAATGTTGGGGACTATCCTGCGACGATAATGGTAAATGGGATAAATTACTATTCGACCGATAATGCTGTTCCCGTTGAAGTAGACGAGAGTGTTATTCAGTACACCACGTCGTATGCGGAGGATGGCGTTCCCCGAAAAGATGGTGAGGCAAACTTCAACAGAGACCTGGGGACTCCGTATGCTGTCATTGAGGAAGACTTGGTAGTTGTCCTTATGGACAATGAGTGGATAGAGTTCAAGGCAAAGTAAGAGCGATCTCGGGTCGCGAAAGAGCGGGACGATGGGAGAAGCGTGCCGTACGAAAGGGACGGGGGATGAAGCGGGGGAAAAGAAAAATAATTTTGGGAGAGTTGCCTGTTTATGGGCAACTCTCCCGTTTTTTTGGCATAGGGGCAGAACCGGATCGCAGGAAGGGGGGAGCGCATATGAAAAGAGCAGACGTGAACTGGGGAGAGGTAAGGCGTAAGTATGAGTCGGGAATGTATACCTATCAGCGATTGGCAAGGGAGTACCATGTGTGCACACAGACGGTGTGGCGACATGCGATCAAGGGGCAGTGGCAGATCGGTCGGGAGGAGGCGGAAAAGCAGATACTCCGGCGATGCCTGATGGCCACGGCAAAGCTGCTGGAGACGGCGGCTGCCGGGGCTACGGAACGGCTGGAAAGCGGAGAGGGCAGCCTGAAGGAGGTCAAGGAGCTGGGAGGTATCCTGCAGGCGCTGGTGGGGACAGCGGCAAAGATGTGTCAGAGCGAAAAGAACAACGACACGGCGGTCAACGAGATACGGGTGATCATGTCGGAGGAGGTAGAGGCGTTGAGCGGATGATATCCATGCCGGACCTGTTCACTTTTGCACAAGCATTCCCGAGAATTCTTGTGGGTTTCGTCAATTTCCCCGCGGGCTGCATTGTGGTAAAATTAACAATTAGAAAATTCAGCCTTCGTCGGAAGGGATAGGAAAGAACAGGGAGGAACAGGACATGGCTTTTGCTGATTTTCAGGCGCTGTACAAGCAGAAACTGACCACCGCGGACGAGGCGGTGAAGGTCATCAAGTCCGGTGATTGGGTGGACTATGGCTTCTGCGCCATTCATCCCCGGGTGCTGGACGAGGCGCTGGCCCGCCGTGCACCGGAGCTGGAGGATGTGAAGGTCCGGGGCGGTATTAGCCTGTGGAAGCCGGCGATCTTCGATATCGAGGACCCGGTGCACCATATCATCTTCAACTCTCACCACATGAGCAGCGTGGAGCGCCATCATATCGCCAGCGGCGCCGGGTTCCATGAGCCCATGCGGTACTCCGAGCTGCCCCGGTACTACTACGACCACATCACGCCGCCGGACGTGGCCATGTTCCAGGTGGCCCCGATGGACAAGCACGGGTACTTCAACTTCGGGCTCTCCGCCAGCCACGTGAAGGCGGTGTGCGAGATGGCCAAGGTGGTCATCGTGGAGGTCAACGAGAATATGCCCCGGTGCCTGGGCGGCTTTGACAACTGCATCCATGTCAGCGAGGTGGACATGATCGTGGAGGGGCGCAACGACCCCATGGGCGTCCAGCCCAGCGGCACGGCTACGGAGGTGGACCGGGCGGTGGCGAAGCTGATCGTGGAGCAGATACCCGACGGGGCCTGCTTGCAGCTGGGCATCGGCGGTATGCCCAACACCGTGGGCGCTATGCTGTGCGAGTCCGACCTGAAGGATCTGGGCGTACACACGGAGATGTACGTGGACGCCTATGTGGATCTGGCTATGGCGGGGAAGGTCACGTGCATGAAGAAGAACATCGACCGGGGCCGGCAGGTGTTCGCCTTTGCCGCCGGTACCCAGAAGCTGTACGACTATCTGGACGACAACCCGGCGTGCATGGCCGCGCCCATCAGCTACACCAACGACATCCGTACCATCGCGGCCATCGACAACTTTGTCTCCATCAACAACGCGGTGGATGTGGACCTGTACGGGCAGGTGAACGGTGAGACGGCGGGCACCAAGCAGATCAGCGGCGCCGGCGGACAGCAGGACTTTGTGCTGGGTGCGTATCTGTCCAAGGGAGGCAAGAGCTTTATCTGTCTCAGCTCCACTCACGCGGACAAGGACGGCACGCTGCATTCCCGCATACGGCCTACCCTGCAGAACGGTTCCGTGGTGACGGATACCCGCGTGAACACCATGTACGTGGTGACGGAGTACGGCTGCGTGTGCCTGAAGGGACTGACGGTGTGGGAGCGCGCGGAGAAGCTGATCTCCATCGCGCACCCGGACTTCCGGGAGGAACTGATCCGCGAGGCGGAGAAGCAGAAGATCTGGTATCCCCACAACAGAAGATAACGAATAACGAAAAAGAGCGCCGGAAGGCGCTCTTTTTGCATGAAAGAGGCGGTATCCGCGCAAGCTACGGCAAAAAGGAGGCGCGGATATGAGCAACGACGAAAACCGGGGAAAGAACGAGGAAAAAGCGGCGGTGCCGGTACAGCCGATCATTGATATGGGCAGCACTGTGGTGAAAAACAGCCGGGGGACGGTGCACTGCCTGACCATCGTGGGGCAGGTGGAGGGACACACGCTGCTGCCGGACAATCTGAAGAGCACGAAGTACGAGCACGTGCTGCCGCTGCTGGCGGCGCTGGAGCAGAACGAACAGGTGGACGGGGTGCTGCTGCTTCTGAACACCGTGGGCGGCGACATCGAGGCGGGACTGGCCATCGCGGAGCTGGCGGCGGGCATGACGAAGCCGGTGGTGACGCTGGTGCTGGGCGGCGGGCACTCCATCGGCGTACCACTGGCGGTGTGCGGGAAGGAGACGTTCATCGCGCCCACGGCGTCCATGACGGTGCACCCAGTGCGGATGTCCGGGACGGTCATTGCCGCGCCGGAGACGTATAGGTATTTTGAACGCCTCCAGGAGCGCATTATTCAGTTCGTGGCGGCCAACAGCCGCGTGACCGCGGAACGGTTCCGGGAGCTGATGCTCTCCAGCGGCGACATGGCCAACGACGTGGGGACAGTGCTGTACGGCGAGCAGGCGGTGGCAGAGGGAATCATTGATCGGATCGGTACACTGGGCGATGCGCTGGAGGCACTGTACGGACAGATCGAACGGCGGCATAGATAGACATTGGCGGAGGGCGGGGGCTCTCCGCTTTTTTCATGCCGGCGCGTGGGTTTTTCTTGAAAAACGGGGACTTCCATAGTATACTATCTTAGTTAAGGTATGCCAAAGTATAAGAGGTGACGCAGTTGTACTTAAAAGCACTTGAGATACAGGGGTTTAAGAGTTTCCCCGACAAGACGGTATTGAATTTCGGCGAGGACATCACCGCTATCGTGGGACCAAACGGGTCCGGCAAGTCCAACATCTCCGACGCCATACGCTGGGTCATGGGCGAGCAGAACAGCCGCCAGCTCCGCGGCGCCAAGATGGAGGACGTGATCTTCGGCGGTACGGAGAAGCGGAACCAGATGGGCTTTGCCCAGGTGACGCTGGTCATCGACAACACCGAGCATATCTTCCCCACCCGGGAGGAGGCAGAGGTGGCCGTGACACGGCGGTATTACCGCAGCGGTGAGTCGGAGTACTATATCAATAAGCAGTCCGTGCGGCTGAAGGACGTGAACGAGCTGTTCATGGACACCGGTATGGGCCGGGAGGGCTATTCCATCATCGGGCAGGGCAAGATCGACGAGATACTGTCTGTGAAAAGCGGCGAGCGCCGGGAGATATTCGAGGAGGCTGCCGGTATCAGCAAATACCGGCACCGCAAGGAGGAGTCCGAGCGCAAGCTGGAGCGCACCGAGGAAAACCTGGTGCGTATCAACGACAAGATCGCCGAGCTGGAATTGCAGGTGGAGCCGCTGCGGGCGCAGGCGGAGACGGCGAAGAAGTATCTGGTGCTGCGGGATGAGCTGCGGGTGCTGGAGATCTCCGTGTGGCTGGAGCAGCTGCAAAACCTGCGGACCGCCAAGCTGAAGCTGGAGAGCGATACGGCTCAGGCCAAGGAGGCCTGTGACCAGGCCCAGGCGGCGCTGGACGAGGCCTACGCCCAGGGAGAGCGTTTTACCGAGGAGATGCGGCAGAACGACGTGGCGGCTGATGCGCTGCGCGGTCAGGTGACCGAGGCGGAGTCCGCCGCCGGCGAGGAGTCTGCGGCCATCGCGGTGCTGCAGACCTCTGTGGAGCACAACAACGAGTCTCTGCGCCGGCTGGAACAGGAACTGACCAGCACAGACCAGCGGCGGGAGAATTTACAGGGACAGATCGACGGACAGCTGGCGCGTATCGCGGACATCGACCGCGACGCGGCGGTATTGGAGACGGCGCTGAGTGAGCTGCTCTCTCGGGCGCAGGCGCTGGCTGACAGCGCAAAGGGCGCGGCGGACGAGGCCGAGGCCCTGCGGGCGCAGGAGGCCATTGCTGTGGCTGAGGCCGCAGACGGGCGCGCCGCGCTGTCCGCCCTGCAGGCGGGCCTGGACGAGGCCGGACAGCGGCGGATTACGGTGCGGCAGGAGCTGTCCGAGGCGCAGCGCAAGCTGGAGGAGAGCGAAAAGGACGCAAAGACCAATCGCCGGGCGCTGAACGATGCCAGGGAGGAGGCCCAGGCGGCGGAGAATATCATTCAGGGCCACAGCCTGCGAATGGACAGCCGCCGCCAGAAGGCGGAGAGCGCCCAGAACATCAAGCAGGAGCTGACCCGGCAGGTGAACGCCCAGGAGGACCGCATCCGTCTGCTGACGGAGATGGAGAAGGAGTACGAGGGCTTCAACAAAGCGGTGAAGACCGTGATGCAGGCAGCGGAGAAGAACACACTGCGGGGCATTCACGGGCCGGTGGCCGGACTGATGACCACAGAGCAGGCCTATGCCGTGGCGCTGGAGACGGCGCTGGGCGCGGCGTTGCAGAACATCGTGGTGGAACGGGAGGAGGACGCAAAGGCGGCCATCCAGTTCCTGAAGCAGCGGGACGGCGGCCGCGCTACCTTCCTGCCGCTGACGGCCATCCGGGGCGACGAGCTGCGGGAGAACGCTGCGGGAGAGTATGGTTTTGTAGGCATCGCCAGCCGTCTGGTGCGGTACGACGCGCGATACGACCATATTTTTAAAAATCTGCTGGGCCGGACGGTGGTAGTGGAGGACCTGGACAGCGGTATCGCCATGGCGCGTAAGTTCCGCAATGCCTTCCGCATCGTGACGCTGGACGGACAGATCATCAACCGGGGCGGCTCCATGACCGGCGGCTCCGCCAGCCGATCCTCCGGCGTGCTGTCCCGGGCCAATGAGCTGGAACGGCTGAAGGCGGCACAGGGCGCCCTGCACGGTAAGCTGAACGAGGCCGCGCAGCAGGCCGAGGCGGCCCAGAGGGAGCTGCAGAAGGCTGAGTATGAATTGCAGGTGGCCAAGGACCAGCAGCGCAAGGCGGCGGACGAGGTGCTGACCTTACAGGGACGGCAGGACCACTATGACCTCCTGTTGGAAAGCCTGCGGCTGAGCTGCGAGACTATGGAGCAGGAGTTGTCCGGCCTGGACCGCCGGGAGACGGACGGCCGCGGGCGCATGGCCGGGATACAGGCGGACATCACTGCGGCAGAGGACCGCGCGGCCGCGCTGCGGCAGGAGATGCGGGACAAGCTGGCCGGCCAGACCGATCTGACGGAGCAGACCAACCAACTGGCCCAGGCCGTCAGCGACAGGAAGGCCGATCAGGCGGCGCTGAGCGCAGAGAAGGACAGCGTTCTGCGGAGCGTGGAGGACCTGCGGGGCTTGCAGGCGGATATGGTATCCGACCGCGCTGAGCGCGACCGGCGGGTGCAGGAGTACCGGCAGGCCAACGAGAAGGCGCTGGCCGATATGGCGGGCCATCAGGCGGCGCTGGAGGAGAAGAACGCCCGTGTGATACAGCTGCGGCAGCGGCTGGAGGATCTGGCCCAGGCCAAACTGGCGCTGGAGCAGCAGCGTGACCAGCATAGCCGTGACAGCCGTGCCTGCAACGATACGCTTTTGCAGACCATGCAGGCGTACAACAAATTGCAGCAGAAGCTGGAAAACAGCGGCATGGAGGAGAGCCAGATCCTGGAGAAGCTGTGGGAGCGCTACGAACTGAGCCACAGCGACGCCATGGAGCAGCGCATCGAGCTGGAGAGCGTACCCAAGGCTACCCGGCGCATTGCCGAACTGAACCGGGAGATCAAGGCGCTGGGTACGCCCAACATCGGCGCCATCGAGGAGTTCGACCGGGTGAACACCCGATATACCTACCTGTCCGAACAGCGCAGCGATGTGGAGCAGGCTAAGGAGGAGCTGCTGGGCATTATCGACCAGATCACCCAGCAGATGACCAGCATTTTTGCCGAGCAGTTCCAGCTGCTGAACGAGAGCTTCCAGGAGACGTTTCTGGAGCTGTTCGGCGGCGGCAAGGCGCGGCTGGAGCTGGAGGACGAGAGCGATATCCTCAATTGCGGCATCGAGATCAAGGTGCAGCCCCCCGGCAAACAGCTGAAGACCATCACGCTGCTGTCCGGCGGTGAGAAGGCCTTTGTTGCCATCGCGCTGTACTTCGCCATTCTGAAAGTACATCCCACGCCGTTCTGCGTGATGGACGAGATCGAGGCGGCGCTGGACGAGGCCAATGTGGTGCGCTACGCCCGGTATATGCGGCGGATCGCCGGAAAGACGCAGTTTATCGTCATTACCCACCGGCGGGGCACCATGGAGGAGGCGGACGTGCTGTATGGCGTGACCATGCAGGAAAAGGGCGTCAGCCGGATACTGACCATCAATCTCAACGATATGGCCAAGGAGCTGCATATCAAATAAGGAGGGCTTGTTATGGCAATGGGCTTATTTCAAATACTGAAGGAGGCGTTCACCGCCGTCCCCACCTTCGACGACCTGAATGACGAGTTCTACGACGGACTGGAGGAAGCGCTGATCCTGGCCGATGTAGGCGCTGACACCGCCGCTGATACCGTGGCCCAGCTGCGGAAGCGGGTGAAGGAACGCTTTATCGGCCGGATGGACGAGGTGAAGGACGCCCTGCGGGACATCCTGAAGAGCAAGCTGGAGGTGGGCGACAGCGCGTTGGTGCTGGAGGGCAAGCCCGCCGTGGTGCTGGTCATCGGCGTCAACGGCGTGGGCAAGACCACGTCTATCGGCAAGCTGGCCAAGCAGCTGAAGGATCAGGGCAAGAAGGTCCTGCTGTGCGCGGGCGATACGTTCCGTGCGGCGGCCGCCGACCAGCTGGAGATCTGGGCGGGCCGCGCCGGTGTGGATATCGTGCGGCAGCATGAGGGCGCGGATCCCGGCGCGGTACTGTTTGATGCTTTGCAGGCGGCCAAGGCACGGAGCGTGGACGTGGTGCTGTGCGACACCGCCGGACGGCTGCACAACAAACAGAACCTGATGAATGAGCTGGCCAAGCTGCGGAAGATCATCGACCGGGAATGCCCCAATTCCAACTGCGAGACGCTGCTGGTGCTGGACGCCACCACCGGGCAGAACGGATTGATCCAGGCACGGACCTTCAAGGAGACGGCAGGGTTGACGGGTATTATCCTGACGAAACTGGATGGTACCGCCAAGGGCGGCATCGTCATCGCCATCGCCCAGGAGCTGGGTGTGCCGGTGAAGTTCGTGGGCGTGGGCGAGGGCATCGACGACCTGAAGCCCTTTGACCCGACTGCCTTCGTGCAGGACATGATATAAGGAGGGCGCAGCATGACGAGAGCAGACGGACGGGCATTTGACCAGCTGCGCCCGGTGGAGATGACACCCGGCTTTACGAAATTCGCCGAGGGCAGCGTGCTGATCCGCTGCGGCGAGACGGTGGTGCTGTGCAACGCCTCGGTGGAGGAGAAGACACCGCCCCATGTGGCGGAGGGCTGCGGCTGGGTGACGGCGGAGTATTCCATGCTGCCCCGGGCCAACCGGGAGCGCAGCCGCCGGGACGTGGACAAGCTGAAGCTGTCTGGCCGCAGCGCAGAGATACAGCGGCTCATCGGCCGCAGCCTGCGTGCGGCGGTGGATATGGCGGCCCTGGGGCCCCGGACCATCACCGTGGACTGCGACGTATTGCAGGGCGACGGCGGGACGCGGACTGCATCCGTGACCGGCGGGTTCGCGGCGCTGGCGCTGGCCTGTAAAAAGCTGGTGGCCGACGGTGTGATCGAGAGGCTGCCGCTGCTGCACTATGTCACCGGTGTGTCGGCGGGCATCGTGGAGGATGTGCCCCTGCTGGACCTGCAGTACAGCGAGGACAGCCGGGCGCAGGTGGACCTGAACTGCATGATGACGGAGCAGGGACAGCTGATCGAAATTCAGGGCACCGGCGAGGGCCGGCCCTTTACCGTGGCCGAGCAGCAGGCACTGGTGGCGCTGTGCGCCAAGGGGTGCGGCGAGCTGCTGGCGAAGCAGAAGGAGATACTGGGAGAGATACTATGAGATTTTTACTGGCATCCCACAACAAGGGAAAGCTGGCCGAGATGCAGGCCATTCTGGGCGAGCTGGGCGTGGAGGTGGTCATGCCCTCCGACGTGGGCGTGGACGTCGACGTGGAGGAGACGGGGACCACCTTCGCGGAGAACGCAGCGCTGAAGGCCAACGCCATCATGGCGGCCAGCGGCCTGCCGGCTATCGCGGATGACTCGGGACTGTGCGTGGACTGGCTTCAGGGCGCGCCGGGGGTGTATTCCGCCCGCTACGGCGGGCTGGACAGCGACCCGGAGCGCTGCCGCCTGCTGCTGAGCAATATGCGCGGCGCCACGAACCGGGCGGCGCATTTCCACACGGCCATCGTCTGCGCCTTCCCCAACGGGGACACGCTGACGGCGGAGGGCGATTGCCACGGCACCATCGCCTTTGCCCCTATGGGCGACGGCGGGTTCGGCTACGACCCCATCTTTTTCGTGCCGTCCCTGCGCAAGACCTTCGCCCAGCTGACGGCGGAGGAGAAAAACGCCATTTCCCACCGGGGGAACGCATTGCGTTCCTTTGCGGCGGAGTTGAAAACGTATTTGGAGAAGCAATGATATGGAACTGACAAGCAAGCAACGCGCACAGCTGCGTTCTCTGGCCACCAATCTGGACACCATCGTCCACGTGGGTAAGGACGGCATCGGCGACAATCTGATCAAGCAGGTCAACGACGCGCTGGAGGCCCGGGAGCTCATCAAGGGCCGGGTGCTGGAGAATTCGCTGCTGACCGCCCGCGAGGCGGCGGAGGAACTGGCAGTGGCTGCCCGCTGCGAGGTGGTGCAGGTCATCGGCAGCAAGTTCGTGCTCTACCGGATGCAGCACGACAAGAGCAAGCGGAAGATCGAACTGGTCAAGGCGAAGAGAAGCGTATGAACATCGGTATTTACGGCGGCACCTTTGATCCGCCCCATGTGGGTCATGTAACGGCGGCCAGGGCCGCCATGGAGGTCCTGGGGCTGGACAAGCTGGTGCTGGTCCCGGACGCGCAGCCGCCCCACAAGGCGCTGCCGGAGGGCGGCGCCGCGCCGCGGCAGCGGTACGACATGGCGGTGCTGGCCACAGCGGCGCTGGGGAAGCGGGCGGAGGTCAGCGACATGGAGCTGCGGCGCAGCGGCGTCAGCTATACCGCGGACACACTGGCGGCGCTGCGGGAGCAGTATCCGGATGACACGCTGTATCTGCTGATGGGGTCGGATATGTTTCTGAGTCTGCACAACTGGCGCAGGCCGGAGGCGATCATGGCCATGGCCCATATCGCACCCTTCAGCCGGGAGGCGGAGGATGAGTCCGCCGCCTTTGCCGCGCAGAGCGCGCGCCTGGAACGGGAGTTCGGCGCGCAGGTGACCGTGGTGCTCAATCCGCAGGTGGTGGAGCTTTCCTCCACCGAGGTCCGCGCCGCGCTGGCACAGGGCGGGGGAGAGGACCTGCTGCCGCCGCCGGTGTGGGGCTATATCCGGCGGGAGCACCTGTACGGTACCCATACGGACCTGACGCACCTGACGCCGGAGGAGCTGCGGCCCATCGCGCTGAGCTATCTCAAGCCCAAGCGGATGCCCCATGTGCTGGGCACGGAGCAGGAGGCGGTGCGTTTGGCGGAGCGTTACGGCGCGGACGTGACAAAGGCGCGTATCGCCGCGCTGCTGCACGACTGCACCAAAAAGCTGGATATGGACGAGCAGCTGGCGCTGTGCAAGAAGTATCACATTCCGCTGGACGAGCTGGAGAGAAAGGCACTGAAGCTGCTGCACAGCAAGACCGGCGCGGCCATCGCACGGGATGTGTTTGCCGTGGACGACGATGTGTATAGCGCGATTCTGTACCACACCACCGGCAAGCCGGATATGACGCTGCTGGAGAAGATCATCTATCTGGCGGATTATATCGAGCCCACCCGGGACTTTCCCGGGGTGGAGGCGCTGCGAAGGACGGTATACGAGGATCTGGACCGGGGACTGCTCATGGGCCTGACCATGACCATTGACGAGATGGAGGAGATGGGTAACCCCGTCCACCACATGACCCGCGACGCGCGGGACTATCTGATGAAAAGAGGAATATCATGAAAACACCGAAAGAACTGGCGCTGCTGGCCGCCCGTGCCCTGTCCGATAAGAAGGGCAAGGAGATCCGCGTGATGGAGATCGCCGAGCTGACCACGCTGGCGGACTATTTCGTTCTGGCCACTGGTGCCAGCAATACCCAGATCAACGCGCTGGTGGACAATGTGGAAAAGGTACTGGCGGAGGAGGCTGGTGAGCAGCCTCTGCACCGAGAGGGCTATCGCGGCGGCACGTGGGTCCTGCTGGACTACGGCTGCATCGCCATCCATGTGTTCAATCAAGAGGCCCGGGCCTTCTACGGCCTGGAGCGTCTGTGGCAGGACGGCAAGAGCGTGGACCTGAGCGGCGTCATCGACGAGCACGAATGAAGTGTTTTCGGCGGTTTTCCCGGAAAACGGGGTTGACATTCGGCAAAAATGCGCTAAAATAGACTTCGATATTGTCAGAAGCGATGAAGGGAAAAAGACAGAGATCATCCACCCGAAGAGAGCCGGCGTATGGTGCGAGCCGGCGGGGACGCTCTGTTGTACTGGTCCCGGAGCTTTCCGCCTGAACAGGGCGGGACGGGTGCGCGCCGTTACAGCGTCGTCTTTCGTAAGAAAGACACGGAGCGCCGCGGAGCGATCTGCGACGGAAGCAGGGTGGTAACACGTCTATAACGTCCCTGGCTGCGTAAAGCAGCCAGGGATTTTTATTTGCGGAAAACAAAATTCACATACAAGGAGAAGCGAGCATGAATTACGATTTTGCGGCCATTGAGAAGAAGTGGCAAGCCAACTGGGAGAAGACAAAGCCCTATGCCGCCATTACCGGTGACAATCGGCCCAAGTTCTATGGGCTGATCGAGTTTCCTTATCCCTCCGGCCAGGGTCTGCACGTGGGCCATCCCCGCCCCTTTACGGCTATGGATATCGTCACCCGCAAAAAGCGGATGCAGGGCTATAATGTATTGTTCCCCATCGGCTTCGATGCTTTCGGTCTGCCCACGGAGAACTATGCCATCAAGAACCACATCCATCCTGCCATCGTCACGAAGAACAACATCGAGAATTTCACCAAGCAGCTGAAGATGCTGGGATACGGCTTTGACTGGGACCGCTGCGTGGACACCACCGACCCCAAGTACTACAAGTGGACTCAGTGGATATTCCTGCAGATGTTCAAGCACGGCTTGGCCTACAAGTCCACCATGCCCGTCAACTGGTGCACAAGCTGCAAGTGCGTGCTGGCTAACGAGGAAGTGGTCAACGGCGTGTGCGAGCGCTGCGGCAGCGAGGTCATCCGCAAGGAGAAGAGCCAGTGGATGCTGAAGATCACCGAGTATGCCCAGCGGCTGATCGACGATCTGGATGATGTGGACTATATTGAGCGCGTGAAGATCCAGCAGCGCAACTGGATCGGCCGTTCCACCGGCGCAGAGATCACCTTCGACACCAATGTAGGCGACCAGGTGACGGTCTATACCACTCGTGCCGACACCCTGTTCGGCACCACGTATATGGTCATCTCTCCCGAGCACCCGCTGCTGAAGAAGTGGCAGCCCCTCATTAAGAACTGGGATGCTGTGGCAGCCTATCAGGAGGAAGCGGCCCATAAGTCCGACTTTGAGCGCGGCGAGCTGAACAAGGAAAAAACCGGCGTGCGGCTGGAGGGTATCGAGGTCATGAACCCGGTGACCCACAAGCCCCTGCCCATGTTCGTCTCCGACTATGTCCTCATGGGCTACGGCACCGGCATCGTCATGGGCGTGCCCGGCCACGACCAGCGCGACTGGGAGTTTGCCAAAAAGTTCGGCCTGCCTATCATCGAGGTGGTGGCCGGCGGCGACGTGACCAAGGAGGCCTTTGTGGCCAAGGATGACAGCGCTGTCATGGTCAACTCCGGCTTCCTGAACGGCCTGACCGTCAAGGAGGCCATCCCTGCCATGAAGAAATATGTGGTGGAGCAGGGCTTCGGCAAGGAGAAGGTCAACTACAAGCTGCGCGACTGGGTGTTCTCCCGCCAGCGCTACTGGGGCGAGCCGATCCCCCTGGTGAACTGCGAGAAGTGCGGCTGGGTGGCCCTGCCGGAGGAGCAGCTGCCGCTGGTGCTGCCCCAGGTGGAGAGCTATGAGCCCACCGATGACGGCGAGAGCCCCCTGAGCAAGATGACAGACTGGGTCAACACCACCTGCCCCTGCTGCGGCGGCCCGGCCAAGCGCGAGACGGACACCATGCCCCAGTGGGCCGGCTCCAGCTGGTATTTCCTGCGGTATATGGATCCCCACAACGACAAGGCACTGGCCAGCAAGGAGGCGTTGGACTACTGGTCCCCCGTGGACTGGTACAACGGCGGCATGGAGCACACCACGCTGCACCTGCTGTACTCCCGCTTCTGGCATAAGTTCCTGTACGACATCGGCGTGGTGCCCACCAAGGAGCCCTACGCCAAGCGCACCAGCCACGGCATGATCCTGGGCGAGGGCGGCGAGAAGATGTCCAAGTCCCGCGGCAACGTGGTCAACCCCAACGACATCGTAGCCCAGTACGGCGCGGACACCATGCGCCTGCACATCATGTTCATCGGCGACTTCGAGAAGGCCGTCAGCTGGAGCAACGAGGCTGTCAAGGGCAGCAAGCGCTTCCTGGACCGCTGCTTCAATCTGCAGGATATCGCCACCGCTGAGGAGTCCATCTCCGCCAAGAACGAGTCCATCGTCCACAAGACCATCAAGAAGGTCAGCCAGGATATCGACGAGCTGAAGATGAACACCGCTATCGCCGCCATGATGACCATGGTCAACGAGTTCTACGCCAATGGCTGCTCCAAGGGCGACGTGGAGATGCTCTGCCTGCTGCTCAGCCCCTTTGCCCCCCACATGGTGGAGGAGATGTGGGAGAACATGGGCTTTGCCGCCAAGTACGGCAAGATGGCCATGCAGATGGATTGGCCCGAGCACGACGAGGCCAAGACTGTGGACAGCCACGTGGAGATGGCCGTGCAGGTCAACGGCAAGCTGAAGGGTACCGTCACCGTCCCCGTGGACAGCGACGAGGCTGCTGTGGTGGCCGCCGCTATGGAGAGCGACAAGGTGAAAAAGGCCACGGAGGGCATGAGTGTTGTCAAGACCATTTTGGTCAGGAACAAGCTGGTGAACCTGATCGTGAAGCCCGCGAAATAAAGCGTTGTATCCCCCGGTGCAGCCGGGGGATACTTTTTCTGGAGGGCGGACCGCCGGGACGCACACTTTTTTGCCGTTTTTGTAAAAAAACGACTTGACAAGCTGTGTTATCCCCGGTATAATACACCCGTTAGTCATGTAAATGGCTCTTAAAGAGCACCCAGGATCGAGCCGGGTGTATCGGAGGGAGGGAAACATAAATGTCCGAAGTCCATGTTAAGGAAGGCGAGTCCCTGGACAGCGCTCTGAAGCGTTTTAAGAGAAGCTGCGCCAAGGCGGGCGTCCTGGCCGAGGTGCGCCGCAGAGAGTGCTACGAAAGCCCCAGCGTTAAGCGTCGCAAGAAGTCCGAGGCTGCGCGCAAGAACCGCAACAAGCGTTACTATTAAGTGACAAAGAAGCCTGAGAACATAGGTTCTCAGGCTTCTCTTTTATCTATCCTGTCAGGTCCCGCAGTATGTCGGCGCACTCCGGCAGGGTCAGCAGACCCCGGTGTATGCCCAGGCGATCGCCCAGAGCGATTTTTCTATGCAGGGTGTCACCGTCGTCCAGCAGGACGAACCGTGTCTCGCCGCCCCGGCGGTACGTGAAATACCGGGCGCCCAGCTCCCGGGAAAAGAATATCTGGCGGCCTGTTTGCAGGGTGGCTAGCTGTTCATCTGTCAGCGGTATGCCCTCACCAGTGGGACAGGGGAGAGGGAAGTCCATCCGCAGGCGCTGGAGGTCCAGCACGATACGGTCCGGCCCGAAGGCACGGCAGCAGGCGGACAACCGGTTTTCGATATCCCCGCCGGACAGGGCGGTGCATACCAGTACCCGCGCGCCGGGAGCCGTGTGGGCGCATTTCTCGTGGACCCACAGGGCGATGCCGGACCGGTGCAGGGGCTGGGCCAGCGCCTCCGTCAGTTCTGCGGCGGGGAAGGGGACGATCACTGTGCCGTATCTCCGGCGGCGGCACTCCTGCACCACGCCGGCTGCCGTTTCCGGGCTTAAGGGTCCCGCCGCGCCGGTGAGCAGCATGGCACCGCCCCGCAGGGCAGGCGGCATGGGCAGGGCACACAGCACTCCGCTTTCTATCCGGTAGGCCGCGTTGGCGATGGGCAGCTGTGTGCCGCAGGCCATCTGGCGAAGCGGCGGTGCGGCGGCGATCATCAGCTGCATAGGCGTACCCCCTTGCGAGACCACGATGTCCGTGGTACAATACTGCTGTACTTTATGAGAGGAGTCGGATACCTATGCCCATTTCCATGACGCCCTACCGGGTGTTTGACAGCTACCGCAGCATCACGCCCGCGTTTTTTATGCGGCACGGCATCCGGCTGCTGCTGTGCGATCTGGACTATACCCTGGCACCCAAGTCCCAGCCGGAGCCGGACGCGGACCTGCGCCGCTGGCTCTCCGATGTGCGGGCGGCGGGTGTGGAGGTCATGATCCTGTCCAACAACCGCAGCCCCGTGCGAGTGGAGCGATTCTGCCGCGATCTGGGGATCACCTACGAGGGCCATGCGGGCAAGCCGTCCGTAAAGGGCTTTCGCCGGGCCATGGTGCGCTGCGGCGTCACCCCGCGGGAGACGGCCATGCTGGGCGACAAACTGCTGACGGATATGCTGGGTGCCAACCGGGCTGGCGTGCTGCCGCTGATGGTGGAGCCGCTGGGCGGGCCGCGCGGCGCGTGGAATAAGGTGCTGCACGCCCTGCAGGCGCCGTGGAAGGCCGCCAGTTTGAAAAAACATCCGGAACGGTGACTTTTTTACGCGGAAACACTTGCCAAACAGCAGGTTATCATGTAAAATATATAAGGCCGATTTTGGCTGGTATTATTTATTCAGAGGGAATGGAGATATTCCCTCATACACAATGGGAGGAATATCAATATGGCAACTATTACCGCCGGTGATTTCAGAAACGGCAAGACCTTCGAGATGGACGGCAAGGTCATGCAGGTCGTGGAGTTCCAGCACGTCAAGCCCGGCAAGGGCGCGGCTTTCGTCCGCACCAAGATGCGTAACGTGGTGACCGGTGCTGTGACCGAGACGTCCTTCAACCCCACCGCCAAGTTTGAAGAGGCCTTTGTGGACCGCCGCGATATGGCCTACAGCTACAACGACGGTGATTTGTACTACTTCATGGATCAGGAGACCTTTGACATGGTACCCCTGAACAAGGAGCTGCTGGGCGATGCGTTCCGCTTCATCACTGAGAACACCGTGTGCAAGGTGCTGAGCTATAAGGGCAGCGTCTTTGGCCTGGAGTGCCCCAACTTCATGGATCTGGAGGTCACCGAGACTGAGCCCGGTCTGGCCGGCAATACCGCCACCAACACCCTGAAGCCCGCCACCGTGGAGACCGGTGCCGAGGTGAAGGTGCCCCTGTTCATCAACATCGGCGACAAGATCACTATTGACACTCGTACCGGTGAGTATCTGAGCCGCTGCAAGTAATTTGACAACCAACCGACCGTACAGAAAGGAGCCGAACATGGAGATTTCTGAAAAGGTAGCGTATCTGAAGGGTCTGGCCGAGGGCCTGAACCTGGACACCGACAGCAAGGAAGGCAAGCTGATCGCCGCCATCATCGATGTGCTGGACGACATGGCCGAGAAGTTCGCGGAAGTGGACGACGAGCTGTGCGATGTGGAGGACGGCCTGGATGCCGTCAGCGACGACCTGAGCGATGTGGAGGAGACGCTGTACTTTGCTCTGGACGACGATGAGGATGACGACGAAGACGACGAGGAAGAGGAGTGCTTTGTGACCACCTGCCCCGAGTGCGAGGAGGAGGTCTACTTCGACGAGACTGTTCTGGAGGACGGCGAGGTCGTCTGCCCCAACTGCGGCGCCAAGCTGGAGTTTGATCTGAGCGATCTGGCGGCCGCCGCTGAGGATGGCGAGGACGAGGAGTAATTCCCATAAATAAGCATATCCCCCGGCATTGCCGGGGGATATTTCTTTCTATTTACGCATTTGCTCAAAAATGCCGGGAAATGGCGGCGGGGCTTGCCTTAACGGGAGAAAAGCGGTATAATAAAAAATACTACACTTTGCGCCACGCGCAAAGACCGATTTGAGGTATACGAATGAAAACTCAGGAAAAGCTGAACATGACCATGCTCTGTGACTTCTATGAGCTGACCATGGGCAACGGCTACTTTGAGGCCGGCTGCAAGGAGCGCATCACCTATTTCGACGTGTTTTTCCGCAAGGTGCCCGATGGCGGCGGCTTCGCCATCGCGGCAGGTCTGGAGCAGCTGATCGACTACATCGAGAACCTGCACTTCACCGAGGAGGATATCGCCTATCTCCGCGGGCGAAACCTGTTCTGCGAGGAATTCCTGGACTATCTGCGGAACTTCCGCTTCACCGGCGATATCTACGCCATTCCGGAGGGTACGCCCGTGTTCCCCAAGGAGCCGCTGGTGGTGGTCCGCGCCCCGGCTATCGAGGCGCAGCTGATCGAGACGTTCACCCTGCTGACCATCAACCACCAAAGTCTGATCGCCACCAAGGCCAACCGTATCGTCCGGGCCGCCAAGGGCCGCACCGTGCTGGAGTTCGGCTCCCGCCGTGCCCAGGGGGCCGACGCGGCCATTGTTGGTGCGCGGGCGGCCTATATCGGCGGCTGTGCCGGTACGGCCTGCACCATCTCTGACGAGGTGTACGGCGTGCCCGCCGGCGGCACCATGGCCCACGCCTGGGTACAGATGTTCGACAACGAGTACGAGGCATTCAAGACCTACTGCCAGACCTATCCCACCAACGCGACCCTGCTGGTGGACACCTATAACACGCTGAAGTCCGGTATCCCCAACGCCATCAAAGCGTTCAACGAGGTGCTCAAGCCTCTGGGTATCACCAAATGCGGTATCCGCCTGGATTCCGGCGACTTGGCGTACCTGACCCGCAAGGCGCGGGAGATGCTGGATGAGGCCGGCTGGACCGAGTGCAAGATCTCCGTGTCCAACTCGCTGGACGAGTACCTCATTCAGGATATGCTGCTGCAGGGCGCGCAGATCGACCTGTTCGGTGTGGGCGAGCGCATGATCACCGCCAAGTCCGAGCCGGTGTTCGGCGGCGTGTACAAGCTGGTGGCCATCGAGGAGCCGGACGGCACCGTTATCCCCAAGATCAAGGTCAGCGAGAATGTGGAGAAGATCACTATTCCCCACTTCAAGAAGGTCTATCGCCTTTTCGGACGGGACACTGGCAAGGCCATCGCCGACTATATCACGGTCTATGACGAGACGGTGGACGACACGAAGGGCCTGACCATCTTTGACCCCATGGCCACCTGGAAGCGAAAGGACGTGTATAACTTCGAGGCCCGGGAGCTGCTGGTGCCGATCTTCAAGAACGGCAAGCGGGTGTACGATTGCCCGCCGCTGGAGGAGATCAAGGCATACTGCGCCCAGCAGGTGGATACCCTGTGGGATGAGGTCAAGCGCTTTGACTATCCCCACAAGTACTATGTGGACCTGTCGGACAAGCTGTGGGATATCCAGCAGTGCCTGCTGCGCACGTCCCAGATGTAATCAGAAAGAAAATCAGCAATAGAACCGCCGAGGAGAGGAGGAGCCCCCGTGAGAAAGCCGAAGGTACAGCAGAGAACAGAGCGCCGTATATCCGCCGCCCTGCGGTTGGTGATGGTGGCGGTGCTGCTTTTGGCGCAGATCGCGCTGGTGGTCGGCCTCAGCGACCTGCTCAAGCAGCGCATGGCGCTGGCCTATACAGTATTGCAGCTGCTGGCCGGTGTGGTGGCCATGCGTATCTGGTCCCGCCCCGGGGCCACCAGCTATAAGATGGGCTGGATCATCCTGGTGCTGTTCGTGCCGGTGGTGGGACTGATCCTCTATCTGCTGTGGAACGGCGACCGGCCGTCCAAGCGCCTGAGCCTGAAGAAGCCGGTGCCCATCGAGGAGCCGCTGGCGCAGCAGGAGCTCGCCCGCACCAATCTGGAAAAGCTGCGCCAGACCGCGCCCCAGTGGTATCCGCTGGCAGCGTATCTCAGCGGCAAGGGCTTTGACCTGTACCGCAACACGGCGCTGCGCTATCTGCCCACCGGCGAGGCGTATCTGGAGGATATGCTCACCACACTGGATACGGCCCAGCGGTTCATCTTCCTGGAGTACTTTATCATGGCCGAAGGCGAGATATGGGATCGGTTGTCTGATATCCTCTGCCGCAAGAGCCGTCAGGGCGTAGAGGTCAAGCTGATCTTTGACGATTTCGGCAGCATGATGCGTATGCCCAACGAAAAAATAGACGCGCTGCAGGACGCCGGGGTGGAGGTCAGGGTATTCAACCCCGTGCACCACTACGTCAACCGACTGTACTTCAACTACCGCGACCACCGGAAGATCACCTGCGTGGATGGAGATATTGCCTATACCGGCGGCGCCAATATCGCCGACGAGTACGCCAACCTGATCGAACGCTTCGGCTATTGGAAGGACTGCGGTCTCCGGCTGGAGGGCGAGGGCGCCTGGGGCCTGACCCGGGAGTTCCTGCAGATGTGGCAGCGGATGGACGGTCAGCTGTACCATGAGTACGACTATTATCGCCCCCTGCACCACCCCCTGGAGCAGGGCTTCTGCCAGACTGTGGTGGACGGCCCCGACGACAACCCTAACAACGCGGCGGAGGATCTGTTCCTCCAGATGATCAGCCGTGCCCGGCGGGAGGTGTATATCACCACACCCTACCTGGCTATCGACGAGCCCATGCTCAAGGCGCTGTGTCTGGCCGCGGAAAGCGGTGTGGATGTCCGCCTGATCATGCCCGGCATCCCGGACCACAAGTTTGCCTATCTGGTGGCGGAGAGCTACTTCGACCAGCTCATGGCGCATGATGTTAAGATATATACCTTTACACCTGGCCTTGTCCATGGAAAAACCGTCCTGACTGACCGCGAGACGGCCTTTGTAGGCTCCGTCAATATGGACTACCGCAGCTTCCAGCTGCACTTCGAATGCGGCGAGGTGTTCTATGGCACGCCCGCCATCGAGACGCTGCTGGAGGATATGGACACCACCATGGCCCGCTGTGCGCCCATGACGCCGGAGCGTATGGCGGAGCGCCCGTTTTGGCGGCGGGCGATGGGGACGGTATTACGGCTCTTCGCCATGTGGATGTAACTTCTGCCGGGGCTATTCCCGCCACGGCTGTGCTGGACCCACCGAGCCGTATCTGAAAACAGAAAGGACCCCTTTTATGGCCTGCTTTATCATCGGCGCGGGCAGCTTTTACGGCCTGCCTGTGTCTGTTCAAAGGACCGATATGGTCATCGCCGCCGACGGCGGCTGGCATACCTGCCGGGAAAATGGCATAACACCCACGCTGCTGGTGGCGGATTTCGACTCGCTGGACGCCGCGCCGGCGTTTGACCACATCCTCCGCCTGCCGGTGGAGAAGGATGACACCGACATGATCCGGGCAGTCAAGGAGGGCTTCGACCGTGGTGAGAGGGAGTTTCATCTCCTGGGCGGCATGGGCGGCCACCGGACAGACCACACGGTGGCCAATATGCAGACGCTGGCCTACATTGCCCGCCGGGGCGGGCAGGGCTGGCTGTACGGAAACGGTGAGCGCTTCACCGCCATCTGCGACGGGGGCGAGATCACACTCACTGCAGGGCAGAACAGCGTTTTCTCCGTGTTCTGCCTGGGCGCAGACGCGGAGGGCGTTACCATCGAGAACGCCAAGTATCCGCTGACCGACGCCGTGCTGACGGCGGATTTCCCTCTGGGGGTCAGCAATCATTTTATAGGACAGGCGGTGCGCGTCGCGGTGCGGCGTGGTTGCCTGCTTATAGGGATAACAGATAAGGAGTAACGAAACATGAAAAACACCATGAAAAAGCTGCTGGCGCTGTTGTTGGCACTGGTGCTGACCCTGGCCCTGGCGGCCTGCGGCAGCAAAGTACTCCAGATCGGCTGCGATCCCAAACACGATTCCACGCGTCTTCTGCACCACGGCAGAAAGGTTGTCACCATTCTGGACTATCTTTTAAATACCCCTGAAGACGAACAAAAGCTGGATGATGTGTTAATGACAGGATTTCTGGACACTGGCTGCGTGGAAGCAGGAGGTCCCAGACCTGGAATGGGCTGTGCCGGACCGCTATCCGGAGAATGCAAAACCAATGTCGGAGTATGACAGCAAACGGGAGCTTTCTTGTGCCGGGATTCCCGTTCCCGAGCAGACCGTCGTGCGAAGCACGGAAGAGCTGCGCGATGCGTGCCGAGCGTTCGGCTACCCGCTGGTGCTGAAGCTGATGAAAAAGGTGCGCAGCCATATCCGTCCGTGGATGCCAGCAGCGCTGGCGGTATTCATGGCGGTGAATATGCTTACCAGCGCGCTGGCACTGGCGCGGTACGATGCCCGCACCAGCGGCGATGCGCCCAACGGCCAGCTGGAAGTGTTCCTTGACGAGCATTTCGACAACGCCCGCATGGAGCATATTTACCCCAACGCCAAAAAAGTGACCAAGGCAGAATAAATCCCATATTTCCCCTTGCGCTTTTGCTGGAAAACAGGTATAATATTCTCTGGATAAAAGGGAGTAAGGGGCGTACTTTAGTTGAAAAACGGGTGCGCTGTGCTGCAGCGACACCCCCGGCAGAAATGCCCGATGCAGTACCGGATGCTTGAGACTTTTATCACATTTTCCCGTTTTGGGCTGGATGTGATAAAGGTCTTTTTTTGTGCCTCTGCCGCTATTATTAAAA
>ERZ824600.1387-NODE-1387-length-30296-cov-11.806223_pt1 | contig 30296 bp, 27 predicted proteins | sample MGYA00519933_ERZ824600 | MGnify/ENA primary metagenome ERZ824600 (study PRJEB31778, sample SAMEA3449178) | human gut metagenome | biome: human gut; feature: human-associated habitat; material: faeces | place: United Kingdom | collected 2010/2012 ... | reverse complement strand
CTATGACCTTCCGCACGTCAAGCGGATGCTCTAGCCAGCTGAGCTAATCGTCCATTTGCCTTGTGTGCCGAAAAAATGGTGGACGATATAGGACTCGAACCTATGACCTTCCGCACGTCAAGCGGATGCTCTAGCCAGCTGAGCTAATCGTCCATTTGCCTTGTGTGCCGAAAAAATGGTGGACGATATAGGACTCGAACCTATGACCTTCCGCACGTCAAGCGGATGCTCTAGCCAGCTGAGCTAATCGTCCATCTTCCGAAGCACACTCGGAACAGTAGGGATTATATCGTATTATGTAAGAAAAGTCAAGCACTATTTTCAGAAATTTACGTCTGCATCCTTCGGGCTGAGGGTTTCCAGCAGGGTGTCCATGATCTGGCGGCAGGAATCCGGCCAGGGGTAGCTGTCAGTTTCAAAGCCTGCATTGTCCATCAGGTCCTTGGCCGTGGTGCTGTAGAGAGCCTCATAGGTATCCCGGATCAGGGAGAAAACCCGGACCATCTCCTGCGCATCCTGACCCTGAAGCCAGGTGGTCAGCGCGGCGTTCATCTCATTTTCCGTCAGGCCCGTGGACTTGCACCAGTCCAGGAGCTTGGCCGTATAAGGCACCGCCGTCATGGTGCAGCCTGCGGTGCCGGGGAACACGTTGTCAACGATCTGGTCCAGCACCTTCGTCAGGTCCTCTGCCCCCTGGGTCTGTACGGCGGCCACGGTGGTCTTGGTCTGGGCCTCCGGCATGGTTGCAATGGTCGTGGGGGCAGGCCCGGTTCCCCTGCTCTGGCAGGCAGCCATACTCAGCACCAGCGTGCAGGCCAGCACACCGGTTCCCACCTTTTTTATAGAAAGCATTTTATATCCTCCGTTGATTCGGTTACCAATTCGGTTACATAATTCAAAGATTACAAATTGTATTATATCGAATTTCTTCACAAAATCAACAGATATTTTTGATTCTTAACGTAATTTTAAGAAACGCAGAAGATTTTTCGTGCTATGTATTTCATCTTCTTATCTTTGTATTTTCGTTGTTATGGTAACATTTCGTTTTCCAAAAATGACATTTTTTATCTTTTTGAATATCCAAGCACAACGATAGCGGCAAAAACTGCCTCAGATGATCCGTTCGGTCATTTGAGGCAGTTTTCTCTTACTTAACGGAACAATCAGCCCAACTTCTGGGCGATGCGTACGCCGCCCAGGGCCGGTGAAACGGTGTTCACCACCACAGGCGCCAGCTTTTCCATGGCTTCCAATGCCTGGGCCCGGAAGCAGTCGCTCTTGAACAGGCCGCCGGACAGGACGATTTTCAAATTCTGCTCGCCCTGGGCGCGCAGATTTTCCAGCATCCGCCCGGCGTACAGCGTCAGACTGTCCACAGCCCCCTGGCGAAGCTTCTTACACAGGGGCGACTGTGCAGTTTCCAGGACGATGGAGGCAAAGGAGGCGATCTCGTCCCCCTTGGTCAGGTTGGTGAGACGGTAGAGCATCTCTTCCCTGCCGCCGCCCTGGGGCAGCAGCTTCTTTTCCACCGCACGGAAGGTAAAGCAGTCCTCCCGGCAGCCGTCCAGCCACAGCGTCATCTCCCGCAGCAGTCGGCAGCTCATCCAGTAGCCGGAGCCAAGGTCTGAGAAGGAATAATTCCAGCCGCCGATGCGCTGCGAGTGGCCCTGGCTGTCAATGCCAACCACAATGGACCCTGTGCCCGCAATAACCACCACGCCAGGCACGTCCGCCGCCGCCCAGAAGGGCAGCAGAGCATCGTTGACCACCGTGGTCTGCGCCTCCGGGAAACCGGCCTGCTGGATCATGGCCTCATAGACCACCCGGTCCGCCGGCGTATCGCAGCCGGACATTCCCCAGACGCTTCTTTGAATGTGTTCCGCACGGAAACCGGCCCGCTCCATCTGGCGCACCAGCTCCCGCATATTGGCGAAGGCCGCAGCGTTGCCCACGGACTTAAAGCTGGTCGCCCCACCGTTCAGGGTCAGCAGGGTTTTCCCGCTGCCGTCTGCCACACACAGCTCTGTTTTGGAACCGCCGCCATCCACACCGAGAAAAAGCTTGCTCATTTTTCTTTCCTTTCCCGCAGTATTCCGACGATTCGGCTGTATTCCCCTTCGTCCAGAATGTAATGCTTGCAATAGAGTATATAAGAGGCCACCATGCATATCCAGGGCAGCAGGCTCATGACCAGCAGCAGACCATCGGTCTGGAAGTGGGTTGCCTCGGCCACCACAGCGTTGATCTGGCTCAACTTCTCCACCTCTGTCACCAGGCCCTGGCTTGCCATCTGCTCCAGCTCGGAGATGCGATTGGTATAGCCCGTAACGCCGAAGGCCAGATAGCTCAGGGTCGTCACCAGGACGATCAGAGCAGAGGCCATCTTGGTCAGGAAGGGCCGCAGGGACGCAATGATTGCCTCATCCCGGACGCCCCGCTTATATTCATTGTACTCCACCGTGTTGAGGATGGAGATCATCATCACCAGATAGAAGCAGTACTGCCCCAGATTGGTGATCATGTAGCACACGGTAATGAGCCAGAACTTTCCGGTCCCGCCCGGCAGGAAGAGCCCACCCAGAAGCATCCCAAGATACGCCGCACTGGCGGCGAAGACCATATACTTCATCAGGGTCTTTCTGGGCCATTTCCGGGAGATGGCCGGGTAGAACAGCATGAGGAAAGCCGTTGCCGCCACGCCGATGGTGCTGAACAGGGAGTAGAGCCCGCCCTCATAGCCGAAGGCGAAATAAATATAGGCAGAGCCCAGGCCGCCCATGGCCAGACCGTTGCCCACCTGCTGCAGCAGGAAGATGAACGCGATACACAGCAGCTGGTCATTGCCCGTAACCGTATTCCAGATTTTCTTGAAGCTGACGGGAGGTGCTGCCTCCTGCATATAGCTTCTGTCCTCCCGGACACCGAAGATGGTAAAACACAAAAACACCGGCCCGATGATGCAGAACATCAGTGCCACAAGACCGTAGGCCTTCTGAGCGCTGCCGCCCAGGGTATGGCTGCCGGTGGTCAGCATGGGCACCAGGATGCCTGCCAGGGTACCGCCAACACCAGCAAAGAGCGTTGCCCGGGAGGTGAATTGGTCCCGCACTGCGCCGTCGCTGCCCAGAGACGGAATCATGCCCCAATAGGAGATATCGTGCATGGTGTAGGCAATGGAGTAGCAGAAATAGATCACCCCAAAGAACACCACAAAGGCCCAGCCCTGGAGCTGCACATTAAAGGCCAGATACACCACCACACAGGTCAGCGCAATGCCAATGGTCAGCCACGGCTTGTACTTGCCCCATTTGGTCCGGGTCCGCTCAATGATGTTGCCCATGATGGGGTCATTCAGCGCGTCAAATATCCGGGCTGCCACCATAATGGCGGTAATGGCCATAAGCTGTCCGGCGGTCAGCTGCCTGGTAAACAGGACATACACCAGCAGGAAATTGGTAAACAACTGGTAGAGCATATCCCGGCCCACCGTGCCCAGGGGGAACAGCCAAAGGTTTCGCTTGCGATATCGATCTGCTTCGTTCATTCGAATACCCTCCTATTTACCTGTTCATGTATAATTTATTACAATTTCCAGCAAATTGCAACAGGCAAATTTATGCCTCCTCTTTACACCGGCCCCAAGTTCGACTATAATCAAACGGAAAACCACAGATTTTGCAGCCGTTCTTCCGGAAATTGCCCCGGAACGGCTCTATGAGGACACTATGAAAAAAATTTTTGTTCTGCTGTTATCTATGCTTCTGCTGCTGTCCGGGTGCAGTACGGAAAAGAACGAGGCCTCCACCCGCTACCTGACCACCATGGATACCGTCATGACCCTGACGGCTTACGGCCCCCACCGGGAGCAGGGGCTGGATCTGGCCCAGGCGGAAATTGAGAACCTGAACAGCCTTCTCAGCACAGGGCTGCCGGGCAGCGAGATCTCCCGGCTGAATCAGGCAGGCGCAGCGTCTCTCTCCCAGGAGCCGCTGGCGCTGCTGGAGCAGGCGCTGGAGCTGTATGATTCCACCGGGGGGCTGTTTGACCCCACCGTATACCCCTTGGTCAGGCTCTGGGGATTTTATGACAAGAGCTACCATGTCCCCACGGCTGCGGAATTGGGCGACCTTCTTCCCCTGGTGGGGGCGGATCGCATCCGCATAGAGGGCAGCCGCGTCACCCTGGGGACGGGCCAACAGATCGATCTCGGCGGCATTGGCAAGGGCTACGCTTCTCAGCGGGCCTGTGAGATTCTGAAGCAGGCGGGGGTAGAATCGGCGCTTCTCAGCCTGGGCGGAAACATCCAGTGCATCGGTACCAAGCCCGATGGGAGCCCTTGGAACATCGGCATCCGGGATCCCTTCGGCGATGAAAGCGCACTTTATGCCGCCGTAAAGGTGGAAGATCAGGCGGTCATCACCTCCGGAGGCTACGAGCGCTTCTTTGAGGACCCGGAAACGGGCAAGATTTACCGCCACATTTTAGACCCTCGCACGGGCTATCCCGCCCAAAGCGGCCTGAGCTCTGTTTCCATTATCACCAATGACGGCGCTCTGGGCGATGGGCTCTCCACCGCACTCTATATTATGGGGCTGGAGCAGGCCACAGAATACTGGCGCAGCCACGTCGACAGCTTTGAGGCCATCCTGATTTCCGACGATGGCACATTGTACGCCACCAGCGGACTAACAGACCGCATTTCATCTGAGCATGAAGTTGTCTTTCTCTCCCGCTGAGCTTTTCGCAGCCGTAAACAGCATGTAAAAAAATCAATTGTAACATTTTTACGAACAGATGTGTCCCCCGCTTGCGAAGAGTCAGAAACGTGCTATAATAGGTTTTATAAGAAGCTATGAATTGTAATATTGCGAGGGTTTTTCCATGAAAAAATTGCTCTTGATCGTGAATCCCTATTCCGGGCAGAAAAAGGCCGCAAAGCTGCTGCCGGAAATCATTGCCATGTTCAACCGTGCCGACTACACCGTTCAGGTTTACATCACCGCCGGTCCCGGAGATGCCACCGTGGAGGCGGCCCGTGTATGCCGGGACGTGGACTTGGTGGTCTGCTGCGGCGGCGACGGCACCTTCAATGAGACCCTGGCAGGCATCCTGGAATCAGGCCTCAATACCCCCATCGGCTACATTCCCGCCGGCTCCACCAACGATTTTGCCTCCAGCCTGAAGCTCTCCTCGGACATTCTGGAGGCCACCCAGGACATCATTTTGGGCACTCCCGTTGCCTATGACGCAGGCAAGTTCGGCCAGCGATACTTCTCCTATGTGGCCTCCTTCGGTGCCTTTACCCGCACCAGCTACGCCACCCCCCAGAGCATCAAAAACGCCCTGGGCCACACGGCCTACGTGCTGGAGGGCATTCAGGAGCTGTCCCAGATCCGCAAGGAGCATATCAAGATGATCATTGACGGCGAAGAGGTGGAGGACGACTTCCTCTTCGGCGCCATCTGCAACTCCACCTCTGTGGGCGGTATTCTGACCCTGGACCCCGAGGTTGTGGATTTACAGGACAACAAGCTGGAAATTCTGCTGGTGCGGGCTCCTAAGAATCTGGCGGAGATCCACGAGTGCATCGTAGCCCTGAACACCCAGAAATACAACTGCGCCATGCTCACCTTCCGGTCCGCCACCCACATCCGCATTTTTGCCGACCCGGATATGCCCTGGACCCTGGACGGCGAGCGGGAAGAGGGCCACAGCGAAGTGGTGGTCACTCCGCAGCATCTGGCCTACCGGCTGATGAAGCGTCAATAAGATGAAAAATACCACACTGTGCTATGTGACCCGGGGAGATCAGGTGCTGATGCTCCACCGGGTCAAGAAGAAAAACGATATCAACCACGACAAATGGATCGGCATCGGCGGCAAATTTCTGCCAGAGGAAAGCCCGGACGAATGCCTGCTCCGGGAGGCCTGGGAGGAAACCGGCCTGACCCTGACCTCCTGGCGCTGCCGGGGCGTGGTCACCTTCCTGAACACGGAGTGCGAGGGCGAATTCATGTACCTCTTCACCGCCGACGGCTTTGAAGGGGAAATGCACCTCTGCGACGAGGGGGATCTGGAATGGGTCAGCCGGAAATTTCTGAACAGCCTTCCCACGTGGGAAGGAGACAGGATCTTTCTGGATCTGCTGTGGCAGGATGCGCCCTTCTTTCTGCTGACCCTGCGCTACCGGGGGGATATTCTGGAAGAGGCCGTACTGAACGGCGAGGTAATTCATAAAATTTAATAAAAATCGAAAAAGCGTTCCTTTTTAGTCGGAACGCTTTTTTGCATATAAAAAACAAAACCCACACCCTCGAAGTGTGGTTCTTGCCAATAACCTTTGAGATTTATCGCTCGCTGACGCTCTGGTCGCAGTCTTCAAAAATCAGGTCATCAATGTCCTCATTCTGGTTTGCTTTCCGCTTATCCATTTGGCATTCCCCTTTCATTCAATTTTTTTATAGTATACCACAAAAATCGGAGGCTAACAATCAAAATAGCGTGAAGCTTCTGTGAAAAATATGTAAAAATCCCCGTAGGAATCGGCATTCCTACGGGATTCCAGCTTGTCAAAAAAGCCTCGCAGAGTTTGGCGGCGTAAGCCGCCAAATAAAATCAAATCATTTTCTGTCGGGGCGTGTACCTGACAGAAAATACTTCTCAGGCTGCAAGTGTGCGAGTTGTTCGCCGTAGGCGAACAAGGAGTGCGCGCGGCAGACTGCAAAAACTTGTCGGAAAAGCCCGTAAGGGGTTTTTCGACAGCCTGAATTCCCGTAGGAATCGGCATTCCTGCGGGAATCTTTTATACCTCCTGAGGGAAGATCAGGGTTGCTTTGAACAGGTCTCCGTCCACCAGCAGCTCCAACGCGCCGTGCTGGAGCTCCATCATGCTTTTGGCGATGTTGAGGCCCAGGCCGCTGCCCTCCTGGCTGCGGGAGGCCTCGCCCCGGACGAAGCGCTCCATGAGCTCGTCGGCACTGATGTTCAGGGAGTCCCGGGAGATGTTCTTAAAGGAGATGCACACCTTTCCGTCCACCGCCACCATATCCACATAGAGCCGGGTATCCGGCTGGGCGTACTTGGCGGCGTTGCTCAGCAGATTGCTCATGGCCCGCCAGGCCAGTCTTCCGTCGGCGTGAATATAGAGGGGCTCCTTGGGTGCCCGGAAGACGGGCATCAGGTGAGCGGCTTCCAGCTTGTCCGTAAATTCGCCCAGGGCCTGGTTCACGGTCTCCACCGCGTCCATGGTAGTCAGATTCACCGTGATATTGCCGGTGGAGGCCTTGCTCAGCTCGATGAGGTCGTCGATCAGCCGCTTCATGCGGTTCGACTGCCGGGAGAGCACCTCCAGATAGGTCTGCGCATTCTCCGGAGAATGGGGCTTCTGCAGCAGGTCTACATAGTTAATAATGGAGGTCAGAGGGGTCTTGATGTCGTGGGAGACGTTGGTAATGAGCTCGGTGCGCATCCGCTCGGAGCGCATCTGCTTCTGGGCCGCCACCATGACCACATCGGACAGGCCGTTCAGCTCCTGGGCCATATCCTTGAAGCCGCCGATCATCAGCTTTTCGTCCACCTTGATCTCCAGGTCGCCCCCCCGCATCCGCTTGGCCGCCTCCAGAAGGGTGGCATAGACATTGGCGCTGTAGATCACCACTGCCAGGGCGATGGCGAAGCTGATGAAGAGCAGCAGACTGCTGTCCCACAGCAGCCCGGGGAAGGTGCAGCCGCCGACCAGCAGCCCCCCAACCAGCCACTGCCAGCTCAGGGGCAGCAGGCCGTAGAGCTTGCGCACCCAGCCGATCAGCCAGGAGAAGAACTTCTTGATGGTCTTCCAGGCCCAGCTTACAAGGCCGATGGTCACGGTCCACAGGATCTTATAGGCCCAGCCCAGGCACTTCCAGCCGAAATGCCAGCACCAGACCACAATTCTCCAGCATAGGCCTGTCACACTGCGGCGCCACCAGTAAAAATTCGGGGTCTTGAACTGGGCGGCGCAGGCAAAGCAGCAGCCCACGAAGAGCAGGCACCAGGCATACAGCCCATAGCCATAGATGCTGAGGAAGATAAGCATACTCTGCTGGATGAAATAGCCCAGCCCCTCTGAGGCGCAGAACACATAGCCGATTGCCCCCAGCACCACCGCCGCCAGATAGATATCCAGAGGGATACAGTTCAGGCCGCCTGGGCGAATCTCCTCCGAGCCGGGCTTCCGGCCCGCCGCCATGCACAGATACACCGCCAGCGCCGCAAACAGCACCAGGCACACCCCCAGAGCTACGGACACCTCCAGCTCGTGCCGCCAGACGGCGTCTGCCAAAGACCAAAGCCGATCCGCCTGGGTGCCGCCCAGGCCCGAATTTGCGATGTGGAAAACTACGGTATAGTCCTGTTTGGTTGGCTGCTCCTGGATAACATAGAAAATAGACGTATCGTCGGATACCCAAAAGCTGGAAATCTGGAGTTCCTCATCGGGATACTCCGTCTGATATTTCTCCATCAGCTGTTCCTGGATTTCCTCCCGATCAAGGAATTTGCTGGTAACGCCTTCGCTTACCGGGAACTCATAATTTACGGTCCCCGCATTGACGGCATAGACAAATTCCGAGAACCCGCCTGTCATGGTAATGCTTTCTGCTACGACATTGTCTTTGCTGTCTTTGATCTGGTAGTCATATGCCGGTTCACTGTAACGCCGGTTTACAAACGCCTGGTCGGCCTGGCCCTCTGCCTGGGCGGCATAGCGGGCCACACAGTCCTGCGCCTGCCATTGCAGGTTGTCCTCCAGGTCTGCGCGCCATTTTTCCCGGGGGCTCTGGCCGTCCTGCAAGCCCAGACCCGCCAGCACCACCAGGCTGCCCCCGGAGACAATGGCCCCCATAAGGCACAGAGCGCACAGAGCAATGGCCAGGAACTTGAAGATCACATGATTTCTCATTAGCTCTCCCCCTCCAGCTTATAGCCCTGGCCCCACATGACTTTTAAGTACCGGGGCTCAGAGGGGTTGATCTCGATTTTCTCCCGCAGATGGCGGATGTGCACGGCAACACTGCCCTCGCTGCCCAGAGCGGCCTCCTGCCAGACGGCCTCATAGAGGGCCTTGGTGGAATAGACCTTGCCGGGGTTGGACATGAGCAGATGCAGTATGGAATACTCCGTGGGGGTCAGGCTCACAGGCTCCCCCTCCACGGTGACGGACTTGGTGCGGTCATCCAGGGAAATACCGCCGATGGTCAGGGTCTCCTTGTCCTCCGTGCGGGTGTCCATCCGGGAATACCGCCGCAGCTGAGAGCGGATCCGGGCCAGCACCTCCACGGGCACAAAGGGCTTGGTAATATAGTCGTCCGCCCCCACGTTCAGGCCCAGGACCTTATCCTCGGTCTCGGATTTCGCCGTCAGCAGAATAATGGGTGCGTTGGAAAATTCCCGAATTTTGGCTGTGGCCGTCACGCCGTCCATGACGGGCATCATCACATCCAGCAAGATCAGATCCATCGGTGTTTTCCGGCACAGCTCCACCGCCTCCTGGCCGTTGTAGGCCTCATACAAGTCGTACCCCTCCGGGGTCAGATAGATTTTCAGCGCGTTTACAATATCCTTCTGATCGTCACAAATCAAAATCCGATACATATCCATTCCTCCGTTTGTTTTCCATCTGCGACCATTATACCATTCCCTTTCTTAATTAGAAAGAGGGGGAATCATTAAGAAGTGATTAAAAAAGCAGAATCCCCCACTGGAAAACGCCTTTTGAATCCTGTATCATAGTCGCAGAAAAAGGAAAGCGAGGCAACTCTATGGCATACCAAATCTTCAAGCCCATCTCCCAGGTGCAGGGGGTTCTCTTTGATATGGACGGCGTGATTCTGGATTCCGAGGGGCTCTACACCCGCTTCTGGCAGGAGGCGGCTCTTTCCCTGGGCTATCCCATGACCCACGCCCAGGCCATCGGCATGCGGGGACTGAACCGGGGTGCGGCTGCGGCCCAACTGGAAAGCTATTTTGGCCCGGGCACTGACTATATCCAAATGCGGAACAAACGAATTGAACGGATGGATGCCTATGTAGGAAGCCAGGGCATACCGCCGAAGCCCGGAATCTATGCGCTGCTGGACGCTCTGGAACGCGCCCACATTCCCGCAGCCGTCTGCACCGCCTCTCCTATTGCGCGGGTAAAGCAGTATCTGGAGCCTCTGGGGCTGTTCCACCGCTTTGCTGCCATTGTCACCAGCTACGACGTTCCAAAAGGCAAGCCCGCTCCGGACATCTACCTGAAAGGCGCCTCGGTTTTAGGCTTGCCAAGTGAACGCTGTGTGGCCCTGGAGGATTCCAAAGCGGGGCTGCTCTCCGCCGAAAGCGCGCCCTGCATGACCGTCATGGTCCCGGATCAGGATAAACCGGATGCAGATGACCTGGCACGCATCCACGCTCTGTGCGACAGCCTTACGGATGTAGTCGAGCTGCTATCCCTCACATAAGCTCCGGCAGGGTCATGCGGCTCTCAAGCGCCATGGTCTGCCCGGTAATGGGGTGGATAAATTCCAGGCGCTTTGCCAGCAGCAGCTGGGTCTCAAAGTCCCTCTCCCGAGAAAAGGCCATGGATGCCTCGCTGCCATACTGGGGGTCTCCCAGTATGGGAAAGCCCATATAGGCGCAGTGCAGCCGCAGCTGATGGGTCCTTCCGGTAACGGGCTCCAGCTCCAGGCGGCTCACCTGTGCCCCCCGCTCCAAAACCCGGTAACGGGTGACGCTGGGCTTGCCGTCCGGCCGGATCTCCCGCAGAAGGCTGGGAAGCTCCTTTCGGGCAATGGGCGCATCAATGAGGCCCGCTTCCCCATCCGGCCCGCCGAAAACCAGAGCCTCGTAGGTCTTCCGGGGCTTGCGCTGCTGCAAAAGCGCATGGATATGGGAATTCTTGGCAATGAGCACAATGCCGAAGGTATCCCGGTCCAGCCGGGTCAGCGGATGAAAGGCCCCCTGCTGCCCCGTCCGGGCATAGTAGCCCTGGACAAGATTGGCAAGGGTTCCCGTGATTCGGTTCCGGGAAGGATGGATCAGCATTCCGGCAGGCTTATCCACCGCCAGAAGCCAATCATCCTCAAAAAGCACTGTAAGAGGCCCCTGCTCTGCCGGATACTCCGGCTGCGCCTCTTCCAAGTGCACTGCAATGACGTCTCCCGGCTCTACCTGGTAATTCGTATGGCAGCTGAGGCCATTGACCCGGAGGCCGTCCGCCCACTTGACTTTATTCACAAGGCCTGTGGACATCTTCAGCTCGTTTTTCAAAAATGAGCTGAGCTTCCCTGCCCGGGCTGCGGTTATCGTCAGTTCCATAGCGTGTTCCCTCCGTAAACTTAAAAAAGAAGCTGTCATTGGGAGCCAGCGCGCACGCTGGTGTGGCAATCTCCCGGACTTTCAAACTTTTTCGGTAGAAAGTCAGGGCCTTCCCCCCCTAACCGGGGGGATTGCCACACCAGTGACATCGGTCACTGGTTCGCAATGACAGCATTTTATGCAGTCTCTATAACCTCAATTAGTTCAGAGCAGCCTTGGCCTTCTCCACAACAGCGGCGAAAGCGGCATTGTCCTGGATTGCCATCTCGGACAGGCTCTTGCGGTTCATCTCGATACCGGCCTTCTTCACACCGTTCATGAAGGTGGAGTAGTTCAGACCGTAGGGAGCGACAGCAGCGCTCAGACGGGCGATCCACATGGTGCGGTAAGCACGCTTCTTCTGCTTACGGCCTTCGAAAGCGTAGTTGCCGGACTTCATAACGGCCTGCTTGGCCATCTTGAAGTGCTTGCTCTTGGAACCCCAGTAGCCCTTTGCCAGCTTCAGGGTTGCATTTCTTCTCTTGCGCGTCATCATTGCGCCTTTAACTCTAGCCATATACTATAATCCTCCTGTCTATCCCTTATTTGTACGGAATCATCTTTTTGATTGCATCCACATTGGTCACGTCGGCGTAAGTGGTGCTGCGCAGATGACGGGTACGCTTGGTGGTCTTCTTGGTGAGGATGTGGCTCTTAAAAGCGTGTGCTCTCTTGATCTTACCAGTCTTGGTCAGGTTGAATCTCTTCTTTGCACCGCTATGGGTTTTCAGCTTGGGCATAGGTAGTTCTCCTTCCGTATCTTGTGTAATAAAACTTTACTTGCTATTCTTGGGGGTCAGGAACATCGCCATGAAGCGGCCTTCCAGCTTGGGATTCTTCTCCATGGAAGCAACCTCGGCACAGGCATCGGCGAAATCCATCAGCAGCTTCTCACCCAGGTTGGTATGGGCCATTTCCCGTCCGCGGAAACGAACGCTGACCTTCACCCGGTTTCCGTCTGCCAGGAACTTCTGGGCTGCCTTGACCTTGGTATTGAGATCGTTGGTGTCAATGCTGGGGCTCATACGGATCTCCTTGATTTCCACGACCCGCTGGTTCTTCTTGGCTTCCTTCTCCCGCTTCTTCTGATCGAAACAGAACTTGGAATAGTCCATGATCTTGCACACGGGGGGCACAGCGTTGGGCGAGATCTTCACCAGATCCATCCCCTGCTCCTCCGCCATGGCGTTAGCCTGGGCTGCGGAAACAATCCCCAGCTGGGCGCCGTCTGCACCAATGAGCCGGATCTCTTTGTCCCGGATTTCCTCGTTGAGCTGATGGTCTAACTTTGCGATGGTAAGCACCTCCAAAACAAATAACAAAAAAGCGGATGCCAAAGCATCCGCATACTCGCAAAAATCCCGAAAAGGAACAAGCTTGTATTGAACCGTTTCGCATGGCTTACGGTGAGGCGGATGTTCAGCCTTCTTGATTACCCGGAGATTTTACCATGGATTCTTTCCTTTGTCAAGGGCTTTTTTTCATTTTTCCTGCGGTTTTCGGAATAGCTGCCCCCTTTCCCGGGGAGCATTATTCCATGGGGCCCACGACGGTCCCCGGTCCCGGGTGAAAGGAGGACAGGACCTCCAAAGGCAGGCGGGCATCTCTTGCCATCTCCACAGACCGGTCGTGAAGGACCTGGGCCCCGCTGGCAATCAGGCGCAGCATTTCCCCGTAACCGATTCGGTCAAACCGGGTGGCATCCGCAAAGCGCCGGGGGTCCCGGTCATAAATGCCGTCTACATCCGTAAAAATCTGGCATTTGTCCGCCCCCAGTGCCGCAGCAAGGGCCACCGCCGTGGTGTCTGAGCCGCCCCGGCCCAGGGTAGTTATGCGTCCCGTCTCGTCCACGCCTTGGAAGCCCGCAGCCACCACGATCCGCCCCTTGACCAGTTCCGCGCGAACGGGGTCCGGATCCACCGCCACGATTCTGGCCGCACCAAAGCTGCTGTCCGTGCGGATTCCCGCCTGCCAGCCTGTCATACTGATGGCCTTGCCGCCCAGGGCCCCAATGGCCATGGCCATCAGACTGGCGGACATCTGCTCCCCCGCCGCCAGGTAGGCATCCAGCTCCTGCCTGGACGGCCTCGGGTTGACCTGGGCCGCCCAGGCGATCATTTCGTCCGTCGTCTGCCCCTGGGCGGAAACCACCGCCACGACCTCATCTCCCCGGCGATGGGCCTCCGTCAGCCGTCTGGCTGCGCGCAGCATACATTCGCCGTCCTGCAAAGAAGTCCCACCGTATTTTTGAACGATCAGCATACCCTTCCCCCCGCAAATTCCGGCCCCTGTCCGGATGATTTTCCTTTGCTCTTTCATTGTCAGGATATGCGTTTTTCCGGCAGGAAGTGCGCAAAAAAGGCCGCTCCCTTCAGGAGCAGCCCTCTATGGGTGGATATGTCAGCCCGCCAATACATTGGTCTTGATCACACCGTGGGTACCGTTCAGCTTTTCGATCAGGTCCTCCAGGGAAATGGTCAGATCCATGGTTTCGGCGGAGATGGTCACAACAGCGGTGCCGTTTGTGGGTACAATGGAATTGATTGTCTTGATATTGGCTTTCACGTCGGCCAGAATCTGCAGAATGTCGGAAAGCAGCCCCGCCTCATCGTGCAGCAGCAGCTGGATGGTTACAATGCGGCCCATCATCATATTCTGAAATGGCATCACAGCGTCACGGTATTTGTAAAAAGCACTGCGGCTGATATCCGTCATCCGGGTAGCTTCGTTGACGGTTCCGGCCTCGCCCGTAGAGAGCAGGCGCTTGGTTTCCGCCACCTTCAAAAAAACCTCGGGCAGAGCGGACGCTTCGACGATATAGTATTGTGGTTGTTTGGACATATGGCCCTCCTATTAAAGATGCGCCATCTGCGGCGCACAACTGTTCTTGTATTGTTTACATTGTACCATACTTTTCAGAAAAAGCAAGCCCAATCCGATTTTCTTTCCTATTTTTGTCCGCAAGTCGAAAACACATTTCAGCACGGAGGTCATTTATGGAATTTCATTGGAAGAATATCCTCTCGTTCTGCGGCCTTCTGCTGCTGCTCTGGCTCTGCGCCCGGTTTCTGCTGCCGTTCTTTCTGCCCTTCCTGCTGGGCACCGGGCTGGCCCTGGCCTCAGAGCCTGCCGTCTGCTTTCTCACACGGCGGGGAAGGCTCCCCCGGGCTCTGGCCTCCGGGATCGGCGTCAGCGCCACCGTTGCCGGAGCGTTGGCCATCGTTATGCTCATTCTGGGGCTGCTGCTGCGGCAGCTCCGTCCGCCGGAAAGCTGGGTGCCCAGGCTTACCCAAACTGTTGGCAGCGGAATGGGCCTGCTCCAAAAATGGCTGCTGACGTTCTCGGATGACCTGCCCCAGGGGCTTCGGGCCGCCTATCAGAAAAATGTAGCGGAGTTTTTCTCCGGCAGCACCGCACTGCTGGAAAAAATGAGCACCTTCGCACTGGGCACCGCCGGGGCCGTGATCACAGGTCTTCCCGATACCGCCCTGAGTCTTGGCACCGGGCTGCTCTCCGCATTTCTCATCAGCGCCCGGATGGCCGCCATCCGCCGCTTTCTTTCCGAACGTCTGCCCCAGAAGCAGCTGGAAAAGTGGCTCTGCACGCTGCGGCAGCTTCGGGACATTCTGGTTGGCTGGTTCAGTTCCCAGTGCAAGCTGCTCCTCATCACCTTCTGCGTTTTGAGCGTCGGCTTCCTGCTGCTGCGCATTTCCAGCCCCCTGCTGATCGCAGGGCTCGTGTGCCTGGTGGATGCCCTGCCCGTGCTGGGCACCGGCACGGTGCTGCTGCCCTGGAGCCTTGTGTGCCTGCTGTCCGGCGATGGGGGCAGAGCTCTGGGGCTTCTGGGGCTCTATGCCGTAGCCGCCCTGCTGCGCTCCATACTGGAGCCGAAAATCGTGGGAAAGCACCTGGGGCTGGACCCTCTGGCGACCCTGATCGCCATGTACTGCGGCTACCGCCTATGGGGGATCCTGGGAATGCTGATGCTGCCCATGCTCAGTGCCGCGGCCATGCAGATGCTTCCGGGCAGAACAGAACTTTCCGGTTAAATTTCCAACTACCTATTGTGTATTGCACGCATTTTTGTTATAATAGAGAGAAAATGTTTTAATTGGATGTGTGTGGTATTGAAATACGGAATTTGGAAGTGCGCCCAGCCCGAGGCGCAGGATGTGAACGCACTGGTCAGCGGCGGCTTCCCGCCTCTGGCTGCCATGGTCCTGGCCGGGCGGGGACTGAAGGATGCAAAAAAGGCCCAGGATTTTCTCTGCTGCAGCGGCGCACTGCCGGACCCCTTTGCCATGACGGATATGGACAAGGCTGCCGGCCGGGTCCGGAAAGCCCTGGTTTCTCACGAAAAAATCGCCGTCTTCGGCGACTACGATGTGGACGGCATCACCGCTACCTGCCTGCTGACGGATTTTCTCCGAGGGCTGGGTGCAGACTGCATCTGCTATATCCCCGGGCGACTGGAGGAGGGCTACGGTCTGAACCCCATTGCCCTGCGTCAGCTGGCCGCTGAGCAGGTGAAGCTCATCATCACCGTGGACTGCGGCATCACCGCCACGGAGGAGGCCGACCTGTGCCGGGAGCTGGGAATGGATCTGGTCATTACGGACCACCACGAGTGCAAGGACTCCCTGCCCCAGGCTATGGCCGTAGTGGACCCCCACCGCCCTGACGACGGCTATCCCCACCAGAATCTCTCCGGTGTTGCCGTGGCCTTTAAGCTGGCCTGCGCCCTCTCCGGAGATACCGAGGCCGTGCTGGACAGCTATGCCGACATGGTATGCCTGGGCACCGTAGCCGATGTGATCCCCCTGGTGGGAGAGAACCGGGTCTTCGTCTCCCGGGGTCTACAGTCCCTCAGCAGCACCAGGCGGCCGGGTCTGGCTGCCCTGATTGAAGAGTGCGGCTGTGCCAAGAACGACATCTCCGCCTCCACCATTGGCTTCATGCTGGCCCCCCGGATCAACGCCGCCGGGCGCATGGGGCAGGTAGACGTGGCCGTGGACCTGTTTCTGACCCAGGACCCGGAGCGGGCCCGGGCAGACGCCGCCCAGCTATGCGAGCTGAACCGGCAGCGGCAGCAGATCGAATCCGACATCTACCGGCAGGCCATAGCCATGCTTCCTGAGGGGACGCCGCCGGAGGCCATCGTTCTGGCCGACGAAAGCTGGCACCAGGGTGTTGTGGGCATTGTGGCCAGCCGTCTTTCCGAGGAATTCGCCTGTCCGGCCTTCCTCATCTGCCTGGATGGGAGCCACGGCAAGGCCAGCTCCCGGAGCCACGGCGGCTTCAACCTCTTCGCCTCTCTGCGTTCGCTGTCACCTCTGCTGGAAAGCTACGGCGGCCACGAATTGGCGGCGGGCTTTACCATCAGCCGGGACAACATCCCGGAGTTCCGGCGCAAAATCTGCGCCATAGCTGCCGAATTCTATGCCGATGATACCCATATCAGCACCCTGGACCTGGACTGTGCCGTCACTCCGGAAATGCTGACCATTCCTGAAATCCAGGGGCTGGATCTCCTGGAGCCCTGCGGCAGCGGCTGCCCGAAGCCTGTGCTCATGATGACAGGACTGACCGTAGACCGCATTCAGCTGGTTGGAAACGGGCGGCATATGCGTCTGCGGCTTCACCGGGGGCGGAGCTATTTGAACGCCATCTATTTCTCCGCAGACCCGGTCTCCGCCGGAATTGCCCAGGGGGACCTTGTGGACGTGGCGTTCCATCCCCAAATCAATGAATTCCGTGGGGAACGCAGCGTGCAGATGAATGTGGTGGATATCCGCCCCAGCTGCGCCGCCCACTGTTCCATGGAGGTCACGCGCTACCGCTGCCTGCGCCAGGGCTCCATCACCCGGGATCAGGCCGCTGCCCTGCTGCCGGACCGCCCCACCCTGGCAAATGTATGGCGGTATCTGGCCTCCGCCTCCAATGGGGAGATTCTGGAGAGTCCCCTGTGCCTGTGCCGGAAAATCGTCCGCAGCACCGGCGTGTCCATGCGTCTGGAAACCCTGCTGACCTGCCTGGACATCTTCCATGATGTGGGTCTGCTGGAGCTGAAACGGGTACATCTTTCTCTGTCCATCCGCCTGACCCCCGGCACCCAGAAGGCGGATCTGACACAAAGCCAAACCATGCAGCGTCTTCTGCATGCGAAAGAGAGTTGACACATATGGAAACCTTTGAAGAACACTATGCCTCCATGATGGACACCATCCGCAAGCGGATGCCCGATGCGGATTTTGCCCTCATTGACAAGGCTGTTGACTATGCCAATAAAAAGCACGCCGCCCAGAAGCGGAAGGACGGCTCTCCCTATATCATCCACCCTCTGGCCGTGGCCCAGATCGTCACGGAGATGGGCCTGGACATGGATGCCATCTTAGGCGCGCTGCTCCACGACTGCATTGAAGACACAGACGCTTCCCATGAGGAAATTGAGAAGCTCTTCGGCCCCACCGTTGCCGAACTGGTGGAGGGCGTCACCAAGCTGACCCGGGCGGATTTCTCCTCCCGGGAGCAGGCCCAGATGGAAAATCTGCGGAAGATGTTCATGGCCATGAGCAAGGACATCCGGGTGGTGCTCATCAAGATTGCCGACCGGCTTCATAATATCCGCACCATGCAGTACCAGACCCCGGAAAAACAGATTGCCAAGTGTCAGGAGACCATGGACATCTACGCGCCCCTGGCCCACCGGCTTGGTATGCAGAAGGTCAAATGGGAATTGGAGGATACCTCCCTCAAATATCTGGCTCCCAAGGAATACAATGAGATAACGGCCTACCTCCAGGAGCACAAAGATCAGGACGAAAGCTTCATGCGCACCATTCAGGAGAAGATCACCCAGCGGCTTACCGCCATGGGCATCCACAACACCACCTATGGCCGCATCAAGCACGTCTATTCCATCTACCGGAAAATGCAGGCCCAGGGCAAGCGGATGGACGAGCTGTATGACATCTACGCCTTCCGGGTCATTGTGGACTCCATCCCGGACTGCTATAACGTGCTGGGCCACATCCACGACCTGTTCAACCTGATTCCCGGCCGGTTCAAAGACTATATCTCCACCCCCAAGCCCAATATGTACCAGAGTCTGCACACCACCGTCATCGGCTCCCAGGGCATTCCCTTCGAGGTACAGATCCGCACCTGGGAAATGCATGAAACCGCAGAATACGGCATTGCCGCCCACTGGAAATACAAGCAGGGCACCGGCTCCGGTACGGAAAAGGACTTCGAGTGGGTCCGCCGTCTGCTGGAAAGCCAGCAGGATGCCGATGCAGAGGAATACGTCCAATCCCTGAAAATCGATATGTTCGACGACGAGGTCTTCGTCTTCACCCCGAAGGGCCGCATTGTCTCCCTGCCCTCCGGCTCCACGCCCATTGACTTTGCCTATGCCATTCACTCCGGTGTGGGCAACGCCATGGTGGGGGCCAAGGTCAACAACCGCATCGCCAACATCGACACCAAGCTGAAAAACGGCGACATCGTAGAGGTCATCACCTCCAAAGCCGCCAAGGGTCCCAGCCGGGACTGGCTGAATATCTGCCAGAGCAACCAGGCCCGGACCAAGATCAAGCAGTGGTTCAAGAAGGAGAAGCGGGACGAGAACATCATCCACGGCAAGGCCTCCTTCGAGTCTGAAATGAAGCGCTCCGGCCTGCCCCTGTCCGCCCTGAATGACCCCGAGCTGGAAGGCGCACTGCTGCGCAAGCTGGCCTTTGACAACTGGGACGATATGTATGCCGCCATCGGCTACGGCGGCCTCACTGCCGTGAAGGCTGTGGGCCGCATCCGGGACGATATCAACAAATCCATCAAGGCCCAGGCCGGGGAAAAGCTGCCCCAGTCGCCTCTGCGGGTGAATCCCGACAGCGAGGCCGTCAAGCAGAACCGCCACGCGGTCAACGGCGTGATCGTGGAGGACATTGACTCCTGCATGATCAAATTCGCCAAATGCTGCACCCCCGTGCCCGGGGATGCCATTGTGGGCTTTATCACCAAGGGCTTCGGCGTTTCCGTCCACCGGGCGGACTGTCCCAACGCCCAGAACCGGGAGGACCCCAAGCAGGCAGGCCGCTGGGTTCGGGTTCGCTGGGCCAATATGGAAGAGCAGCCCTTCGAGACCACATTGGAGCTGGACTGCATCACAAGAGACGGCCTGGTGCTGGATGTCGCCCAGGCACTGACCACCGCCCGGGTCCGGGTCAAAGAGCTCAGCGGCAGGGACCTTGCCAACGGCCGCAGCACCATTACCGTCCGCTTTGAGGTGAAGAACACCGCCGAGCTGAATGCCATACGCACAAAGCTCCTGAATATCCGCGATGTCACAGGCTCCAAGCGGGGCCAGAATTAAAGGAGGCCCTTTTATGCGTGCGGTTTTAACAAGAGTCAAATACGCCTCCGTCACCATTGGCGGAGAGGTCGTCGGGAAAATCGGGCAGGGTTTTCTGATTCTGCTGGGCGTTGGTCCGGAGGACACCGAAGAAACCTGCCGTGTCCTGGCCGAAAAGGCCCTGGGGCTGCGGATTTTTGAAGACGAAAACGGAAAAATGAACTTAGGACTGGAAGCCGTCCGGGGAGAAATTCTGGTGGTCAGCCAGTTCACCCTCTATGGCAACTGCCGCAAGGGCCGCCGCCCAAGCTTTACGGAGGCCGCAGACCCTGAGCTGGGGAACAAGCTCTATGAGCAGTTCTTAAAGGAATGTGAGCGTCTGGGCTACCCGCCCCAGCACGGGCGGTTTGGGGCAGATATGAAGGTGGAATCCCTGAACGATGGCCCCATCACCCTGATTTTGGACACCGACCAGCTGATGAACACCCCCAGAAGGAGCTGAGTGTATGCTGAAGATCCACGTTCTCCCCCTGGGAGATTACCAAACCAACTGCTATATCGTTCATGAAGAAAACAGCACCGATTGCCTCATCATTGACCCCGGCTACGAGCCGGAGATCATTTCTTCCTATCTGGAGGAAAAGGGTCTGACCCCCGAAGCGATCCTGCTGACCCACTGCCACTTTGACCACGTGGGGGCCGTCAAGGATCTGGCGGCGCAGTATGAATGCAAGGTGTTCCTCGATAAGAAAGAGCTGGCCATGCCCCCTATGCTGACAAACGGGCCCCTATACTATACGGACAGCTACGGAGATAGCGACACGCTGACGCTGGCCGGTATCCCCATTCAGGTACTGGAAACCCCGGGCCACACCCCCGGCTCCGTGTGCCTGATTATGGAGGACACCCTATTTTCCGGAGACACCCTGTTTGCCGGTTCCTGCGGGCGGACGGACCTGCCCTGTGGGGATGCCCGGGCCATGCGGGATTCTCTGCGCCGCCTGGCAGCCCTTTCCGAAAACTACCGGGTCTGCCCCGGCCACGGTCCCAGCTCCACGCTGAACCGGGAAAAGAAGACAAATCCCTATCTATAAAAGGACGGACCCATGATTCAACTGACTTTATCCGGTCATGACGACCGTTACGCCGTAGAGCAGCTTCTGCTGTCCCTCTTTCCTGAGGGTGCCCAGGTCCAGGCATTTTCCGCCCTGCACCGAGGGCAAACCTGGCTCACTGCCACGGCAAAAATCACCCTGGACGGTCGGACCGTCAGCGCCTCCCGGCGCATCCGGGCAGCGGAAGAAACCGTCCGGCTGCGGCGCAGAGCCCTGCAGCAGAGCGTCTATCTGGCGGCAGTACAGCTGCTCCCCCAAGAGCCTGCCTGGGGTGCCCTGGCCGGGGTTCGCCCAACCAAGCTGACCACCAAGTGCCTTTTGGAGGGCGGAACACCCAAAAGCGCCGAAAAGCTCCTGAAGGATGTCTATTTCGTCACACCCCAGCGGCGACGTCTGGCGGTGGACTGCTCTGTTTCCACTGTGGAGGCTGTGCACAAGACCCAGCCCTCCGATGTCAGCGTCTATGTGGGCATTCCCTTCTGTCCCACCCGCTGTGCCTATTGCAGCTTTGTCAGCCGCACCATTGGCAAGAAAACTGAGCTGATGGAACCCTATCTGGAGGCGCTGCTGAAGGAAATTCAGTGCACCGGCGCGCTTCTCCGGCAGTCCGGAAGAACAATACGCAGCCTTTACATGGGCGGCGGTACCCCCACGACCCTGACGAGCCCCCAGATGGCCCGGCTTCTGGATGCCATCCGGGACAGCTTCGATTTGTCCCGCTGCCTGGAATTCACCGTAGAGGGCGGCAGACCCGATACCCTGGATGCAGAAAAGCTGCAAACCATCTTTGACCACGGCGCAGACCGGATGAGCATCAACCCCCAGACCATGGAGGACTCCGTACTCCGGGCCTGCGGGCGGCCACATAAGGCCGAAGATGTTCTTCGCGCCTACGGCGAGGCGGTGAATGCAGGCTTCCGGGACATCAACATGGACCTGATTGCAGGCCTGCCAACGGATACCGTGGACGACTTCTGCCGCAGTCTGGACAGAGTAATCGATCTGAACCCCGCCAATATCACCGTACATACTCTGGCGCTGAAAAAGGGGGCAGACCTGTTCGAAAAGCGGGAAAACCTCCCCTCTGCCGAGGATGTAACCAAAATGGTTGCCTACGCCGATGACCGGCTCCGGGCCGTAGGGTACAAGCCCTACTACCTGTACCGACAGAAATATATGTCCGGCTCCTTTGAAAACGTAGGCTGGAGCCGGGACGGACGGGACTGCCTGTACAACATCTACATGATGGAGGAGACCCACACCATTCTCTCCCTGGGCGGCGGCGGCATGACCAAGGTGAACCTGCCGGATGGGCACCTCACCCGCTTCCACAACCCCAAGTTCCCGGAGCAGTATATTGAGCAGATCGATTCCGTACTGGCGCAGAAAAGGGAGATTTTCGCGCTGCTGGATTCTCTGGATCCCACAAAGCAGGGGATCGTCTGATCTTCTCCGGCTTTATCTCACCGAAAGGAATTGCGTATTTTGGATACTTTCATTACCAATGTCACCGCTGTGACCATGACCCCCGGCACCGAGGTCCTCTTTGGGGTCAACATCGGCATTACCGATGGGAAAATCGAATTTATCTCCAAAAAGGTCCCGGAGGAAATGCCAAAGACCATTATTGAGGGCACCGGCATGGTGGCCATGCCCGGCCTCATCAACTGCCACACCCACCTGGCAACCTCTGTGCTGCGGTGCTTCACCGATGACCTGACCAATAAAGAGGCCCTGGAGGCCCTGCTGCAAAAGGAAGCCAAGATGGACTCCCGCAGCGCCAAGGCAGCGGCTCTGCTGTCCATTGCGGAGTGCCTGCGCTTCGGCGTGACCTCCGTGTCCGATCTTTATTACTACCCTAATGCCACCGCCCAGGCCGTGGCCGAAAGCGGCATCAAGGCCAATCTGGCCCTGTCCAGCTATCGCTACATCGACCAGAACGAGGAATTCGACTTTGAGACCGACGAGCAGTGCCGGGAGCTGCAAAAGGTTGTGGACAAGTGGCACGGCTATGACAACGGCCGGATCAAAATCGATGCGGGCATCTTCGCAGAATATACCTCTAACTATCCCCTCTGGGAATCTCTGGCGGGCTTCGCCAGCGAGAAGGGGCTGGGCATGCAGCTGCATCTGAGCGAAACCCGGAATGAGGTTGACTCCTGCCTGGACCGCACAGGCATGACCCCCGGGGAGCTGCTGGCCTGCCACCGGCTCTTCGCCGTCCCGGCCACGGCTTCCGGCTGCGCCTTCCTGGAGAGCGAGGAGGCCAAAATGCTGGGCAAGAAAAAGGTAAGCGCCGTGGCCCTACCCCTGTCCGCCGCCAAAAACGGCCAGCCCTGCGCCCCCATTACAGACCTGGTGAAGGCCGGTATGAATGTGGCTCTGGGGACCGACGGGGCCATCCAGGCGGGCAATCTGGATATGTTCGAAGTCATGCGGGGCGCTGCCATGTCCGTCCGGGCCTCTAAGGGAGACCCCTCCGCCCTGCCCAGCTCCGCCGCCCTGATGATGGCCACCTTCTGCGGGGCCCAGGCCCAGGGTAGAGCCCAGGAGTGCGGTATGCTGAAAGAGGGTATGGATGCCGACCTGGTGCTGGTGGACTTCACAGCACCCCACCTGATGCCCTGCCACAATGTACTCACCGGTCTTGTGTATGCCGCCAAGGGCGGCGATGTAGCCATGACCATGGTCCGGGGCAACATTCTCTACCAGAACGGCCGCTTCCCCACCATCGACCTGAACACCGTGGTGGAGGAGCTGACTACCTACGCCATCCCCAAGCTCTTCACAAAGGAGGAAAATGATGTCGAATAAGCAGGAAGGTCAGAACTTTTTGCAAGGCACTGCCATATTGGCCATGGCCACCGCCCTGGTGAAAATCATGGGCGCTGTGTACAAAATTCCCCTGAACGCCATTATTGGCGAACAGGGCTTCGGCTATTTCAACACTGCCTACGAAATCTACAACGTCCTGCTTATGATCTCCACCGCCGGGCTTCCCGTTGCCATGAGCCGCATGATCTCCCAGGCCAATTCTCTGGAAAATTACAATCAGGTCCGCCGTATCTACGCCGCAGCCAGAAGTATTTTTTTGACCTTCGGTATCGTCGGCAGCGTACTCATGACGGCCTTCTGCCGCCAACTGGCCCGATTTCAGAACCAGCCGGATGCCTGGGCCGCCATCGGCTTTCTGGGGCCCTGTGTGCTGCTGATCTGCATCATTTCCACCTTCCGGGGCTTCTTCCAGGGACAGGGTAATATGGTACCCACCTCCGTCTCCCAGGTTATCGAGGCCGTTGTCAAACTGGTTGTAGGCATGGGGGCAGCCGTGCTGCTGCTGCGCTCTACCGGCTCCGTCTCCCTGGCAGCCGGCGGTGCCATTCTGGGTGTCACTGCCAGCTGCCTGATCAGCGTGGTCTATCTTTTTATCGTATTCCGGAAGCATTTCCAACGCCTGCCCCGCTCCAAGGACAAGCCCTGGAGTTATCAGGAAACCGTCAAGGCTCTGCTCTTGATTGCCATCCCCATTACTCTGGGCTCTGCCTGTCTGCAGATCATTACGGCCCTTGCCAGCAAAATCTACATGGGGCGACTGCTGGCCTCCGGTATCTCCCAGCGTTCTGCGGACACCATGCGTGGCATCCATGTCATGACGCAGACCATCTTCAATATGCCCTGCGCCTTTATCACACCCATTACCGTCAGCATCATTCCTGCCATCACAGCCCAGCTCACCACCGGAGACCATGCGGATGCCCGGAAAACCGAGGAATCCGCTGCCCGGATTACAGGACTTATCGCCATCCCCTGTGCCATCGGCCTGGCTGTGCTTGCCCGGCCCATTACGGCGCTGCTTGGCGGCTACACCGGTGAAAAGCTGGACCTGGCTGCAAGGCTCATGACCATTCTGGGCATCTGCGTCTTCTTCAACGCCGTGGTGCTGGTCACCACCGCCATTATGCAGGCCCATGGGAATGTGATTCTGCCGGTGGTGAATATGGCACTTGCAGGCGGTATACGCCTGCTAAGCGTCTATATTCTCGCCAGGAATCCAAAAATCGGCATTGTTGGTGCACCCATCAGCAATCTGATGTGCTATGTGCTCATCTTTCTGCTGAATCTGCTGTCTATTCATCATCTTTACAACGATCCACCGCAGATTCTGCCCAATGTGCTGCGGCCTTTGCTCTCCGGCCTTCTCATGGGGGCCTGTGCCTACGGATGCTATCAGGCTATGCTGACGGCGCATATCGGCAGTCGGCTGCTGCTCTGCGCTGTGCCGGTATCTGTGGGTGCAATCGTCTATCTTGCCGCCGTTATCTTTCTAAAAGTCCTCCGTAAGGAAGACTGCATGCTGCTGCCCAAGGGGGAGAAAATTGCCCGTTGGCTGCATTTGGAAAACTGAAGTTGATACGATCAAGCATCAATAGATCCTATAAAATCAGCAGGGGACGCCCTTTCAGAAAGCCCCCTGCAGTCGTGTTCTGGCAGACAAAATCTACCGAAACCGCGAAAATCCCCGCTGCTGCAAAGAGAGGGGTATTCGGCTGTCCGGCCCTGCGCTGGGAAGGCCCAACGAGGAACGGAACAAGGTTCAGGATTACCAGGACGAATGCGAGCGGGTAGAAGTAGAACGCAAATTCAGCCTGGGAAAGCGGAAATGTGGAAAGGGTCTGGTGACGGCGAAGCTGGAAGATACAGCTGCGCGTGTGGTTGCTCTGTCCATTCTGCTGCTGAATCTGCGAAAGATTCAGTACGCTTTTTTACAATTTCTGGATTGGCTGCTCGGCTTTTTGCAACCGTGCGAAAAACTGAGGGTTGTTCAGTAGACATTATCATAAAGGGATGAAAATGCTAGTAAGCAGGGTAAAACGGCAGCACTGAACTAACGGCAGAGGCCTGATATTAGGATTCTGCCGATTGGAAAGATCTGCTGACCTCGGCGGAAGGTCTATTATTACCTCACCAATCTTCAGGGCGATGTAATAAGCGTCGAATCCAGCGACGGCACCCCTGTGGCGAGTTATTGCTACGATGCCTGGGGCAAGATCCTGGCATGTGATGGTGCCCTTGCGGAGCTGAATCCTCTGCGGTATCGTGGCTATGTGTACGACCAGGAAACAGGGTTCTATTATCTGCAGAGTCGGTATTATGATCCGGCTGTTGCTAGATTCCTTAACGCAGATTCATATATCTCCACAGGGGATGGCGTGCAAGGGAACAATATGTTTGCCTATTGCAACAATAACCCCACTAATATGGTGGATGGCGGTGGAACGAGTGCAACGGCATTTCAATGGTGGTCTAGCACAATGTGGTGGTTGTGTGGTGCTGATGCTGCACTTCCAATCGGAGATGCAATATATGGATTGGGTATGCTTATTCTTGGGGGTGCTGCCCTATATAAAAGGACGCAGAAAGCTTCAACGATTACAGCCCGTTCTAAAAGCGATGAAAACAGTAATGCTCTGTCCTCTGCAAAGGACTATGCAAGAAGTATATTTGAGCCCGGTAATAGATATGCTGTTCATCATATTGTAGCACAAGCGTCACCTCATGCAGCGCCCGCAAGAGAAGTCCTAAAAAGTGTTGGCATTAATCCCGTGACGTATGGATTAAATCTTGCTGTAATTCCGGAAAAGAAACATTATTCTTTGCACACCATTGAGTATTACAATTATATCAACAGGCGTTTAGAAAATCTGACAGGAGATCGCAATGCCATAATGTGGACACTTGCTGAATTGCATATAGAGATACAATTGTATTGTCAAACAGGATTAAAAGCATGGTGATGATAAATGAAATCAATTTGTAACGAACGTAACGTGATCCAGATTGTATCCAATGACAGGTATATTGCTGTTATTGGCTGTGGAATTACTATCTTGGAGAGAGCGACATTTGCATTTGTTCACCGTTTTGCTGGGATACGCCATATCCACGGAGGGATTTTCCTGGATGATGACGTCCTGGCTGTATTTACAGGAGAGCAGCGCCTATATTTCTTCCAAATCTCTGAAAAAAAACTCTTATGGGAGTGTCCACGCCCATCGCAACTTGCACCAACTGGGGATATGCAGTGCTGTTCAATACCCAGTGTTAATCAAATCGTTTGTATTGCTGAAGGCAATCAGGGCCTGGAAGACCACGTTCTGCTACTAGTGGACTACCAAAAGCGGACTTACACACTTCAAAATATTACTTCTTGTCGTCGTGTTGCTTCGTCCCTTGTTTGGAATCAGGAACTTGGCGTAACTCTTTTGTCATATGAAGCTACGGGACACGGTGACTTGGCATATAGTATTGCAGGGATTTCCGATACAGGCGCAGTTTCTATACTACACGAATGGAAATGCAGTCAATGCAAAAACGCATATTCTGGCAAGCACCTTTTCCTAAATGATAACAATGGTAAGGAGGCGCAGCTGTGGATGTGTGAGTTTGTACATTCCAGCCAAGAGCAGCAGTGGAAATGGAGTACTTCTGTGCATCTACCAATTCCCTTTTTCAAGACGCCCGGACCTGTAGGTGCCGGTGTCTACTTACCGTATGTTTCTTGGGTTGACGAAACTTTAGGACTACTAACTGCAAATACATTAAGTTGGATTTGTGTATGTGATTTTCATAACCAGCGATTATTGGCAGAATGTAACAGTGACAGAATCAGTTGCGGGTTGGTTTTGGATGGAAATCTCCTTATTGGGACATCTAAAGGTGTTATAGAGATGCACTTGGATTTATAACAAAGGAATGGCAATACTAGTAAGTAGGGTAAAACGGCAACTATGAACTGATGGCAGAGTCCTGATATCAGGACTCTGCCGAAAACTGTATTAGGGTTGTGTTGCTGCGCTGTATGTAATATAATGGTTATTAGGGAATTAACATTTATCGCAACGATAGTCTTTTTGCTTTGTCAGAAGATTTATCAACGTGCAATCGCATTACGCGGAGGTACGCTCGGAGGCCTTGCTGGCTGGGGTGTAGGCGCTGCCATAACAGCTATTGGCACAACGGCAACAGGTGCAGCTGGTGCGGCAGCTGCACCTATCGTAGAACAAGCAGCAGAAAAGGCATCAACAGCACTGCGAACTTATTATCCCCCTAATAATGGATTTTCCGGAGCAATCGAAAAGATAACATTGGATGTTGGAACGGTTATCCAGCGGACAGGAGATCTTGTAGGAAGATTTACAGCTCCAGCTGGTACTCCAAGTCAGTTGCTTCCTCTTCCTTACGACAAAATAGGTCAAGCAACCACATATTTGCAGGTAACACAGCCTATTCAAGCATTAAGCGGTACAGTTGCGCCTTGGTTTGGCCAAATAGGTGGAGGAACACAGTACCTGTTATAAGATGGTAGAGTAAATGAATTACTTGCAAATGGTATATTAAAAATATTTGGAGAGTGAAATATGGACAGAAATGAGTTTGTCATACGTTTAGAAGAAAACGGAATACCACCAGAAATAGTTTCTTTTGATAGCAGCACGAACGATGGTTATAATATTCGAAAAAACAAACTTCGCTGGGAAACGTTCACAAGGGAGAGGGGAGAAGAGTATAATTGCATTGGATTCCCTTCGGAAAGCGATGCACTGCAGCATATGTTTGACGAACTTACCGCTATATATGCAAGGGATGTATTAAACCATAAAGGTTTTTAGGCATATCACTGAGAAGTGTCGCTGTATTGACGAAGACGATGCTTTTGGGTACAACGAGTCACTCGTAATATATGATTTTTTTGAACATTCCATTTTGTGCCTTGTGTTTTTGACTTTAAGTGGAGGACTAGTTGGAGATGATTCTCTCCCTCCGGTGGTTACTTTCACTGTAAAGAAAGCAACCATGGAAAAGGTCAAGCTAATTGCTTACGAGTGTTTCACAGGCAAGCAAAGTTTCTAAGGTGTCTTTACAGTAGCTAGGAAAGACAAATAGGAAGCGTTAACTCCTTTCCGAGAAAAGCACAAGGAAGAATTGGAAAAGCAGTGAAATAAATCAGCCGAAGGATAGCAGAACGGCAGGCCTATTGCTTGGGCCTGCCGTAAATCTGTTTTAGAGCATGTCATTGTGTTCCTGCAGTTGGAAGTGCTCATAAATGCAAGGCGATACAATTCTGATAACTTTAGCTCTCAAGTGTCCTTCTCTCTTCACTAAGTACTAATGGCATCTAAAGGTAGGAACGCTTGACATCTTTTAAGGATTCAGATGGTATGTTCTCCATTAATTGATAATAAAGGAGCGCACGCTCATTCTGATGTTACTATGTAGGCATGAAATACTTTGCTTTGATTCCGTATATTTTATGGTCGTTTGATTTTTTAAAACTGCTAATCTACAATGAAAATCATGTTTGTTATTCGATATAATTACAAATATCGTTGTAATATAGGCCGTTACAGTATCGAATTGTTGCACATTTCATAGAGTGCTTCAGCATTTGAGCGGGTAGGGATTTTCCCTATATAACCTCTTGTACCACCGCGAGTAACGTCTGACACACAGCAACTCAATTGTATAAGTGAAAAGACTTGTAGCTAGTCAGTATCTCAAAATATCCGAATGCTACAAGCCTTTTAATTTGCAATGGTCATCGTGAGAGTATTGTTAAAAGTAGCTGTTGCCTCCAGCCCGATACAATAGTGAAAAGCTTCCTCTCTATTCAAGCAATCTTCCTTGCCCTATTAAATCGGTATTCCGCCCACAGTTCCAACCCAATCGGCATTAGGCAAACCGTCAAGTGTCCAATAGCCGCCACCACACCAATCCCGTTTAAGGGCCGCCAGATAATCCTGGGGTTGTACCACATCTTGCTGGCTCCTAGAATCACACCCATTGCGGTCAGGGTGATACAGCTGAACAGCGCAATCACAAAGGCCCGGTCCCGGTTGTCGAAGCGGTAGATGGAGAAAGCTGTCCGGCCCCGGAGTAGGCTGCTGCGGGAGCGCATGGAGTCGGATTCCAGAGCCAACGCTGAAATCATCCAGGTAATCAGCGTTTGGTACAATAGTAGCAAGCAATGCCTTCGTATATACAAAGGCACAAAACCAGGCATTTCCACCCTATTGGAAATGCCTGGTTTCTGCTTGTTGAGGCTCCGCCCCAATCCCCGCAGGATACAATTCTGTATCCTGGAAACGGCTGTAGCCCTCCAATTTTGTATTCGCATTGCTAGGTGTCAAGTTTTTTGATTGCTTGATTCAGAACTATATTGGAAGTGAAGGATAATTTTTCGGGAATTTAGAGTCGGGACAAAAAGTGCCCCGTGAATGGGGGTAAAAAAGAGGACCGAATTTCTTCAGTCCTCTTGGCTCCCCCTGTTGGACTCGAACCAACGACACACGGATTAACAGTCCGTCGCTCTACCGACTGAGCTAAGGGGGAATCTTTGTGTTGGCTTTACCTATCTTCCCGGCAAGTCACCCTGCAAGTATTGTCGGCGCAGA
>ERZ824600.1375-NODE-1375-length-30388-cov-4.781756_pt1 | contig 30388 bp, 29 predicted proteins | sample MGYA00519933_ERZ824600 | MGnify/ENA primary metagenome ERZ824600 (study PRJEB31778, sample SAMEA3449178) | human gut metagenome | biome: human gut; feature: human-associated habitat; material: faeces | place: United Kingdom | collected 2010/2012 ... | reverse complement strand
CAGCCATGTTCACGCAGTTCAGACCGGAGCCGCAGACCACGTTGACGGTGACAGCAGGAGTCTCGACGGGCAGGCCAGCCTTCAGGGAAGCCTGACGAGCGACGTTCTGGCCCAGACCAGCCTGAATGACGCAGCCCATGTAAACATGATCGACCTGCTCGGGTTTCACGTTTGCACGGTTCAGGGCCTCCTTGATGACGATGGAGCCCAGCTCAGCTGCGGGAACGTTGGCCAGGGTGCCGCCGAACTTGCCGATAGCGGTACGGCATGCAGATGCGATAACGATCTTTTTCATGTGAATAGCCTCCTGAATTGTATGTGTGTTACGTTTCGTAAACCTTTTTATCAAAATGCCCTGTGGACATTTTTTCAAACAGATCAGAGCTTGCCGTTCCGGCGCCGTTCATCGAACTTTTCGTTGACGGCCTTTTCCACATTGGGCGTCACGAATTTGCCGATGTCGCTGCCGTAGCGGGCTGCTTCCTTCACGATGGTGGAAGAAAGGTAGCTCCATTTGATGCTGGTGGCCAGAAACATGGTTTCGATGCCGGGCATCAATGCGTGATTCGTCTGAGCCAGCTGGATCTCGTTTTCAAAATCCGTGACCGCCCGCAGCCCCCGCACCATGACGGATGCGTGCCGCTTTTTGGCGAACTCCACGGTCAGGCCGTCAAAGCTCTCCACGCTGACGTTCGGGATGCCCTTGCAGCACTCGGTAAGCAGTGCCACACGCTCCTCCACGGTGAACAGCGGGTCTTTTGCGCTGTTGATCAGCACCGCAACGATCAGATGATCGTTGATCTTGGCGGCGCGCTTGATGATGTCGAGATGTCCTTTGGTGACCGGATCGAACGAACCGGGATAAACTGCTGTTGCCATCGGCCAGTGTCCTCCTTGTGCGCTGTGAAAAGCGCGTTTTGGTTCTGCCATGATAGCACTTTCCAGTCTTGTGTGCAAGCCGCAGAACGATTTATCGTTAAATTTTAAACAATCAACTCTGCACTGCAGGGCAGCTGCTTGCCTCGCTATAAGTAAACCATCTTGTCAAAATTTTATCAAGGGCTTTTTCAATGTTTTTTGGCCTTGTCGTACCAAACAATTCTCCCAAAAAGCTAAGAATTTTAGTTAGATTGCCAGATGGCGTATTTTTTCGCCCGAAACTATTGATTCTGCACTTTGTTAATGTTATAACTAAGTTGTGCAGACGCATCTGCTCTGTGCCTTATTTATATAGTAACAGACAGATGTGGCAAAGCTGTGTACAGGCACCCCCGCCGGGCGGCCTGTGCCGCCAAAATTTACCCGTGCAGAATTGTAGAAAGTTTACAATTCTTTTATGTTTTTTATAAGTTAAATAAGTATTTCTTTTACTTGAAACAACATCATAAAAACTTAATATATAATATTCATCATAATTAACTGAATAAGCAATATAACTCCATAACATATCAAATAATATATATATTCTTAAATATCCACTTTTTTTATGTATTTTACAAGCTATATTCCATATGTTTTTAATATGAGTTTTTAGTTTGTCAAAGACTTTTTTAATTTCTTTTTTCATAAAACAACCTCCTGAAAAATAAAAATTAAATCTTACAAACTAATTATATCATTCACATCTACATAAAATCAATCTAATAACTGATTTATATTAACTATATTGTATCCTCTACTTTTAATATAATTAATAGTTGATCCAAGCTCATTTAAATTATAACTATTCTCATCAATAAATATAATTGTTCCATTCTCAAGTACTTTTTTAACATTTAAAAGTAAATCTTTTTCAATAGAATTTATTGGTTTAATACTATTGACCTTATATTTCTTACAAAAATCAATCACATCATTATCAACTTTAACACAGTAAAAATTATCAACACTCTTTCTAAATATTTTAAATTCTTCCTTGTTTCCCTTAAATAATAAATTATTTTTATTCTCTAAATTCTCTATCATATTAACATTAACTAATAAATTAATATTTTCATTTAAAGAAATCATCTTATCATAATATTTACCATTTATAACATTTATAACTAAACTAACATTATTTTTATATTTATTACCACTAACAATATATTTATCTAAATTATTATCTTTATTTAATATACATTCTTCTTTTTTATATTCAACTAATTCTTCTTTAAAACCTATACCCTTCATATTAGAATAACTCTTATTTTTATCAACATTTATTCCTGAAAGTCCTAGAATAATCCCATCACTATTAATCATACCTTCTCTACATTTAGTGTCTTTTAAAGAAGCATAATCATTAATAGACGTTAAAATAGTATCATTATAATTAGATAATTCAATCACTTTATCAGTATAATAAAAACTAAATAAAGCAAAAAATATAACTATAATATATTTTAAATAACTTTTCATAATAAAGTATATTTAATCAAAATAAAAAAATACTTTAAAAGTATTTTAATATTTAAATTTCTTTCTTAATTCCATTGAATTAGTTCTAATAGGTTCATCTATCATTCTAGAAGATAAAAATAATTCAGACGAAATACCAAGTTTATCAATAGATTCTAAAATAGATTTACATTCTTTTCTAGTAGAAATTAGATTATGAAATATCTTTTCATATTCTTTAGGATTTTGTTTTTTAATCTCATATAAATGAAAAGCAAAATAATTTCCTAAAGCATATAAAAGTCTCAATCTAAATTGTTCTTTATCTATAAAATATGTATATGATTCTTCATCATACTCTTCTTCACTATCAGGTTCATTGTCTTCTTCACTTGTCTTTTTAGCAAAGTCAGATTTTTCCATTAATACAACATTTCCACTTCCATCTAATAATGAACTATATTCATATCCATCAAAAGTTTCAATAACTAAATTATTAATTAATATTCTAGCTGAAATTGGATCAATTTTATGTTGAATTAAATAATTTAAAAAATCATATTCACGACCTACACTAGCTACTTCAAGTAAAACATCGTCAGCTACACTATAAGTTTTACCTTGAGTAACATATAAATTCATATAATCAAGCATATGACCTAACTCATGTACTAAAGCAGTCATAGATTGAGTATCTAATTCATCATAATTGCATAAAATATAACCACTCTCTAACGTAGGACTAGAAATATATTGAGAAAAATTATATGCACTATTAGTAGCAACTGATACTCTTTTTTCATCAAATAATTGTTTAACCTTTTTATAAGCACTTTCACTACAACTAGCATAATAAGATAAAACTATGTCTCTAAAATCTTTTTCGCTAAATCTTCTAAAATTTCTAACTGGATAATAATCTTCAAAAGGAATATCACTCATCATATGGTCATAATTGTAAAACATTTCAAGAATAAATGGTAAATTATCTTTAACATATTTATAGAAATCATCATATTTTCTATCTCTAAATTTATTATATGTTCTAGCTGCTCTTTCTCCATCAAAGAAAATTCTATCTAAATCAATAGAATATCCAGAAAGATTCTCAAGCATACTAACATAACTAACCAAATTAGTTAAATTTCTTTTAACTCCACTTGGAGTTTGTTTCATATGTACATGATTAGACAATGTAACAACATCACTAATCAAACGTTCTAAATCTATTTCCATAAACCCCCCTATTTATGTTTTATTTAATTACTTCTTTTCCACCCATATAAGGTCTTAATACTTCAGGAATACTAATACTTCCATCTTCATTATAATTATTTTCTAAGAAAGCTATTAAACCTCTAGGAGAAGCTAAAACAGTATTATTTAATGTATGAACATAATAAGTACCATTTTCTCCTTTAGTACGAATACCAAGTCTTCTAGCTTGAGCATCACCTAAATTAGAACAAGATCCAACTTCAAAATATTTTTGTTGACGTGGACTCCATGCTTCAATATCACATGACTTAACTTTCAAATCAGCTAAATCACCACTACAACATTCAAGTTGTCTAACTGGAATATTCATGTTTCTAAATATTTCAACAGTATATTTCCACATTTGTTCATATTGTTTCATAGATTCTTCTGGTTCACATAAAACAATCATTTCTTGCTTTTCAAATTGATGTACACGATAAAGTCCTCTTTCTTCAAGACCATGACTTCCACCTTCTTTTCTGAAACATGGACTATAACTTGTCATTCTAATTGGTAAATCTTCTTTTTTAACAATTTGATCTTTAAACTTTCCAATCATAGAATGTTCACTAGTTCCGATTAAATATAAATCTTCACCTTCAATTTTATACATCATGGCTTCCATTTCAGGAAAAGACATAACTCCAGTAACAACATCTGCATGAATCATAAATGGAGGAATAGCATAAGTAAATCCTTTATCTATCATATAATCTCTTCCATAAGCTATCATTGCTTCATGAAGTCTAGCAATATCACCTAATAAATAATAGAAACCTTCACCACTAGTTCTTCCGGCAGCAGTTTTATCCATACCATTATGAGCAAGAATAATATCAGCATGATAAGGAACTTCAAATTTAGGAACAACAGCTTCACCAAATCTTTGAACCTCTACATTCTCACTATCATCTTTTCCAATAGGTACACTCTCATCAATAATATTAGGTATTTTATACATTATATCTTTAATCTTTACTTCAAGTTCTGCTTCTTTTTTACCTAATTCTTCTATTTCAGATTGCATTTCACTAACTTTCTTTTTAATCTCATTAGCTTCATCAACCTTTTTATCTCTCATTAAAGATCCAACTTCACTACTAAGTTTATTCTTTTCACCTCTTAAGTTGTCACCTTTAAGTTTACAATCTCTATATTCATTATCTAAATCGTATACTTCATCAACTAACGATAGTTTCTCATCCTGAAATTTCTTTTTAATATTTTCTTTTACTAAATCTCTATTTTCTCTTATTAATTTAATATCTATCATATAGTTACACCTCTTATATATAATAACATTATTTTTATAAAATAAAAAGAAAATTCTATAATATTATGTTATAATTATCTAAACAAGGAGAATATTATATGAGTAATAAAAAGAAAAAAACAACTAACAAAAAAAATACTCTTCAAAATAAACCAATTAAAAAAGAAACATCAAAAAAAGTAGTAAAAGAAAATAAAAATCTAAAAATATTATTCAACATATTAATAATAGTATTAGTCATAGTAATAATCACTACTACTATATTATTAATAAGTAAAAAGAAAGAAGAAAAAGAAACATTTACTGAAGTAAAAGAAAGTACAATTCCATATGTAGAAGAAGAAAAAGAAGAAATATCTATTGAAGATGAAATAAAAGAATTAAAAAATAGTTATAACAATAATGATATTATTGGAATAATAAGTATTAAAGGTGGAGATTTAAACACACCAGTAGTTCAAACAAAAGATAATCAATATTATTTAAAATATTCACTTACTAAAAAAAGAAGTATTATTGGTGCTGTATTTATGGATTACAGAGTAAACTCCAATAGTAAACAAATAAATATTTATGGACACAACTCAACTAAATACAAACCACCTTTTCAAAAGTTAGAAAAATATTTAGAAAAATCATATTATAAAGATCATAATATATTAGAATTAAAAGTAAATAATGAAAAGAAATCATATGAAATATTTAGTATTGTAATAGCTGACAAAGTTGGTACAGAAGAACATATGAATATAAAATATAAAACAGATAAAGAATATTATAATCACTTTAAACGTTTAAAAAATAGAAGTCTTTATGACACTGGAGTCAATATAGAAGAAAGCGATAATGTATTAGTATTACAAACATGTATTTATGGAAAATATAAAGGTAAACTTTTAGTAATCGTAGCTAAAAAAGTAAAAGAAAACTAATCCCAATCGGGATTTTTTAATGCATAAAAAAACACTTAAACTTGAGAATTTAAGTGATTTTTCTTATATACTAGTTAATTCAGTTTCTTTTTCTTTAAACTTTTCATCTACTATTTTATTGTATTTATCAATTAACTCTTGTACTATTTCTAAACACATATCTTTTTCATCTTCTGTTAGATCAGCATCTTTTTTAATTTTATTATTTTCATCTTGTCTAACATTTCTTAAAGCAACTTTTGCTTCTTCAGCCATTTGACTAGCTTGTTTAACATAATTCTTTCTAGTTTCACCAGTTAATTCAGGAATAGTTAGCATTATTATTTCTCCATTATTAGTAGGAGCAATTCCTAAATTAGCTTCATATATAGCTTTTTCAATATTTTTAAGAGCTGATTTATCAAATGGTTTAATTGCTAAAACTCTTGCTTCTGGAACTGAAATTGTTGCTAAAGATTGAATTGGAGTTGGTGCTCCATAATAATCAACCATAATTCCATGTAATATATTTGGATTAGCTCTTCCAGCTCTAATAGTAGTATATCTACTTTCTAAAGAATCAATAACTTTATTCATTCTATTCTTTACTTCAATTTCATCTATCATACTTTTCCTCTTTCTAAAAATATTATAAATAATTTCATATAATAAATCAAGAAAGAAAAGCTAATCTTTAATGATTAACTTTTCATTTTCGTTTAAATGTATTTTATATGTTCCTGTTTTAGTACAAACATATTCAAATATAGTATCATCTATTTCAATTTTATCTTCTTTCTTTACTTCTTCATCTTTAATATTTTCATCCATAGAAGTATTTCCCTCACTTTCTAATTTCATAGGTTTATATTTAGATAGTGTATTTTTACCAACTTTATGTCTATCTGTAAAGTAAGTATATTTTAAAGGATTTAATCTTTCACCATTAAGTATAACTTCATAATGACAGTGTACACCAAATGAATACCCAGTATTACCCATAATTCCAATTTTTTGTCCTTGTTTTACCTTGTCACCAAGCTTTACACTAATCGTATCATATTTTAAATGAGCCATTAATGTAACAAGTCCATTACCATGATTTATTTTTATATAATTACCATAAGTCTTTTTAGATTTATCATTGCCTTTAATACTGTTTTTCACATAAGTTACTACTCCATCATATGGAGCATAAATTACATGATTTGGTCCTCCATCTTTAGTACTCCATCCCATATCAATTGCTTTATGAGAACTTTTAAATCCTTGAGTTATCCCAACATAATCACATGGAAATATTAATTTAATCATCTTAGTCCCTCTTAATTTCAGTAATATTATTTATACTTGAATAAGAAGCAAATATTTTATCCTCAAAAGCTTTATAAAGTGTATCCGCTTCCAAAAAACTAAACAATCCTACCCATAAAGAATCTATAATTGTATAGTTAGTAAAGGAAAGTGTAAATACAACGCCAAATATCATTGATATTGTAAACGATATGTAAATTAGACAAGAACTACATTTTATCAAAGAAATACTTTTAAATTTTTGTACAAAAGCACTACTTATAATTCCAGCAGCGGAGGCGATGATTAATAGTGCTTTTATTAATTCTATTTTCATTTTATCACCTCACTATATATTATTAATTTAATTTATTTTTGAATATTTATATAACCCAAAATAAAAGAGAATCTATTATTTATTAGATTCTCTTAAATATAATTATTTATCTCTCAATATAGCATTATGTTTCTTAATAACATTTTCTATAATCTTATTAAATATTGGATTAACTTCTGACTCACTTAAAGTCTTACTACTATCTTCAAAATATAAGTTATATGCGATAGATTTCTTATCTTTTCCTATATTTTCTCCTTCATAATAATCAAATACTTCAGTACTCTTAAGTAATTTACCACCAGCTTGTCTAATAGTAGTAATAACATCTCCACTATTTATATCTTTTGATAATACAAATGCTAAATCTTTAGATATACCTGGATATTTTGGAATATCTTTATATTTAATTCTACCAGTCTTAATATCAAATAAAGTATCTAAATTAATTTCTAAAACATATATTTCTTCTTTTGACACTCTTGGATGAACTTGTCCAAAGAAACCAACAATCTTTCCAGAAACATTTATATAAACACTCTTAGTTGGATGCATTTCTTCAGGTAATTCTTTAACTATAAATGAATATCTATTCTCATATCCTAAATAATCAAGTAAATCTTCAACTATACCTTTAACAGTATAAAAATCATACTTTTCTTTTTCTAATCCTTCAGTATAAACTCCACTCATTAAAGCAGATAACATGTTTTCTTCAATATATTCTCCATTGATTAAACTAAATCCTTTACCAATTTCAAATATAGATGCATCTTTCATACCTCTAGCTTTATTATAATTATAAACATCTAATAAAGATGTAATTAAACTATGTCTTAATACACTTCTATTCTCAACTAAAGGACTAGATACTTTAATTAGACCAAATTCATCATTAGTAAATTTAAATACATCTTCTTCACTAATTAAAGAATATGTAAGAACTTCATTTAAACCTAAACTAATCATTTCATCTCTAACTATTCTTTGTCTATTATCATATTTACCAGGAGTTAATTCAAATACTGGATATGTACTTTCAATATTATCAAGTCCATATACTCTACCAATTTCTTCAATTAAATCTTCAACAATTGATACATCAACTCTACGAGTAGGAACACTTACTTTGAATTTTTCACCTTTAACAGTATAATCAGAGAAATTTAATTTCTTAAATACTTCTTCTACATCACTAACAGATAAATTAAATCCAAGAACTCTATTAATCTTTTCAAGAGTAATATCTACTTCCTTATTATCTCTACTTAAAGTATTATATTCTAATACTCCAGATAATACTTTTCCATTAGCATATTTTTCTAACATATGACATGATCTATCTAAAGCCATATATGTTCTATTAACATCAAGTCCTTTTTCAAATCTCATACTAGCTTCACTTCTAAGTAACTTCTTAGCAGTTTTTCTAATATTCATTGAATTAAATATAGCACTTTCAATAACAACATTCTTAGTTTCATCTGTTATTTCAGTAGAAAGACCACCCATAACTCCAGCTAAACCAATAGCTTCTTTACCATTAAATATAACTATATCATCACTAGTTAAAATTCTCTCATTATTATCAAGAGTAACTAACTTCTCTCCATCAAGAGCATTTCTAGCACCAATAATATTACCTAATTTATCAGCATCATAGAAATGTAATGGTTGTCCAGTTTCTAACATAACATAGTTAGAAATATCAACAATATTATTAATAGGTCTAATACCACAAGCCATTAATCTATTTTTAATAAATGCAGGACTTTCTTCTATTTTAATATCATTAACTCTCTTTAATAAGAAAGTATAAACATTATCAGTATCAACTTTTAAAGTTAATTTATCTTTTATATTTTCTTTAATTTCATTATAAGAAGTATCAGGTAATTTAACACTTTCACCAGTTACAATAGCACTTTCATAAGCAAGTCCTAACATACTTAATAAATCCGCTCTATTAGCAGTTAATTCAAAATCAATAATAGTATCATCTAACTCTAAATATTTAATTGGATCATCTCCAACAATAGCAAATTCATCTAATTCATGAATACCATTAATATCTTCTTCGCTTAAGTATTTACTATCAACACCAAGTTCAGCTAAAGAACAAATCATACCATTAGATTCATAACCAAGTATATTTGTCTTTTTAATAGTTCCACCAGGTAATTCTGCTCCATCTAAAGCAACAATAACTTTAATTCCAGCTCTAACATTAGGAGCACCACATATAATATTTAATACTTCACTTTTAATATCAACTCTACATACATGTAAGTGATCACTTTCAGGATGAGGATCACATTCTAATACTTCACCAATAACTAACTTATTAGCTTTAACTAAAGGTGTAATACTATCATATTCATTTCCAAGTTTTAACATACTATTAGCATATTCATTAATATCTATTTTTTCTAAATTAGTATAATCATTAACAAATTTACGACTAAGTAACATATATTACATCTCCCTTCTATTAAAGTTCTTTAAGAATCTATAATCATTAGTATATAAATCTCTAATACTAGTTATTCCATATTTAAGCATAGCAACTCTCTCTATTCCTACACCAAATGCAAATCCTTGATATTTTTTAGAATCAAATCCACAATTATCAAGTACATTAGGATGAACCATTCCACAACCAAGAATTTCTATCCAACCTAAATTCTTACATATATTACATCCTTTACCACCACATTTAAAGCATGATACATCAACTTCATAACTTGGTTCAGTAAATGGGAAATAACTTGCTCTAAAACGAATCTCTCTATCATTACCAAACATCTTTTTTGCAAATGTTTCTAATGTTCCTTTTAAATCAGTTAATGAAATATCATAACCAACTACTAATCCTTCTATTTGACTAAATTGATGTGAATGAGTAGCATCATCACTATCTCTTCTATATGTTTTACCAGGGCATATTAATTTAAATGGTTTCTTTTCAGTATTAGCAAGCATACTTCTTACTTGCATAGTACTTGTTTGAGTTCTAAGAATAATTTCATCATCTATATAAAATGTATCTTCTGGATCTCTTGAAGGATGTGACTTTGGAGCATTTAACATATCAAAACAATTTTCAACAGTTTCTACTTCAGGTCCACTAACTACATCATATCCCATAGATATAAATAAGTCTTCAATCTCCTCACGAACCATAGTCAAAGGATGTTTACTTCCTCTTTTCTTTTTCTTACTAGGTAGGGTTAAATCAATTTTATCACTCTCTAATTTTGCATTTAACTCACTATCTTTAATATCTTTAAGTTTTTTCTCAAGTGCTTCACTAATAGAATTTCTAACTTCATTAGATTTTTGTCCAACACTTTTCTTTTCTTCAGGACTTAAACTACCCATTCCAGCCATAATTTCAGTAAAAGCACTTTTCTTACCCATGTATTTACTTTTAGCATTATTAACTTCTTGAACGTTAGAACAACTATCAATTTCACTAATTGCTTCTTTTAAAATACTATCAAGCTTTTCTATCATATTTTCCTCCTAAATAAAAAATTCTATAATTCAAGGGTGAATTAATCCACGGTACCACCTTGATTCATAGAATTCTATGCACTTTAAATTTGTTAACGCCAAACTACGTTCTTTTATCATGAAGGTGAATTCATGAAATTATTTTTTGTTGAACTTTCACCTACAATCAACTCTCTAATAAAAATAACTTTTCACTACTACTTCTTCACAAAAGATATATGTATTTTATCACTAATATTATTAAATATCAACAAATAATTTTATTTTATTCTTTCTCCATGATTTTTAAACCAATCAATTACAACAGTATTATTAGCATCTTCACCACCAGTAATATTTATTGTTTTATAGTTATTATTAATCCACTTATTAGAATAATATGGAACAAAAGCACCTTCACTGTTAGATCTAACATATACAATAGCACCACTATTCGCATCTATTGTATCACCAAATGGAAAATCAATTTTACTAACACCAATTAAACTAGAAGCAATATCAGTGGAAGAAGAAAAAGGTAAATAAATTGAATCAATACCTGTATAACTTATTCCATTAGAAATAAAATTAATATAAACCTTAGGTAAATCAGATAATTTATTTGAAGTAGAAGAAGACCCAACCAAAGAAAAATTATAACCATTATCATTTAAAATCCATGTTGTATTAGTTAAATCACTAACATTTTTATCCAATGTTTTATTATCTTCTAATTCTAATTTATTTAACACATTTACACATGTAATTTCTTTAAGACTATCTTCTCCCTCAGAAACACTGTCCAAATCATTAATCTTAATGTCATCTCCTGTTTTTTTAATCAAATAATTACTATTATTCCATACAATAAACTTTGTTATTTTCCCAGTACTATTAGTTTCAATATAATAATATGTATTGCTTGTTGTAACATCTAAAGGATTATTTTCATCCTTTAAACTTTTGCAATAGACATTTTTTGAATTACTTCCACTCATACTACCACTTATAAATTTATTGCTTGTTTCTTTAAATAAAGTTTTTGCTTCAGTTAAAAACAAATTCTTTTTAGCGCTATTAAACATACCAACAATATTTGGTAAAGCAATTATAACAAGTATTGCTAATATTGCAATAACTGCAAGTAATTCAACTAAAGTAAAACCCTCTTTGTTTTTCATTATTCACTCCTAATAAATATTACTATATTTTTCTATTGTTGTTTGTATCTTTTCTATAACAGCTTCTGTTTTTATCAATTTACTATTCTTTTCATTTCTAAGTTTAAATTCAACTTGATTATTTTTATAATTCTTTCCAACAGTAATTCTAATTGGAATACCTATTAAATCCATATCATTAAATTTAACTCCTATAGATTCTCTTCTATCATCTAATATTGTATCTATTCCAAGTTTATTTAATTTTTCATATAATAATTTAGAATACTTATAAGCTTCTTTATCATAAATATTAGCAACTACTATAGCTACTTTAAATGGTGCAACTGAAAATGGCCACACAATTCCTTTATCATCATGATTACGTTCTACAATAGCACTTAAACATCTCTCTAATCCAATTCCATAAGAACCCATATGAACATATCCAAGCTCATTAACTTCATTCATATATTTTAAATCATAAACTTTACTATAAACATCACCTAATTTAAATATATGACCTACTTCAATACCATTAACTATATCACATTTACTCTTACATTTAGGACATACCATTTCATCATCAAAATATTTTAAATCAGCATATCTTTTAACTCTAAAATCAACACCTGGATTTACATTAATATAATGATAATCTTTCATATTACTTCCACATACACAATTAGACATATATCTTATTTCATTATCAGCAATTATTTCAAGTCCAGCATCAACTGGTCCGATAAATCCAACTTCAATACCTTTACTTTCTAACTCTTCAGTACTTGGAAATTCAATATTATTAGTTTTAAATAATCTTACAAGTTTAGATTCATTTAAATCATCATCACCTTTTAATAATATCATTTTATAATTATCATCAACTTTAAATATTAATGATTTTATAATATTAGTTTCAGGTTCATCTAAAAATTCACTTAATTCTTTAATAGTTTTAACATTTGGAGTACGAACTAATTTTTTTTCTTTAGTTTTAACTTCTTTTTGAACTTTCAATGTTTTACCACTAGCATCTTCTAATTTACTAGCATAAGTACATTTAGTGCATTTAACTATTTTATCTTCTCCATAATCACATAATACTTGAAATTCTTCGCTAGAAAGTCCTTGCATACTATATGGATCACTAGATACAACTAAAGTATCTATATTAAGTATATTAAATATGTGTCTATATGCTTGAAACATCTTATCATAACTAATATCAAGTCCACCATCATCAGCATCAAAACTATATGCATCAGCCATACAAAATTCTTTCTTACGATTAATTGATTTACTTAAATCTTCATCTCTATATTTATTACTAATTTGATATAAAGTAAAATGTAAATCTTTATAACTCTTAATTTTATATCTAGCAGCATAAGCAAATAATTCTTCATGTGTAGGACATAAATTATATGTTTTACCATTCTTACTTTCTATATCAAACATTTCACTTCCTAAATATTCATGTCTATTAGAACGAACATAAAAATCACTATTTATTAAAGATGGCATTAATACTTCATTAGCACCAATTCTTTTCATTTCATCATTAATTACATTTTTAATATTTTCTAGTACTTTAAGTCCAATTGGTAAATATGTATATATACCAGAGTCATTCTTAAGAAGCATACCACTTTTAATAAGTAATTTAGAAGAAATAGTATCTTCATCTTTAGGAAATTCTCTTCTTGTTATAAAAAAACTTTCACTTAATTTCATTATTTCACATCCCTATTTACAACTTTTAACATCATTTCCTGTTTGTCCTTTAAGCAAACAAGATTCACCTACTATATATGTAACAACTTTTCTCGTCATTGCTGAATTATTATCAAATCTAACACATACAGTTGCACTATTTAATGATTCTTTACTTAACGGATTTAATAATACATCTTTTTCATCACCAGAATCACCTACTAAATAACCTTGTTCAATTAAATTTCTCACCTTTAAAAAATAACAACAATTAGTTTTTACTGTATTAGTATCATAATAACCGTATTGTCCTGTAATACATGTATCACTACTACCTTCGCAATTACATTTTTTTGTATCACTAGGTATCAAATTTATATGATCACTGGCCCAATCTTTAGCAGCAACATTAATTTGATTAAATTTAGCTTGTAAACTTCTTTCTAATGTATTTTGTCTAATAGCCATAACCGCAGGAGTAACTAATAATGCTAATATTGCAAGAATTGCAACAACAGCTAATAATTCAACTAAAGTAAAACCATCTTTATTCATATTATTTTAACCTCTTATTCTCTATATTAAAGTATAACAAATTTTAATATCAATAACAATATTTTATCTTGAATTAATATGCAATTTATTATATAATTATCTATATAATAAAAAGGGAGAACAAAATGAAAGAATTTGATTTTGAAAAGGTACCAATAGTAGAAATTGCTAATGAAATTTTACTTGATGGTGTCAAAAAAGGTGCCAGTGATATCCACTTTGACCCAAGAAAAGATGACATTATTGTAAGAATGCGTGTCGATGGTATTCTATATGATTATGCAAGAATTCCTGCTACTCATAAACGAAACATGATATCTCGTATTAAGATGATAGCTAGTATGAACATAATGGAAACAAGACTTCCACAAGATGGAGCTATTAAAAGTAAAATCGGAGATAAAGTATTAGATCTTCGTGTTTCTAGTTTACCTACTAATGTTGGTGAAAAAGTTGTTCTTCGTATTTTAGACTATTCAAAAAGTATGCAAGGACTTGAAACTTTAGGTTTTTCAGAACTAAACTTAAAAAGAATTATAAAGATGATTGAAGTACCTAATGGTATAGTTCTAGTAACAGGTGCTACTGGTTCTGGTAAATCAACAACAGTTTACTCTATTCTACAAAAATTAAATACACGTGAAGTTAATATTATAACTGTTGAAGACCCAGTCGAAATGGATGTAGAAGGAATTAACCAAGTACAAGCTCAAGCAGAAATAGGATTAGATTTTGCAAGTGTTTTAAGAAGTATTTTAAGACAAGACCCTGATATTATAATGATCGGAGAAATTCGTGATAGCGAAACAGCTAAAATCGCAGTACGTGCTTCTATCACAGGTCACAAAGTTTTATCAACTATCCACACAAATAGTGCATTAAATACAATTGAAAGACTTACTGATATGGACGTTGAAAGATACTTAATTGGTACATCTTTAAATGGTGTTATCTCTCAAAAACTAGCAAGAAAATTATGCCCATATTGTAGAAAAACAAGAAAAACTTCTGAATATGAAAAAGGATTATTCAAAAGGATACTACATCAAGATGTAGATGAAATATATGATGTTAATCCTGAAGGATGTGAACATTGTTTCAAAGGATATAAAAACAGAATTGCAATCGCAGAAGTTTTATTCATAAATGATGAAATAAGAGAAGCAATCACTAACGCTGAACCAAAAGAAGTAATGAGAAAACTTGTTTATGGTAAAGGTCAAACACACACTCTACTTCAAGATGGTCTTGAAAAAGTTGCTCTTGGAGAAACAAGTTGGGATGAAGTTATTAAGTTAGTTGATTTAGAAAACGATTTAGCAATTCATAGAGCAATTGAAGCAGAACTTGAAGAAGAAATTGAAGCAAGTCTAAAAGATAAAGATAAATTCCCTACTGAAGACGAATTAGTTGAAAAATTAAAAAATCAACAACCTGTCTCTAACGAAGACGAAGTAGATATGGAATTATTAAAACAATTTGAAAGTGAAGAAGCTGGTCAAGCACCTACTACACCTACACAAACACCTACTCCTACACAAACTGAAAATACACAACCTACAGAAGAAACAAATGATAATTCAATTAACTTCGCAGAACGTAGTGATAATATAATTGAACAAATAGACATATAATAAAAGAGATTAAAAATCTCTTTTTATTTTATCTCATAAATCACATCGCTCAAATATTCATTTTCATTTAAAACAATTTTATTTTTATTTTTGTTTTTAATACAATCATCTATATGAGTATCCCATCTTGAAAAGAATCCTTCTATAAAATCATTATCACTTCCTCTTTTAATTGCTCTATTATGATACTCTTCTTTTAATTCTCTTTTTGGATAAACTAAATAATATTCTATGTTTCTTTTATTTAATTCATTTAATATTTCTCCATAAGTAGTTATTAAAACATAATCATATTTTTCTTTTAAAGCTAATACACATTCTACATATATATTTATCCAATTATTTATCTTTTTAAAATAACATGTATCAAAATCAATACAATTAATATTTTTATTTTTTATAAGATAACTTTTACCAATATTTGAAAAACCACTAATAATAACACCCATAATCAATTACTCCTTTTATTTCAAATATTATATCTATAATAAATATTATTTTCAATAGTGCAAAAACAAGTATAAAATGCATAGAATTAATTGGTGAATAATAATGTTTCAAACAAAACAAAACAATAGAATTAAATTAGTATTTATTATTAGTTCTACTCTATTATTATTTGTATTAATAAAAGTATTTTATATAGAAGTAATTGAATATAACAAACTATATGATTTAGCAAATGAATTATGGTCTAGAAATTTAACTGTTCAAGCAGACAGAGGAAGAATACTAGATAGAAATGGTAAAATAATCGTAGATAATATTACTACTGTAGGATTATACTTAGTACCAACTCAAATTAAAGATAAAGAAAAAGTAAGTACAGAGCTTAGTAAAATACTTAATGTAAGTTATGAAGAAATGTACAAACATGTAAGTAAAAAAACATCTATAGAAAGAGTTCATCCTGAAGGTAGAAATTTAAGTCATGAAATCGCAGATAAAATTGAAGCATTAAATTTTGATGGAGTTTATCTTCTAAAAGAAAGTAAAAGAAACTATCAGTATAAAGAAGTTTTGTCTCATGTGATTGGTTACACTGGTATAGATAATCAAGGTTTAAGTGGTTTAGAACTTAAATATGATAAGATTTTAACTGGAACAAATGGTAATATTAAGTATTATAGTGATGGTAAAGGAAATAGACTTTCTATGTCAGAAATATATGAAGAACCTATTAATGGTAAAGATGTATATTTAACAGTGGATTTAGATATTCAATTATCACTTGAAAATGAACTTAAAAATGCTTATGAGAAATATAATGCTGATGGAGCTATTGGTATAGTAATGAATCCAAATACAGGTGAAATATTAGCTATGACATCAATGCCATCATTTAATCCAGAAAACTATCAAAATTATAATGAAGAAATAATAAATAGAAATTTAGCAATATGGTCTAACTTTGAACCAGGTTCTACTTTTAAAATAATGACACTAGCTGCTTCTATAAATGAAGGTGTAGTAAATGTATTTGAAGATAAATTTAATGACACTGGAAGTATTAAAGTAGCTTCTTCTACTCTTCACTGTTGGAAAAGAAAAGGACATGGTTTACAAACATACGTACAAGTAGCTGAAAACTCATGCAACCCAGGGTTTGTTACTTTAGGACTTAAACTTGGTAAAGATAAATTATTTAATTATATTAATGAATTTGGATTTGGTAAAAAAACAGGAATAGATTTAAATGGTGAAGGAACTGGAATATTATTTAATAAAGATAAAATTGGTCCAGTAGAATTAGCAACTACTGCTTTTGGACAAGGAATAAGTGTAACAGCTATACAACAAGTTACAGCCGTTTCATCAGTAGTTAATGGTGGTACTCTATACACTCCATACATAGTTTCAAAAATAGATAAAGATAAAAATGAACCAATCATAAAAAGAAAAAATATTATAACAAAAGAAACAAGTGATTTAGTTAAATATGTATTAGAAAGCGTCGTAGCTAACGGAAGTGGACGAAATGCTTATATTGAAAATTATAGAGTTGGTGGTAAAACAGGAACAGCTCAAAAAGTCGGTTCAAATGGTCAATATATGCAAGGAAACTATGTCTTATCATTTATTGGATTTATGCCATCTGATAAACCAGAATATGTTATATATATTGCATTAGATAATCCAAAAGGAGTTACACAATATGGTGGTGTTGCAAGTGCACCAATAGCAAAAAATGTATTAAAAGATATAATATCAATTTATGATTTAAAAGAAGATAAAAATGGAATACCAAAAGTTTATAGATGGGATGATATTGTATATGAAACAATACCTAGTATAATTGGAAAAACAAAAAAAGAAGCTTCTTCTCTATTAAGAAACTTCAAAGTTGAATTTGTAGGATCTGGTGAAACAGTAATAGATTCTTCACCAAATGAAAATGAAAGAGTTAAACAAGGAAGTACTATAAAAATACTATTAAATTAAAAAAGTTCTAGTTTCTTAGGATTTTACTATTTCATATATTTAATAACATCACTTTTAGCATTTTCATAAGATGTACTTTCTGAAACAGTATAAATTACTCCATTAATTTCATCATAATTCTCTACTTTTGAAGAAATATTTATGTTATTACCATCTTTATCAGTAAATCCTTCAAATACGTGATAATTGTTTTTAATAGAATTTTGACTTGGATGATAAGCCATGCCTGCTTTATATCCAACAGCCAAATCATATATTACTTCTTTATCTGCGTAATTAGATACTTTATTAATATCAGTATATGAAGGACCAATTCCTATAACAAGAACTCCTATAGCAGGAAAAACAGCATCAGCTACTTCCTTAAAAGTATCATCTTTAGCACAGATTAACGCAACAGTTGTTCCAGTAAGCGAACCATCAGTACTATTATATGTTGGAGTATATAATATTTGTTTATAGTTATTTTTAGCAACATCATCAAAAGTCATATTTTTAGTCATTGTGAAATACAAAGAAGTAAACACGTCATCTGCAGTAATTTTTCTAGTTTTTAAATTTAAAATCTGATTTGTTTTATTATCTCCAATAATTAATAATCCATCAGGATCTTTATAAGTATACTCTTCTACACTATTTTCATAAATAACAGAATTTCTTCCATCATCAAGCTTTTTCAAGAATGTTTCTAACGTTGTACCTTCTTCTACTTCAAATGATTTACCATTAAGTGTAAATGTTATTGGATCTGGAGTAACACTACAATCTTCTACATCTGCTTTTTCACTAGTAACATCACCATTACTTTTAACATTTATACAGTAACCACGAATATACATCTTTCCATAAGCACTACCATCTTTATTATATGTTAGCTTTCCTTTTGTAACCTTTTCACCACTATAATCAAAATCAGTATCAGTTAAATCTATTTCTTCAAGATTTTTACCACTCATCTCACTTTTAATATAATAACTTTTAGCAGCATTTACTAAACTTCTAGCATTAGTTTCAGCAATACTTTTTCTTGACCTTTCTACCATACTAACAACATTAGGTATAGCAATAATTACAAGTATTGCAAGTATCGCAATAACAGCAAGTAATTCAACTAAAGTAAAACCATTTTTTCGTTTCATATTTTAATCACCTATTCTATGAAAATTATACCATAAAAAACTCTAAAAATTAAGTTAAAAAAATTGGATTATCTATATAATCCAATTTTATGTTTCATATCTTCATATTTCTTACGTGCGATTTCTCTAGTAAATTCTCTTCCTTCATCAAGAATTTTATCTATTTCATCACCATTTAAATATTCATAATATTTTTTTTGTATTTCTTCTATCTTAGAACAAACTGTGTCAGCTACTGCACGTTTAAATTCTCCATAGTTCTTTCCTTCAAATTCACTTTCTATTTCACTTACACTTTTACCAGTAAAGCAACCATAGATATTTATTAAATTTGAAATTCCAGGTTTATTTGCAGGATCAAATTTAACAACCATTTCACTATCAGTAGTAGCACTCATTATTTTCTTTCTAATAACAGCTAAATCATCTAATAATAAAATAACACCTTTCTTATTTTCAGAAGATTTACTCATCTTTTTAGATGTATCAACTAAATCATATATTTTATATGCTGATTCAGAAGTAAATAATGGTTCTGGTAAATTAAATGTATGACCATATTTCTTATTAAATCTTTCTGCTATATCACGAGCAATCTCAACATGTTGTTTTTGATCAACACCTACTGGAACATAATCAGCATCATAAATAAGAATATCAGCTGCCATTAATACAGGATAAGTTAATAATCCAGCAGAAAAATTAGCATTCTTACGACTTTTATCCTTGAATTGAGTCATACGAGATAACTCACCATAATATGTATTACACTCTAGGAGCCAAGAAACATTAGCATGATATTCATTTTCAGATTGAATATAAATCTTATTCTTTTTTGGATCAATTCCACATGCTAAATAAATTGCTATTAAACTTTTGATATTTTTATGTAGTTCTTCTCTATCTTGAGGAACAGTTATAGCATGCATATCAGCAACAAATAAATATGAATCATATTTATTTTGATTTTCAACCATTTGCTTTATTGCTCCAACGTAATTACCTAATGTAATAGCACCTGTTGGTTGAAGACCTGTTAGCATTTTTTTCATATTATCACTCCCATGAAAATAATTATACATCAATTATTAATTTTTTTCATTATTTTTTACAAAAATATATTATTTACAATCATTTGTTTGTATGTTATTATATAAATGAGGTGGGAATAATGGAACAATTAACAGATAAACAAGAAAAAATATTAACTGTTATTAAAAAATTTATTGCAGAAAATGGATATGCTCCAACTATAAGAGAATTATGTAATTTATGTGGTCTTAGTAGTACAGCAACAATGTTTGTTCACTTAAAAAATTTAACTAATAAAGGATATATTAAACAAACAGAAAATAAATTTAGAACAATTGAATTAAATGTACCAAATGAATATAGTAAAAATAATGATTCAGTTGTAGAAGTTCCATTACTAGGAAAAGTAGCTGCTGGTAATCCAATCGAGGCAATAGAAAATCCTGATAATTATTTCTCTTTACCAAAAGAATTAATACCTCAAAATAATGAAGTATTTACTCTTGAAGTAAATGGTGAATCAATGATAAATGTTGGAATATTTGATGGAGACATTGTTATAGTTAAAAAACAAAATGTAGCCAATAATGGTGAAATAGTAGTAGCATTAACTGATGAAAACGAAGTAACATTAAAAAGATTTTATAAAGAAAAAGATCATATTAGACTTCAACCAGAAAATGATTTCTTAGACCCTATCATATTACCAAATGTTAAAATTCTAGGAAAAGCTATTGGATTATATAGAAAAATATAACAAAATAAAAGTTGCTAACTAAAGCAACTTTTTTTATTTAGTAAAAATCATATAAATCATAAATGCCATCATTAATACATATACAATAATTCCATTTATTTGATCACTACGTCTACCCTTATCACCTATTCCAATAGCCATAGATATTAATACACCACCAATAAGTCCACCTAAATGAGCAGAAACATCAATACCAGGTATTACTAATCCAATAACTAAGTTTAATAAAATAACAGGTACAACTTGACTTCTTAAAAGTCCTTGTAATGTAGCTCTATAATAATATGTAAAATATGCTATGCTACCAAGTAATCCAAATATTGCTCCACTAGCACCAATACTAAACACATTACTATCCATAAATACACACGAGAATATATTGCCAAGAATACCACTTAAGAAATATATAAGTAAAAATTTACATTTACCATAATACTTTTCTACTTGAGGACCTAAAATATATAAAGCATACATATTAAATGCTATATGAATGATATCAGCATGTAAGAACATAGAAGTTATTAAAGTATAATATTTTCCACTTCTAAGACTCATATAATTATTAGCTAAATTATAAGATAAACTTCCATCTCCATCATATAAAAGCATATATAAATATACCATAATATTAAGTACAATTAATGCATAAGTAACAACAGGTTTTTTAGGACTAAATATCTTAGCTAACTTTTTCTCGTTCTTTATTGTTTTTTGATTCATATCCTCAGTTAATTTAAAGAACTCCACTGGATCAACTTGATCACTTAAATCAGCATCTTTAACTTTAGGAAAGAATTCCCCAACAAATTTATTAGATTTAAAGTCATTTATTTCATCAACTTTAATAGTCTCAATATTTTTAGTATCAAATACTTTAACACTCTCTCCAGTATCTAAAAGTAAATTTAACATATTCATATTAAATGAAAGAGTACTTTTTTTAATACTTTTCATAATACTTTGTGCTTTATAAGTATCAGTTTTTAATTGTTCTTCATTATGTATATAATTAACATTTATTCTAATTAATTTTAAATCACTTTCCATATTTTCAAGCCAAATTTCATTTTCAAGGCCATTTATAATAACAGGTTTATAATCTTCTTCAGTTATAAAATAATGTAATATTTTAAGTATTATATCATCTTTTTTATTAATTTTTATATTCATTATAACTTCCTTTCATTAATATTATTTTACTATTAATCATATTATTAGTAAAGAGGTGAAAAATATTAAAAAACATATAAAAAACATATTATTATTCTTAATTATTCTTCTATTTTGGTTACTTAGTGGACTTATTTTTAAAGTAGATAATAGTTATTATAGCTTATTAAATCTTCCATCATTTACACTTTCAGGTAAAGTAATAAGTATTTTATGGTTTATAATTTATATCTTAATTACTTTAAGTATTATTAAAATATCTAAAAAAGTAAATATCTTTAAAAATAATGATTATGCTTATATATTAGTTACTAATTACATAGCAAATCAATTATTTATGTATTTCTTTTTCTACTTAAAAAGTCCATTTTTAGGTTTCGCTATCACTACAGTTATTTTATTATCTACTATATTTTTATTTATCGAAACCAAGAAAATATCTAAAAAAGCTTCATACTATCTTATACCATATATAGTTTATAGTATTTATGCTTTCATCCTAATGAGTACTACATATTTTATGAATTTTTAAACATATCTAAAATTTCATAAAATTCTTTTTCAGGTTTAACTTGAAACTCCATCCATTCTCCTGTTCTTGGATGATTAAATCCTAAATATTTAGCATGTAACATTTGACCATAATCATTAATTATTTTTCTTCTTCCATATACAGGATCATTAACAATTGGATGACCTATATATTCCATATGAACTCTAATTTGATGAGTTCTTCCAGTTTCAAGTACTAGCTCAATTAATGTAGCTTTTTTATATCTTTCAAGTACTGTGAAATTAGTAACTGCATTTTTAGCATTAACATCACTAACACACATTTTCTTTCTATCAGTTTTGCTCCTTGCTATAGGGGCATTTATTTTACCTTTATTATTCTCAATCACACCATAAACTAATGCAATATATTTTCTTTTAATAGTTTTATTTTTAAAACCAAGAGATAGTATTCTATGAGCTTCATTAGTTTTAGCAATCAATAATATACCAGAAGTATCTTTATCGATTCTATGAACTATACCACATCTTTCAGTGCCTTCTTCATCACTTAAATCTTCAGTATGAGCCATTAAAGCATTAACAAGTGTACCAGAATAGTTTCCACTACCAGGATGAACAACCATACCGCTTTTCTTATTAACAACAATTATATCATCATCTTCATATAAAATATCAAGAGGTATATTCTCAGCCTTAACATCAGTATCGACACTTAAATCATTAATAGTAATTTTATCTCCTTCTTTTAAAGCATATCCACCTTTAACGATACTTCCATTAACAAAAATTTTACCACTTTTAATATTCTTTAAAATAAAATTTCTACTCTCACCTAAAACTTCAGTTAAATATATATCTAATCTCTTTAAACTATTTTCTTCTCCAACTATTAATTCTTTCATACTTCTCCATCCTTAAATAATATAATTATCATTAAAAATACTCCAACAGTTATAAATATATCAGCAACATTAAATATTGCAGCTTCATAACCAAATATTTTAAAAGATAAAAAATCAACCACATATCCTCTAAATATTCTATCAATTAAATTTCCTAAAGCACCACCTAATATTAAAGTAAGTGATAACAAAGTAATATTATTATCGTAATTCTTTTTAATCTCACGAATAATATAATAAATCAAAAATATAGTTATCAATATAAGTATTATCATATTACCACTCATTATTCCAAAAGCAGCACCATTATTTTTAATACAAGTAAGACTTAAAAAATTATCAATAATAACTTTACTATTATTAATACCAATATTATCAATAACTAAATATTTTATTAATTGATCAAAACCAACTAATAAAAACACTACAAAAATAATTAAATATATTTTTTTCTTCATTAGAATATTATATCAAATTTTTTACGATATATCTATCAGAATAACATCTTCTCCCATTTTTTTAATTTGAGAAAATTTAATATTTAGTTCATTAGTATTAGAGAATAAACTTCTCATAAAATTACATTTTTCAATAACAAAATGTACCATATATCCATTACTATCAAATTCTACATCAATAATTTTACCTACTCGTTTTCCATCTCTAATATTAATAATATCTTTTTTTTGTAACTCTGATAATTTCATACTAAATTATATTATAAAATTAATTTTTTAACACTATTTAATGCACTACTTTCTATTCTAGATACTTGTGCTTGGCTAATATTAAGTTCACTTGCTAATTCAGCTTGACTCATACCATCAACATACCTTTTAACTATAATAGTTCTTTCTCTATCTTTAAGTCTATTTAATGAATCTTTTAGAAGAATTAAATCATTTACATTAACATTCTTACTGTCTTCAAGTTGATCTAATAAATATATAGTATCTCCTCCATCATTATAAATTGGTTCAAATATACTTACTGGATCACATAAAGAATTTAATATATTATATAACTCATATTCACTTATATTAAACTTAGTACATATTTCTTCATTAGAAGGATATCTTAAATTCTCTCTTAAATATTCCTCTTTATAATTAATAATCATATAAGATAATTCTTTAACACTTCTAGATATTCTAATTTGACTATTATCACGTATATATCTCTTAATTTCTCCTTCAATCATAAATACAGCATAAGTACTAAACCTAACATCATAATTTAAATCAAAGTTATTAATAGCTTTTATAAGCCCTATAACACCTATTTGAAACAAATCATCTAAATTATCACACTTATTATGATACTTTCTCAAAATGCTTAAAACTAGCCTTAAATTACCTTCCACAAGAGTATTCTTAACATCCTTTTCACCATTCTTATATCTTCTAAACAACTCAATCATTTCTTCATGCTTTAACACAACTAAATTACTAGTATTAATACCATTAATTTCAACTTTATTTTTAGCCATAAAAAATTCCTTTCAATTTATATTGAAAGGAATTAACATTTTTTATTCACTAATCTAATTTAATATTATTAGCTAAAACTTTTAATATATCTGCATCCTTAACTTGTTTAATATAATGATTTCCACTTTCATCAGTTTCATCTTTTACAAATGCAAATCTTCCAGTAAAATCTTCTCCATCATCAGTTAATTCAGATGCAAAATAATAAGTATCACTCTTATATGAAGCTTGTCTAACAATCAAGAATGAAGCTCCATTCTCTAACTTAAAAACTTTATTAGTTAAATTTTCCATACCCTTTTTCCTCCTTATTTACCTAATGAATTTCCTAAATCATTAGCTTCATCAAAATACCAAGTAAAGTCATCTTGATTATCATTAATAATTGTATTATTTAAATTATCTAATTCACCAGCATTTAAATCTCCTACTGCATCAGTATAAGATTGTTCTTCACCAGTTTGTGGTAATGTAGCATCTTGTTTTAAATCATCTTCAGTAACTTTAGATAATCCATTTTCATCTTTTTCTAAATCTCTATGATCTTGTTCGCTAACTTTACCATCATCATGTAAATAAGCATCTCCAGAGCTTGTAACTTCTACTCCTGTAGATTCATTATAAGCTGATTCGCCTTCTCCTAATCTAATGCCAGTGTCATTACTGGGAGTTGGCGTAGGATCTGGTGTAGGAGTTGGATCCGGTGTTGGTGTAGGATCTGGAGTTGGAGTTGGATCTGGTGTAGGTGTTGGATCAGGATTTGGGTTTGGATTTGGATTTGGTGTAGGATTAGGTTTATTATCATCAATTGTATTATCCTCTTCTTTATCCTTGTCTTGATCTTGGTCCTTATCTTGATCTTGATCCTTTTCAGTTTCTTGAGAAACTGTAATATTTTGAGTAATATTAGTTATTTTTAATTTATCATGTAATGTTGCTAAATGATAAGCAACACCAGTAACACCAACAGCATTTAAGAATCCAATAGCAGCAAATACTACTTTATCCCACTTAGATAATAATGCGGGTTTAGCATCGTCTACTTCTTCAACTTTTTCACGTTCATTTTCAGTTTCTGTTTCAGGAGCTTCAGGTTTTTCTCCTAAGTCAGTTAATTCATCTCCAGTAACAGGAGCATCTAAAACATCAGTATTGTCTTTATTTTCTTCTGGATTGTTAAGTGGTTCACCTATATCAGTTAATTTTTCTTCTCCTTCAGTTGGAACACCTACAGGAATAAATGCAGCACCTAAATCCTCTTTATTTTCTTCAGATGGTTCTCCATTAGTTAATGCTTCATCATCTGTAGGAGCAATTGGAGCACCAATATCAATTAAATCTTCTTCATCTAACTCAGGTTCAGAAGGTTTAGCAGGAACAGGAGTAACAATAGTATTGTTTAAATCCTCCTTTTGAGTTTCTTCAACATCTAAAGGTTTATCCATTTCTTCACTTTTATCTAAATCTTCTGTATTTGATAATTTACCACCATGTTTTAAAATTTCCATTTCTTCTGTTAATCTTTGTTCATCAACAGCATAAGTATCTAAAGCATCTTTATAATTCTTTAGACTAGCTTCATTAGCAGCTAATCTTTGTTCTAAGAAGAATTTTCTTTCAGGTGCAATATCAACTGTACGAGGAGTATAAGGAATTCCAGCTTTAGCAAGTTCATCTAATAATTCTTGAGTTGGATTTCCAAGCTCAATATTAATAGCTTTGTTTTCAGCTTCTAAGCTAGCAATCATATTATTCGTATTTCTAATATCAAATCTTACTCTATTTCTTTCTCTAAAATCAGCAGAGAATTGATCTTTTTTAGCTCTTTCTTCAATATTAATTCTCTTAATATCTTCATATACTCTATCAGTAAATTTATCAATTGTACTAGTTACTTCAGCAATATCTGCAAAACTAAATTCAATTTCATCTTTACTTTTAAATTTACCACCATCACGAGTAATGCCAACTAACATATCAGTTCCAATAGCATTAGCTTCATTTTTTAATTCATCAATTTCTTTCCAAGTACTACTTAATTCATCAAAGCCAATCTCATCTAAATCAGAATACTTGCTAATTATTTCATTATATCTTTCTTCAATATTTGCTAACTTTTCTTTCATTATTTAGCCTCCTTTTTATTTCTTAATAACATTTTAATTTGATATCTTATTTCACCATTATTATTAATGTCAGATAAAGATGTAACTTTATATCCTTTATCATTAAATATTTTAATCATTTCTTCTTCAGTTACATATTCAGTACTTAAATCTTCGTAATCTGAAGAACTACTTGTTCCAAGTATTTGTTGAAGTTTAATTTTAGTTTTAGTTTCAATATTTCTTGTTCTACCATCATTTATTTTAGGATTTTTAGTAGACCAATCAGTCCATTCACTCCATTTAGATGCATTTGCTTTTGTAGCACTTGCATAACCTTTTGGAGCTACAGCTGTATATTCACTAGTAGTACTCTTAGTTGATTTATACCACTTATAAGCAGTTGACTTAGTAGCAGTATCTTTAACAGCACCAGCTACAGGAGCTTCAGTATAATATACTTTTTCACCTTTAGCTTCACTAGCACCAGATGGATAATATTTTCTTCCACCCTCTTCTTCAATTTTATACCAATTATAATATTTTCTTGTTGATGTTTGACATTGAACTGTATCAGTTGTCTTACATGCTACTTCACTAGCAGTACTCCATTTACCATAAGTATTACATTTAACACTAGCAGAAGCAACTTTATTTGCTATAACACTTGAAGTTGAATCACCTTGTTTAACACAACTATAGAATTTATCAACTTGTTTATCATAAGCAGTATTATTTCCTTTACCACATTCTTTATTTGGTTGATAAACAACTAAATCACTATTAACATCTGTTTTACAAGCATAATATAATGTTGGTTCAAATGTATCAACTGCAGTTCTATATCTATAGAATGTTTTAACAACTCCACCATCATAATTTGGATAACCAGCAATTTCAGTAGCACTGAATGCCTTTTCTCCATTAGTTCCTAATGCATATACTTTTTTACTAGTAGAAGTATACCATTTATAAGCTTCAGTTGTTTTAGTTTTTTCATCATTTAATTTATATTCATCATTTGGTGCAGCAGCATAATACTCTTTAATATCAGAAGCATTAGTACTAGTACCAGTAGTTGCATAATATGTATTTTTAACAACATCCCAAGTATATAATTTATCTCTATATCTGTAATAATTTGTAGTAGCTAATGTTTTATAAGATTTATATTTAATATCATTTTTCCATAATTCTTCAACACTACCAAGTTGAGAATTTGATGTTGATTTTAATGCTTGAGGCATATATTTGAAATCAATATAACTTGAATCAGCCACAACATCATTCAAATTACCTTCAGCTAAATCACCATATTCTTTATCAGAATTCTTATCACTACAAGATAACCAAGGTGTATAATGTAATGTTCCATTTTCTAATCTACAAACTCTAATATAAGTATTTTCAACACTACAACTACTAAAGTTAGTAGGATTAACTAAACCTTTATCAATTAAAATTTGTAAATTAACTTGATTACATTTTCCATTAGAATTAGGTATTTCATCATTATTATTATCATAATACAATTTACCAGCATCTAATAATGTCTTCTCATAATCAAATACCTTCGGTTTGTCTACTGTTCCTCCACCATTATTTCCTTTATTGCAACTCTTAATCAAGAAAAATACTATAACGATAGCAATAAGGATAAGTACAATAATTAATAATTTTTTTGATAAACCAGAGCCATTTTCACCGTTTTCATAGCCATAGTCATCATAATTATTTGCCATTTTCTTTCCTCCATCTGACTTTTGTCATATTCTACATAGTATTTTAGCACAATTCATAGTATAAAAACAAGATATAAATTAAAAAAATATGACAACTAAAATCATATTTTCATAATCAATTTCAAACGTTTAATTACTTTCTTCTCTATTCTAGAAATATATGACTGAGAAATGGCTAATTTATCAGCTAAATCTTTTTGTGTCAACTCCTTTTTTCCAAACAATCCATATCTAAATTCAATTATCTCTTTATCCCTTCCACTTAAATTCTTAACCTCACGTTCTAATAATAATTTATTATCTTTATCCTCAATAGCCTTCTGTATAATATCTTCATCTGTTCCATAAATATCTTCAATATGTAACTCATTACCTTCATTATCAAAATTAACTGAGTCTTCAAAACTAACTTCATTATTTCTCTTTTTATTTTTTCTTAAAAACATAAGAATTTCATTATCAATACATCTAGAAGCATAAGTAGCTAACTTAATATTTTTATCTAATTTATATGTCTTAATCCCTTTAATTAATCCTATAGTTCCAATACTAACTAAATCTTCTAAATCATACATAGAATTAGTATATTTTTTAGAAAGAAAAACAACTAATCTTAAATTATGTTCAATAAGCTTATTTCTAGCATCTAAGTCCCCCATATTACTTTTTCTAACTAAATCTTCTTCTACCCTTTTAGGTAAAGGTGGTGGCAAAATATCAGTACTTCCAATAAAGAACACATCATCACTTCTAAAAAACTTATCAAGTATTTTTTCTATCATATTCCCTCCATTAATTTATAATTTAATAAACAATTAAAACCATTAAACTTTTTATTTATAACACCAACAACCACATCATTACGTTCTCCAATCCCATCAATATAAACCTTTCTAGGTTTAAAACACTTAATCAAAGATTCACTATCAATAGTCTTATAAGGAACTAAATAAAAATCTTCATCAACATCTTTATTAATGATTATAACTTTCTTATTACTAAACGGATCAATTAAAGAATTACCACTATCCATAAAACCATTTAAATATATAATTTTACCATTATTCAAATATATATTTA
>ERZ824600.1367-NODE-1367-length-30447-cov-13.488023_pt1 | contig 30447 bp, 33 predicted proteins | sample MGYA00519933_ERZ824600 | MGnify/ENA primary metagenome ERZ824600 (study PRJEB31778, sample SAMEA3449178) | human gut metagenome | biome: human gut; feature: human-associated habitat; material: faeces | place: United Kingdom | collected 2010/2012 ... | reverse complement strand
ACTTCTCATTTCTGTAAAAGCAGCATGCCCTGGAGTATCAATAAATGTAATATAATCATCTTTATATTTTACTTGATAAGCCGAAATATTTTGTGTTATTCCACCCGCTTCACCAGATGCAACATTAGTTTTTCTAATTGTATCTAATAGAGTAGTTTTACCATGATCAACATGTCCCATTATAGTTACTACTGGTGCTCTTTTAACCATATTTTCTTCACTATCAACAATTTCATATTCTTCAAAATTACTTACATCTTGAGCTTCAGCACGTTTTAATTCTTTTTTATAATCTAAAACAAGTATTTCAGCATTTTCAAAACTAATACTATTATTTAATGTAGCCATCATTCCTAAATTAAATAATTTTTTTACAAGTTCAGTACCACTTACACCAATAGCATTAGCAAGTTCACTAATTGTCATATTTTCTTTATATAATACAACTTTTTCACCAACATTTTTATTTGTCATCAGCCTGTTTTTATTTTTATACATTTCTTTTTTCTTATTTAAGAAATCTTTTTTATTTGGTATTTCTTTTTGTTTTTTAACTTTTTCTTTTTTAACAACATTATCAACATTTATTTTTGTTGCTTCAGCCATTTCTTCAGCTCGATCTTCTAATTCTTCAATAGCCTCATTTTGAAAACAAGCATCTAATTCTGTAATAGCTTCATCATCTAATAAATCATCTTCATTATTAGCAGAAATTCCAAACTCCCTACATTTTTTAATTACATCATCTACTGTTCTATTCATATCTTGTGCATATTCTAAGACAGTCATCATAGTAACCACTCCTTTCTTAAAGTTCTATTTCAATTTTTTGATTTTTTTTCTTATATTCTCTATATTTTACACCACAAGTGTCAAGTATTTTCTTTGATACAATAGTACCATCAGTATCTTTATATTTATCTGATAAATATATAACTTCTTTTATACCAGATTGAACAATAGCTTTTGCACATTCATTACATGGAAAAAGTGTTACATATACTTTGCATCCTTTAACAATACTTGGAGAATTCAATATTGCATTCAATTCCGAATGGCAAACATAAGCATATTTTGTATTTTGAAAATCTCCTTCTCTATCCCATGGCATGTCATCATCATTATAACCTGTTGGACTACCATTATAACCTGTTGATATAATTTTATTATCAGAATTTACAATACAAGCTCCAACTGTAGTAGAAGGGTCTTTGCTTCTTAATGATGCTAAAAGTGCAACTCCCATAAAATATTCATCCCACGATATATAATTTTCTCTTTTCATTAGTCGTCAATAACCTTCTTCATTTCTTCATATATATCATCTGGTACAACAACTTCTAATTGTTTATCTAGAATTTTAGTATTTTTAGCTTTTTCAATAACCGTAAGATCTTTTTTTACATAGGCACCTCGGCCATTCATCTTACCAGTTACATCTACTCTTACAACCCCATCTGGACATCTAACAACTCTAAGTAAATCTTTTTTTAGACACTTTTCATGAGTTATTATACAAGTTCTTTCAGGTAACTTTCTCATTTTCATTTTTTCTTAACCTTCTTTTTCTGTTTATATCCTGTTAATACTCTAGGACTTTTTCTCGGCGTGTACATGCTTTCATAATAGGTAATCAATTTTATAATTTCCAAATCTTCTTTTGTTAGTGGTGCCATTTTTGAATTTAAATAGCGGAAGAATCTTTGCCAGTCATCATAAGCTTCTGGCACATAAACTTCCAAATAATTCAAATGATCATGAGCATTTCGTGATAAAATAGCGCCATTTTCAATAGTTTCTTTACCACCATATCTACGTTCTAAAATATGGTGATATGTATATGGATTTTTGTTAGTTACCTTATAACCCATCCAATCCATATTTTTTGGAACAAAAATTTTTATCATTTGACATAGTACACTTCTCATAAAACTCCTAAATTAAATTAATTCCCATATTTTTAGCATCTTCTTTTGTTTTAATATCTAAATGATATTTAGTTAAACGTGATGCAAGTTTAATATTTATACCTTTTTTTCCTATTGCAAGTGATAAATTGCTATCATCTACAATTACTAATGCTTCTTTTTTCTTTTCATCTGTTATAAAAACACTTAAATCTTTAGCAGGACTTAAAGCACTTTTGATAAATTCACTAGCATCGTTTTGATACGCAATAACATCAATTTTTTCACCATTAAGTTCTTCAATAATACGGTTAATTCTTGAACCTTTTTCACCAATACATGAACCAACAGGATCAACCTTTGGATTTTCTGAATATACGGCTACTTTAGTTCTAAAACCTGGTTCTCTTGCAACACTATATATAAGAATTATACCTTCGTTAATTTCAGGAATTTCTAGTTCAAATAATCTTTTTACAAATCCATAATGATTTCTAGATAGTAAGATTAAAGGTCCTTTTGTATTGTTTTCAACTTTTGTAACATATACCTTTATATTACCACCCATTTTAATTTTTTCACCTGGAATACATTCACTTTTTGGAAGAATACCTTGAGCTTTACCTAAATCTATATAATAATTTTTTTCATCTTCCATATTTGCAATTCCAGACATCATTTCATCTTTTTTATCAGCAAATGTATCTATGATAACATTTCTTTCTGCTTCTCTTATTTTTTGTACAACAACTTGTTTAGCTGTAGCAGCAGCTACACGACCAAAATCGCGTGGCGTTACTTCTTCTTCAATTGTTTCACCATATTCAATGTTAGGTACAATAAGTCTAGCTTCTTCTAAAGTTAAATCAACATCAGGGTTAAAAATTAAATTACCTTCTTCATCTACTTCATCTTCTTTGCGAACAGTTTTAAAAGAATAAACTTTTATATCACCAGTTTCGCGATTTATATTTACACGAACATTTGATAAAGAATTATAATTTTTTTTATAAGCTGCTGTTAAAGCAAGTTCCATGGCATCATAAATAACATCTTCAGTAATGCCTTTTTCTTTAACAATTAATTCTACTGCTTTTTTAAAATCTTTTGCATCCATAATTAACCCCTTTCTATAGAACTAACATCTAATACATAGCTTCCATCAATAGGATCTTCTTTATCAAGTATTGGATTAATTAATTCTGAAACTTTAACACAATCTTCTACACTAACAATTTCTGGTTTATCAATTAAAACTCGCAAAAAAAGTACACTTCCTTCTTTTTCAAGTTTTACATCACTTAAAATGTAACCAGCATCAACAATTGTATTTTCAATCAAACTTCTAATTTTTTCTTCCACTTTTTCACCTCGAATTAATTTTATAAAAAGTGGTATATTGCCACTTGTCATTTACATTATATCATAATAATTATATTTTTTTAACTATATTTATTAATTTTTTTGATTTTTTTTGATATAATAATGAAGATTGGAGATAAAGATATGAAAAATTATAAAAAAAATGCTTTAATTGGTTTAGGAATAATCCTTTTTTACTTTTTATTTAATCATATTGTTTTAATTATTCTTAATTATTTGAATATAAAACCTGCTACTTGGAGCGAGGTAAATCAGGTTATATATTTGCTTTTTATTACGTTCTTTATGCTTTTTATAATTATACTTGTTTATTATAAGGAAATTAGAAAAGAGTTTAAAGATTTTAGGTTAAATTTTAAGGCATATTTTAATGAGTATAAAAAATACTGGCCGATTATGATTGTTTTAATGACTCTTTCATCGGTTTTTGTTTCTTTTTTTACTCAAGGTATTGCTCAGAACGAGGAAGTAATTAGGGAATCGCTTTATAGGAGCCTACCATATTTTATATATACTTGCATTTCTTGTTCTCTTACTGCGCCTTTAATGGAAGAATTAGTTTTTAGAAAGAGTATTAAAAAAATAGTTCCGCAAAAATATTTATTTATACTTGTTTCGGGTTTAGTTTTTGGTTCAATGCATGTTATTGGTCAGGCTTCAAATATGATTGAATATTTACATATTCTTTCTTATAGTATGCCGGGTTTTGTTCTTGCTTATACTTATGATAAGAGTGATAATATTTTTGTTTCTACTTCAATTCATTTTTTCCATAATACTATTCTTCTTTTATTTCAGATTTTATTAATGATTGGTGGTATTTTATGATAAAGAGAAAGGAAAAAAAGCATATAATGTTAAGGGTTATATTAATTATAGTTTCTTTATTTGTTTTATTTATTTTGTATTCTATTTTTATTGGTACAAAGGGGTTATTTGTTAAAGAATATATGGTAAGTTCTAATATTCCTGATTCGTTTGATGGTTTAAAGATTGTTCATATTTCTGATATTCATTATAATAGAACTTTTAAGGAAAAGGATTTAAGGAAATTAGTTGATAGAGTTAATTTAATAAATCCTGATATTATAGTTTTAACTGGTGATTTGCTTGATAAAAAGATCGAACCTTCTGATTCTAAGGGGCTACTTACTAAGTATTTAAAGCAAATGAATGCTAAATTGGGCAAATATGCTATTAGTGGTAATCATGATTTAAAATATGATTATTATGTTGATATTTTAAAGGATTCGGATTTTAAAGATATAGATAATACTTATGAACTTATATATTACAAGGATTATGATACGATTATTATTGCTGGTTTATCTTCTTGTTTTGATGATAAAAATATTGATGATAAATTAGAAGAATATAAGAAATATATTGCGGAAAATGATGTAAAATATAAGATATTATTACTTCACGAACCGGATACTATTGATAATTTGAGTGAAAGGTTTGATTTAATATTAGCTGGTCACTCACATAATGGTCAGGTTAGGTTACCTTTAATTGGTGCGACTATATTACCGGATGGTGCGAAAAGATATTATGAAGAGCATTATACGATTAATAATACTGAGCTATTTATATCTAGTGGGCTTGGTACGAGTAGTTTACCTCTTCGTTTTATGAATCATCCTTCAATTAATTTCTATAGAATAAACAAAAAGAGTTAAGTTTTAAACTTAACTTTTTCCTTTATATTTAAATAAATATGATGGTCTATGACCTCTTCCGGTAACCATTTTATCTGTTTTTATAACTTTACTCGATATTATTCTTCTAAATGCAGGATCTAGTAATTTTTTTCCTAAAATTACTTCATATACTTGTTGTAATTCTCCAAGTGTAAAATATTCTGGCATCATATTAAATACTATATCTGTATAATTTATTTTGTTTTTTAGTCGTACTATCCCAGTTCCAATAACAATAGAATGGTCAAATGCTAGATAATCATTTTGAATAACTTCGTATTTATATTTATTAGTTGTTTTTTCTTTTAAGATCTTTTTTAGTGCAACACTAAATCTATCTATATCATTATCAAAATTAATTGTTATTTTATCATCAGATTCTTCAAAGTCTATTTTAAACCAAGATGTATTTTCATTTAATTTTATATTTAAATTATTTTTATCTATTAATCCTATATAAGATGTAGAAATAATTCTCATTCTAGGATCTCTATTTACATCACCAAATGTATATAATTGTTCTAAATAAACATCATCAATATTGGTTTCTTCTTTTAAAATCCTTTTGGGGGCATCTTCTAAGTCTTCATCAATTCTAATAAATCCTCCTGGTAAACACCATTTATCTTTGAAGGGATAATTTTTTCTTTTTACTAAAAGAACGCTATAAAATTTATGGCTTAATTTACGATAGTTTGTATCTATTTCATTGGAAACGCTAAAAAGCGCAATATCAGTTGTACAGGATAGTTTTTCAAAACAACTCGAATCATAATTTTTTAAAAATTCTTCTTCACTTTTATATTCCATAATTACTCACCTTTTTCAATACACTCAATATAACTAATAATAGTATAATTGTCAAGTTAAATCACGTTTTTAGAACGACTTTTATACATAATTTACACGTTTTTAGAACGACTTTTATATCAAACTTACACGTTTTTTGAACGACTTTTGTATAATTCATTATTTATTATGTATTTAATGGTTCTACTATCAAGTCTTTCATATAGTTTAGAAATATCATTTCTTATACTGCTTGATGATATATTACTTGCTTCTATATCACATTTTATAATATTTTTATTATTAAATGATTTTATTACATTTGAGAACTCATTATTTCTATCAATAACAAGTAGTTTGTAATTTTTTAAAATATAGTCATATTTTTTCCAATTTTTAAAGTCTTTTAAATTATCACATCCACATATAAAATATACTTCGTCATATTTTTTACTAAAATAGTCAAGTACCATATATGTATAAATGTAGCCGAAGCACGCTAAGGACGAGACTAATAAGTCATTATTTCCTTTAATCATTTGCTTAACCATATTATATCTATCTTTAAATGGTAATAAATCTTTTTTATTATAATTATCTTGAACGGGAACATATATTATTTTATCTACATAACCTTTTTTAATTAATTCTAAACCAATTCTTTTATGCATTTTGTGTGGTGGGTTAAAGGAACCACCAAATATTCCTACTTTCATATTTTTTTGTATGTTGGTATATTAAATTTATGTTTAGAATTATTATGAAGTGTTTTTATTTTGTTTTTTGTTTCTTCATCTATTATATTACCATTACCATTTATGTAAGATGTTATATCTTTATAACTAACGCCTAATTTTTCTTCATCGGTTAAATTAGATAAACCATCACTTGGTGCTTTGTATAATACTTCTTTTGGTACATTTAATTCTTCACCAATACTTATTACTTCATCTACTGTAAGATCGGCTAGTACTGATATGTCGTGTACAGAGTCGCCGCCTTTTGTAAAATAACCAACATATAGTTCACATTTATTTGATGTTCCTGCTACGATATATGTTTTATTTTTGATATTTGTATAAAGTGCTGCCATATAATAAAGTGTACTCATTCTTAATCTTGGTTTAATATTGATATCACTATTTAGAGTATTGTTAAAGTTACCTAAGTTTTTTAATTCGTTTTTAAAGGTATCATATACATTTGTTAAATCAAAATTTTTTAATTCAAATTTATAGTAATCACTTATTATTTTTGCTTTTATTTTATCATCTTCATTTGAGTGACAAGGTAGTGTAAAACCTATTACATTTTCTGGTCCGATTGCTTTACAGAAGAGTGCAGCAACTACTGCGGAATCTTTACCACCACTTATTCCAATTACTACTCCTCCTAGATTATTTTCTTTATAGTAATTTCTTATAAAATCTATTATTTTATTAGTTTCTTTTTTAGCATCAAACATATTATTTCCTCCTATTTAATTAATTTTTTTACGTTTTTATGTTCTTCAATTAGTTTATTTTTTAGTTCTAGTAACTTTACACTTAGGTCAACATAGTATTCGTGAGGATTAACTTTTCTTTTTATTTCGGGATAAATTGTTTCGAATTCTTTCGTGCAATAATTTCTAATTTCATTGACGCTCGGCAAATTATAGACTAATTTTCCTTTTTGATAGATTGGTACTTGTAATTCTCTTAGGTTATAGTTTGTTATTTCTTTTTGTTTCCAAGTTTCTATTGGATGAATTAGTGTGTATTTGTTTTTGCTTATTTTTTCATCATATAGAGCAATTACATCTCCTAGGGCAAAGCCTGTTTGTTTATCATAGAAGCGATAAACTTTTTTATAGCCTGGATTTATTGTTTTAACGCTATCATCACTTACTTTGATTCTTGGTTCAATTTTTTCGTTTTCGACTGCTACTAATTTATATACACCGCCTATTCTTTCTTTAGGCGCGGCAATATTATCACCTGCTCCAATGCTATCAAATGTTGCTCCGTTTTTGATTAAATCATTAATACTTTCTTCATCTAATCCGTTTGATAAACATATTTTGGTATCATATAGGCCTGCTTCATCAAGCATTTTGCGGGCCATTTTTGATAGATAGACAAGGTCTCCACTATCAATTCTAATTCCGTTTAATTTATATCCGTTTGGTTTTAGGTAATCATTATATACTTTTATAGCATTTGGAATACCGCTTTTTAGTGTATCATAGGTATCTACTAGTAAAACTGTATTATATGGGTTATTTTTTACATATCCAAGGAAGGCATCATATTCATTTTTTTCTTCGGTTACTAATGAGTGAGCCATTGTTCCCATAACTGGTATATCATATAGGTATCCGGCTTCAGTATTAGATGTTCCAGAACATCCTCCTATATAACCACATTTGCTTGCTGTAATTGCGCCTTCTATTCCAGATGCTCTTCTTGCGCCAAACTCCATTATTGGAATGTTTATGGCTGCATTACAAAGTCTTTTTGAGCTTGTTGTTATTAGGGTTTCATAGTTAAATGATGCTAATAAGGCTGTTTCGATAATTTGAGCGACAATTATTGGTGCTTTTACGGTTATTATTGGTTCGTTTGGAAATATTGGTGTTCCATCTGGTATGGCATATATATCGCCTGTAAATTTTAGATTTTTTAAATAGTCTAAAAAATTATCATTAAATATTTTTAGTTGTTTTAAATAATTTATTCTTTTTTCATCAAATTTAAAGTTTTCTATATAATTTATTATTTGCTCTAATCCACCTGATATTGCATAACCGCCATTAAACGGATTTTTTCTATAGAAGACATCAAAGTATACTATTTCATCTTTTTTATTTTCGTTATAATATGTTTGAGCCATTGTTAACTCATATAGGTCTGTCATCATTGTTTTATTCATATATTCCTCCAAGTTTTTACTAATTTTATTCCGGCATTGTTCATTATTTTAAATGCAATTTCATTATATTCTTCTCTATTATGATTTGGGCCGGAATATGTTTCAACTACATCTTTTGGTACAATAATATCAATATTTTTATTGTTTTCATCAAAATAGTTTTGCAAGTCAAGTGCTAGATTCATAACACATATATCTGTGCAACAACCGCTTAAGATGATTTTTTTTAAGTTTTTTAAATTATCTATATATTCTTTAAAACCTTTTGCGTACATCGCACTTGTTGAATTTTTAGTGAATGCTACTTTTTCATATTCTTTTAATTCATCTATTACTTTTGATTCTTCGCTTTCTTCTAAGCAATGTACTGGAAATCTATCAAATTCTCTAGATTTTATTTTGTGCGTATCTTTAATAAATACAATATTACCTCCTTCTTTATTTATTTTTTTTATGAGTTCGATATTGGGATTTATTATATGGTTTATATACTTATCAGCCATATTTCCTTTTTTTATAAATCCGTTAACCATATCTACTACTATTAACAATTCCATATTACCATCCTTTCTTTTTAATATTTTGTTAATATCAAATTTTAATTTTTAAAAGAGTTTTTCCTCTTCTTATTAACATTATATTAAAAACAAGTTAAATTGTCAATATGTTTTTATCATTTTGTTAAAAAGATATATAAAATTAAAATCAGGAATTACCCTGATTTCATTTTATTATATTTGTTTTCCTTTTACTACATTACTATTAGCTGATTTAGTTGCAATTATTTTATCTACTAATGATTCTGTTTCAGATGTATAGTTTACTGTTATCTTTGCATTAGGATCAGTTGCAGCAGTACTAAACATATAATTATATGTTGTTGTATTTATATTAACTATATTTATTTGTGTTTGATGTTTTTTACAACTAGAAAACATATAACTCATATCAGTTATACAATACTTTATTATTATTTTCAATACTTAAACAAAAAGAACTAGAATTAATCCAGTTCTATTAAGTAACTATCTAATTGATTGTTTACCAAGTTCAACTAATTTCTTAGTCATATAACCACCAACACTACCATTCATTCTAGATGTAGTATCTGGTCCAAGTGTAACGCCTAGTTCACGAGCTATCTCATATTTCATATTATCCAAAGCTTCTTTTGAACCATTAACGACAAACTTGTTTTCCATAAAATCTCACCTCATTATTATAATGAGCGATTTTTTAAAATTAATGATTAACACTTTTTACCATTTTAAGAAAGTAATCATTATCCCATATATTTGTACCGAGTTCTAAAGCCTTATCATATTTTGAACCAGGATCTTCACCAACAATAACAGCATATGTTTTAGATGTAACACTATTAGTAACTTTTCCGCCTAAAGATTCAATAATCTCTGTTGCTTCTTCACGAGAAATACTAATTGTGCCCGTTAAAACAAAGTTTTTGCCATAAAATATATCATTTTCTAAAATAATATTACCAATATAATTCATATTTAAACCATAGAAAATAAATTTTTCAATCATTTTTTTATTATCTTCGTCTTTAAAATAATAATATACATTACGAGCAATTATATCACCCATATCACGAATATTTGCTATATCAAATATTGAAGCATTCATTAAATTATCTATATTTTTAAATGTTTTAGCAAGAATACTTGCATTTTTAACACCTACTCTTTTAATACCTAAACCATATATAAATTTTTCTAAAGAATTCTTTTTACTTTCTTCAATTCCTTTTAAAATTAAATCAATTTTTTTAGAACCGAATCCTTCAAGTTCCATTATATTATCATAGTATTTTGATAATTCATAAAAATCAGTAATTTCTTTTAGATAACCATAATTGTAAAAGTCTTCAATTATTTCATCACCTAAACCAAATAAATCCATTGCTGGTTTAGATGCAAAATGAATTAGTTTTTCAATATGTCTAGCTGGACAATTTTTATTTATACAATAATAATCAGCTTCTTCAGCTTTTTTAACAAGAATAGAATTACATATTGGACATTTTTTGCTAAAGGTAAACTTTTCTTCATTTCCAATTCTTCGTTCAATTAATGGGCCTTCAACTCTTGGAATAACATCTCCTGCTTTAATAACACTAACAATATCACCTATACGAATATCATTATTTAAAATATAATCTTCATTATGTAGTGTTGCACGACTTATTCTTGATCCCATTAATATTACAGGCTCTAAAACAGCATTTGGTGTTATTTTACCTGTTCTTCCAACTGTTAAAATAATATCATCTAATCTAGTATAAACTTTCATTGCTGGAAACTTATAAGCTGTTGCCCATCTAGGATATTTTGATGTATATCCTAAAAGAGTTTGATCATCAACATTGTTTACTTTAATAACAATTCCATCTATTTCATAAGGTAATTCATCTCTATGTTCAGTATGATATTTTATAAAATCTAAAACTTCATTAATATTATGAACAAGTTTATTAGCTTTATTAACTGTAAAACCTAATTTTTTCATATATTCAAGTGCAGAACTATGAGTATGAATTCCATAATCTAAAGGATTTGGTAAATGATAGATAAATGTTGAAAGGTTTCTTTTGGCAGTAATACGACTATCTAGTTGTCTAACACTTCCGCTTGCTGCATTTCTTGGATTCATAAAAGGTTCTTCATTATTTTTTATTTTTTCTTGATTACAAAGTTCAAAGGCTTTTTTACTCATATATATCTCGCCACGTACTTCAATGTCAATATTTTCAGTTAAAGTAAGGGGAACATTTTTAATTGTTTTAACATTATGAGTTATATTTTCACCTACTACACCATTACCTCTTGTTGAACCGCGAACAAGTTTTCCGTTTTTATATAATAGAGAAACACTTAATCCATCTATTTTTAATTCGCACATATATTCAGGATTTGGAACAACACTTCTTACCCTTTTATCAAATTCTTTTACTTCTTCTTCACTAAAAACATCACTTAAACTAAGCATTGGAACATCATATGTAACTTTTTCAAATTTTGATACGACTTCTGATCCTACTCTTTGAGTTGGAGAATCATTTCTTGCATATTCTGGATATTTTTCTTCTAGAACAATTAATTCTCTTAAATATTTATCATATTCTTGGTCTGTTATAGTTGGATTATCTAGAACATAATATTCATAGTTTGCTTTATTTAAAATGTTAATTAGTTCATCTATTCTATTTTTTATGTTCATAATTATTTTTCCTTTTGCAATGATTCATATATTATTTTTGCTAGTAAAAATAAACCTACTAATAATCCAATCCATAATAAAGGATTTGAATAATTTTTTTCAATAAATCTTTGAACTGGTTCTAGAGCTTTATTTAAATCATCAAAAATATTAAGCATCTTCTTCCCTCCTTAAACTAGCGTGACCTTTGGCGATTTTTTTAATACCATATTTACTTCCAAAGGCAATAGTTAAATCTCTTTCATCTATTCCGACAATAACACCAAGACCAAATATTTTATGGTTTACTTTATCACCATATTTATAGTCATCAGTAGTTGTATTTTCATATTTAACTTTATTTGATTCATCTTTTTCTAAATATTCATCAGATATTTCATTAATAAATCTGCTTGGCAAATAAGAATCTGTTTTGCCATAAATCATTCTTCTTTTAGCGTTTACAAGCCATAATTTTTTCTTAGCACGAGTAATTGCTACATAGCAAAGTCTTCTTTCTTCTTCTAAGTCTTCTGTTTCCATACTATTAAGATGTGGAAATAATCCTTCTTCCATACCTATTACAAAGACATAGTCAAATTCTAGTCCTTTTGCTGAATGAATTGTCATAAGAGTTACAACATTTGTTTCATTTTTATGTTCATTAATATCTGCTACTAAGCTGATTTCTTCTAGAAAATCACCTAATGATACTGAATCATTTGCTTCTTCATATGTTCTTGTTATTGATTTAAATTCCTCTAAGTTTGATAGTCTAATTTCAGCATCAACGCTTTTTTCACTTTCTAAATCTTTTCTTATACCACTTTTATCAAGGATTAAATCAATTAATTCAGTTAAGCTAACATTATTTGATAATTCCCTTAATTCTTCAATTGTATTTTTGAAGGTTAATTCTTTACCACTATCAATTACATCATATAAACTTTTATTTAATTTAAATGATTTATCACTTAGATTAGATATGGTTTTATCACCTATTCCTCTTTTGGGTACATTTATAATTCTAACTAAGCTGATATCATCATTTGTATTGTAAATTAATTTTAAATAACTTATTAAATCTTTAATTTCTTTTCGGTTATAGAAGTAGAAACTTCCTATTACTTTATATGGTATATTTTCTTTTAGCATTGCTTCTTCAATATTTCTTGATTGAGCATTTGTTCTATATAAAACTGCTATATTTTCTCTTTTAACACCATCATATAAGAGATTTTTGATTTCATTTACAACATAATATGATTCATCTTTTTCATCGCTTGCTCTATGATATCTTATTTTTGGTCCTTCTTCACTTTTAGTCCATAAGTTTTTATCTTTCCTTATTTTGTTATTTTTTATAACATCATTTGCTGCATTTAATATAGTTTTAGTTGATCGGTAGTTTTCTTCTAGCATTACAGATTTAAGGCTTGGATAATCGTTTTCAAAGTTTAGAATATTGCGGTAATCAGATCCCCTCCAAGAGTATATTGCTTGGTCATTATCACCTACTACACAAATATTTTTATATTTTGCTGCTAGCATATTTACTAATATATACTGAACTCTATTGGTATCTTGATATTCATCTACTAAGATATATTTAAATCTTTCTTGATACATTTTTAATATATCTTTGAATGTACTAAATAGTTTTATTGGTAATATTAATAAATCATCAAAATCGACACTGTTATTACTTTTTAGTCTTTCTTCATATTTTTTATATACTTTACATACTACTTCTTCAAAGTCAGTAGTTGCATATTTTTCGTATTCAAATGGATCTACTAATTCATTTTTCGCGCCACTTATTTTATTTCTTATTGCTTTTGGGTTATAGTCATCACTATTTAAGCCCATTTCTTTTACAATGTTTTTGACTAAAACTAAACTATCATCACCATCTAATATAGTAAAGTTTCTTTCATATCCTAATAAGTTGTAATGTCTTTTGATTAAGTATAATCCAAATGAATGGAATGTTGATATTTGAATATCTTTTACTTCTCCTACCAATTTAAAGACTCTTTCTTTCATTTCTTTGGCTGCTTTATTTGTAAAGGTAATTGCAAGGATATTATATGGTTCAACACCGCTTTCAATTAAATATGCTATTCTGGTAGTTAAGACTTTTGTTTTACCACTACCTGCTCCAGCTAAAACTAGTAGAGGGCCATCTGTTGTTTTAACTGCTTCAAGTTGCTTTTCATTTAAACCTTCTAATTTCATAATTTCTCCTAACCCATTAAAAACTTTATATCTTTTGTTTTAGAGGGATTCTTTGCGTAGTATTCATAACTTTTTTCGTTTATAAGCCAAGGCTCCATTATTGCTGTAAATCTATCTATTTTAATGCCTTTATTTATTAGTTTTGTTCTTATTGATACCATTTCATCTTTTAGGACAATATATGTCATACTTGCTTCTTCTGTGTAAAATATACGGATATTATCTTTATAGAATCCAAATGCACATATTCCATCTGGTTTTAGGTATTTTAAGACCATTTCTTTTAGTTCTGGTGTTATTAAAAAGTGCATATCAGCATAATATTTTGATCTTGAACTTTCACTTATTATACATTTTGGTATGTTTAAAAAGTCATCTCTTCCTTCATTGTATTTATCGCCGATTCTTGATCTTGATACTCTTAAATAAAAAGAGTCTGCTTCTTCAAACATAACATCAATTAATGCTTTATAATCAATATCTTTATATAAATTATCTATATAATATAAACTCATAATTCCTCCTATACTTCCTATATATAGTTTACCACATAAGGAGTTTTATAACAAGAAAAAAGATACAATTATGGTATTAATCCTTAACCGATTTTGGTTAATGGAATATAATAGAGAGAAAGGAAGGAAAAATGAAAAAATACTTTTTGCCTTTATTAATATTGATTGTATTAATAATTACTAGTTTCTTATTTTTATTTAATAATGATAAGAGTGGACTTAAAAAAATCAAGGTTGCTGAGGTTACACATTCAGTTTTTTATACACCGCAATATTTAGCGCATGCGCTTGGGTATTTTAGTGATGAGGGTTTAGATGTGGAAATTATTTTAACACCAGGCGCGGATAAGGTTACGGCTGCTGTTTTATCTGGTGATGTTCAGATTGGTTTTTGTGGTAGTGAGGCTACTATATATGTATATAATGGTAGCGAGGATGATTATTTGGTTAATTTTGCTGGTTTAACGAAAAGAGATGGTAGTTTTATTGTTTCAAGGAAAAAAATAGATAATTTCGATATAAGTATGCTTAAGGATTCTTATATAATTGGTGGTAGAAAAGGTGGTATGCCAGAGATGACTCTTGAGTATATTTTGAGAAAACATAATATTGATCCGAAAAAAGATATAAAGATTGATACTTCAATTGCTTTTGCTGCTATGCAGGGTGCATTTATTGGTGGTACGGGTGATTATGTAACTTTATTTGAACCAAATGCGCTAGCGGTTGAGAAAAACAATTTTGGTTATGTTGTTGCTTCATTAGGTGAACTTGGTGGTGAGGTTCCTTATACTGTGTATAATGCCAAAAAATCTTATATTGAAAATAATAAAGATGTAATTGAAGGATTTAGTCGGGCGATTCAAAAGGGTATTGATTATGTTAAAAATCATAGTTCAGAAGATATTGCTAAAGTGATTTTAAATTATTTCCCTGATGTTTCTTTAAGCGATTTAACTTTAATTGTTGATAGATATAAAAATATAGATTCTTGGTATGATACTACTTTAATTACTGAAGAAAACTTTAATCACGTTCAAGAAATAATGGAATCAGCTGGTGAATTAACTAAAAAGGCTCCTTATGATAAATTAGTTGATACAAGGTTTAGTCAAAAATAAAATAGGCTGAGTGGAAATTATTTATTTCTACTCAACCCATTTTTATAAAGTGTATAGTTTATTATTTATCAATTTCTTTATTTGATTAAGTATATTATATTAAAAACGCCTTTTTTGTACATTTAAACATCCTATTTTTTGACTTATTTATTTTTAAAATTCTAATATTATATATAAATAAGCCAAAGTTGTTGCTTGTAATAAGTTTCAAAAAATCATACCATAATATTAATAAGGATGTATGAGAAATAACACTACGGCAAGTATTTCGCGACAATGTTAAGTTTTACAGAAAAGAGCTCAAATTATCACAAGAAAAATTAGCTAAACTGTCAAATTTAGGTACCAAATATATAGGTGATATTGAAAGCATATTTTTTTGTATACAAAATGTAAAAAACAAGTGTCAATCCAAAAATTATCAATTTTTTTTGAATTATTTACAACACTTAAAAATACCAACAACTTTAGTGGAAAATTATTGACTTTAAATTATAAAGAATGTAGAATAAAATCAAAGAATGAATTAATAATAAGAAGTATAAAAACTAATTGTTTATAAAGGAGAAATACTATGAATAACAAAATTGAAAGAATGAAAGAACTGATTAAGATACTTAATAAAGCATCAGAGTTATATTATCAAGAAAGTACACCAATGATGACAGATTATGAATACGATAAATTATATGATGAATTAGTTAATCTTGAAAAAGAAACCAATGTAATACTAACATCAAGTCCAACTATAACAATTGAACCAACAATATCAAAAGAACTAAAACAAGAAGTTCATCCCCATCCAATGCTATCACTTGCTAAAACAAAGAGTTCTGATGATTTAGCAGCTTTTATTGGAAATAAAGAAGGTTTGTTATCTTGGAAATTAGATGGATTAACAATTGTTCTTACATATGATAATGGTAAATTAGTAAGTGGTGTTACAAGGGGTAATGGAATTATTGGTGAAGTTGTAACGGAAAATGTTAAAAAGTTTAAAAATATTCCACTTTCAATTAACTACAAAGGAAGATTAGTTTTAAGAGGCGAAGCTATTATTAAATATAGTGATTTTGAGAAAATGAATACTGATAATGAGTATAAGAATCCAAGAAATTTGTGTTCAGGATCAGTAAGACAACTTGATAGTAGTATTACAAAAGAAAGAAATGTTAATTGTATAATATTCGCACTTATTGAAGCTTCTAGTCAAATATCAAATTATAAAGACGAGAACTTTGAATGGTTAAAATCTTTAGGTTTTGAAACTGTTGAATATGTAAAAGTAAATAAAGATAATATTAAAGATGAGGTTTTAAATTATAAAGAAAAGATTAAAACTTATGATATACCATCAGATGGTTTGGTATTAACATTCAATGATATTTCATATGGTAATAGTTTAGGTACAACTGCTAAATACCCTAAACATTCAATTGCATTTAAATGGCAAGATGAAACTGCTAAAACAATTCTTCGAGAAGTTGATTGGATGGCATCAAGAACTGGTTTAATTAATCCAGTTGCTGTATTTGATCCAGTTGAACTTGAGGGAACAATTGTATCAAGAGCTTCTTTACATAATGTTTCTATCTTAAGAGAATTAAAGATTGGTCTAAATGATGAAATTGAAGTATATAAAGCTAATATGATAATTCCACAGATTGCAAATAATATAACTAAAAGTGATAATTTAATTATTCCTGATAAATGCCCTGTTTGTAATCATAAAGCAGAGATAATAAATACTAATGGTATCGAATATTTATATTGTACAAATGAATTTTGTTTTGCAAAATTGATGAAAAGGTTAAGTTTATTTGTAAGTAGAAATGCTATGAATATAGATGGTATATCAGAGGCTATTTTAAGTAGATTAATAAACGAAAATATGATAAAAACATATGCTGATTTATACCATTTAGATAATTATAAAGATACAATTATTAATTTTGATGGATTTGGAGAAAAATCATATAATAATTTAATTGCTTCTATAGAAAAATCAAGAAATGTTAAACTTGCAAACTTTATTTATGCTTTAGGTATACCTGATATTGGATTATCAAGAGCTAAACTAATATGTAGTAAATTTAATAATGATATTGATACTTTATCTAATCTATCATATGATAAGTTAAGTATGATTGTTGGTGTTGGTGATGTAATTGCCAAGGAATGGATTGACACTTTTAAAAATCCAGATTTTATTGATGAATATAATAAGATTAGAAAAGAAATTATATTAACAGATAATGTTAATAATAATGAACAAATTCTTAAAAATAAAACTTTTGTTATAACTGGTAGTGTTAATAACTTTAAAAATAGAGATGAATTAGTTGAATATATTGAATCTTTAGGGGGAAAGGTTGTTAAAACAATATCTAATAATGTTGATTATTTAATTAATAATGATATAACTTCAACTTCAACAAAAAATACCAAAGCTAAAGAGCTTGGTATTAAAATAATTTCAGAAAATGATTTGTTAAAATTAATAAATTCATAGTATTTTTTCACATCATCCCTCCTCTACTTTAACATTTTATTACTCAAAATAAAAAAACATTAACTTTTTGGTGTTTGTATAATAACTAACACTATAATAAATATGCATTTATAAAAACCAACATTTATAAGGCTATCTTTACTTTTGTATAATATGATCATATAATATTTATAGGTGATTGAAGATGGACAAGAAAGTTGATTTAAGAGTTATTAAAACAAAAAAAATATTATATGAAACATTAATTGAATTAATGAAAACTAAAACGTTTGAGAAAATAAAGGTTTCTGATATATGTACAAAAGCTTTAATTAATAGATCAACTTTTTATGCTCATTATGATGATAAATATGAATTATTGTTAGAGTTTATTAATAGTTTAAAGGAAGAGTTTATAAATGAATTAAGTAAAAATAAAAATATTTTAAATACTAGAGAGTATTATTTAGAAATGATTAGATTATTTTTAGATCATATTGAAAATAAGAAAGATATTTATAATGCTATTATGATAAATAATAGAAATAGTATTATGATGGATATATTATCTAGTGTTGCGAATAATGAGGTTATAAAAAAAATGGAATCTAGTAATATTAGTACTAAGGTTCCAGCTAATATAATTGCTAAATTTTATTTGGGTGGTGTTCTTAATTTAGGAATTGAATGGTTAAGAGATACTAATAAAAATAGCAAAGAAGAAATAATTAAGTATTTAGAAATACTTTTGCCAGAAAATATAGAATGATAGTAATATCATTTTTTTATATGAAAATTCTTTGTTTTATTTCATCAATTAATTTTTTATTATATGAAAATATAAATATAAGTATACTTACTATCGCAATTGGTAATACAGCGTAGATTGACCAGTTAAATATTATTTTTTCATCTTTAAATAAATCAATACATCCTTCAATTACTAGTAAAACTACAGATATTGATGCAAATGCTAGAGAGAATCTTCTTAAAAAATTAAACTTTTTCTTACTAAAAATAAATATACATAGTATTATATATAACCAAATTATAAAAATGAATGGACATACTAAATACAAAAACCAATGTAACCCGTTATTTAAATATGCTATTATAAATAATAGGCCTTCAGTAGATAGTAGTTCTATTAGTAATGGAATAAACTTTTTTTTGAACAAAACAAATGTTAATTTACTGTCTAGATAAAGGATAGATGCTACTACATAGATTGACCAAGTTAGATTTTTAGATATTATGAAATCACATAAAACGGTTACGGATGCAACTACTAATAGAATATCAGTTATTAATTTACATAAAAACTTTACATTTATTTTATTGTATTCTTCGACTAATGATGAATATCCTGGTTTATAATCATCATTTATAATATTGGGGTTTATTACTTTTGTATTACATAATGGACATACTTTTTCGGATTTTTTCAACTTTACACCACAATTGACACAATATGACATATTTACCTCCTATTACTTTCTATTAGAACGGGAATATTCATTTCAACTAGTTTTGTAAAAAATATTCTTTCTAATTCTGTTTCTTTTATTTTTCTTGAGAATGTTATATAAACATTATCTTTGTAACCGACACAAGAACAAGATCCGGGTTTAAATCTTGACTTTCCAATAATAAATCCTACTTCTTCAACATATGTACTTACATTTTTAGGTAGTTCTATATAGCCTAAATTCGATAGTGTATGCGTACAGTAGCGGTCACCCATCATTTTATCTGATAGTGACATTATTCTTTTTTTAATAAACATTGGGGTTAATCTTATAAAGATGTTTTTGGTTAATTTTACATTCGCACTGAATTTGGCATTTAATTTTTTTTCAGTTAACCCTAATTCCATTTTACATTTAACTATTTTAATTATTTCTTCAAATGTATAAATACCATAGATTGGTTCAATTCCGACATTAACATATGATGAAAAGTTTCTGATTGTTGAACTTTCATAATAGTTTCTTAGATTAACGGGAATAGATATTTTAATTGGTTTTGTATCTTTACTTTTTCCTTTTAGTTCTTGAATTGATAATATAAGAAGTGATGCTAGAAAACAGGTCATTGAACAGTTATATTTATGGCATTCTTCTTTTAATTTATCAATTGGTACTATTCCAGTAATAATATTTAAAATATTACTATTTTCTAATGTTCCTTTATAATGATAAGCTTCTTTTTCTTTTTCTAATTTTCCGATTTTTCTTGCATATTTATAAAAATCATCACTATATTCGTATCTTTTAACTTTTTCATTTGGATTTAAGACTAAATTGTTGTATATAATTTTTTTATGATACTTTAACCTAATATATTCGCCTGCTAAGGTTGATATAAACTTTATGCCACCATTTCCATCAGTTAAAGCGTGGAAAAATTCAACAGCAATTCTGTTTTCATAATATCTCACTCTAAACATATAATTGTTTGAATTTTTGAAATTGATTCTTAACATAGGATTATTATAATCGTTTTCAACTAATACTTTATTTTTTATTCTTTTGAAGTAACACCAAAATAAACCTTGTTTTAATTTAAAACGAAATGTTGGGAATCTATCAATAATATTATTTAATGCTTCTTCTAATATATTTTCATCTACTTTATCATTTAGTGTTATTGTTAATCTAAACATTGCAGCATATTTTTTAGATAGTGTTGATGGATATATTGTTGCAGCATTATCGAGTTTTAACCAATCAGGTATCTTTGGCATATGTATCTTCCTCCATAAATATTATAGCATATTTCATTTAATTATTGTACTTTTATACCAAATATTATATAATTAAAGGGTAAGGAGAATGGAAATGATAACAAAAGATGAAATTAGAAAAATAGATGCTTATTTTAGAGCTTCAAACTATTTATCAGCTTGTCAATTATATTTGTTAGATAATCCTTTATTAAGAAGGCCTCTAAAAATAGAAGATATAAAAAGGAATATTGTTGGACACTGGGGAACAGTTCCTGGGCAAAACTTTATATATGTTCATTTAAATAGAATAATTAAAAAATATAATTTGAATATGATATATTTATCGGGTCCTGGACACGGTGGGAATGCAATGGTTGCTCAGAGCTATTTGGAGGGAACTTATAGTGAGGTTTATCCTAATATAACTAAGGATGAAGAAGGACTTAAAAAATTATTTAAACAATTTTCTTTTCCTGGGGGAATATCTTCACATGTTGCACCAGAAACGCCTGGTTCAATCAATGAGGGTGGTGAATTAGGTTATAGTCTAGCTCATGCTTTCGGTGCTGTTCTTGATAATCCTGATCTAATTGCAACTTGTGTTGTTGGTGATGGAGAAGCAGAAACAGGTCCTCTTGCTACTAGTTGGCATGGCAATAAGTTTATAAATCCGAAAAAAGATGGCGTTGTTCTTCCTATATTGCATTTAAATGGATATAAGATTGCAAATCCTACTATTTTTGCTCGTATTTCTAATGAGGAATTAATTGATTTCTTTAAAGGTTGTGGATATAATCCATATATTGTTGAAGATAGCAATAATATTCACGAAGAAATGGCTAATACGTTAGATAAAGTAATTGAAGAGATAAAAAAAATTAAAGAAAATGCTTTAATTAGTGAAGAAAGACCTATTTGGCCGATGATTGTTCTTAAAACAAGGAAAGGTTGGACTGGTCCTAAGGAAGTTAAGGGTAATGTTATTGAGGGCACTTTTAGGGCTCATCAAGTTCCGATTCCAATATCAAGAGAAAATCCTGAAAATTTAGGTATTTTAGAGAATTGGTTAAGAAGTTATAGACCGGAAGAACTATTTGATGAAAATGGTAAATTAATTGAAGAACTTGCTATGCTTGCCCCGATTGGTAATCAAAGAATGAGCGCTAATCCTGTCGCAAATGGTGGATTATTGTTAAAGGAATTAAGAATACCTGATTTTAGAAAGTTTGGTATTAATATCGAAAGAGGTTTAACAAATGCTCAAGATATGAAAGAGCTTGGAAGGTATGTGAGAGAATTAATTAAATTAAATCCTGATAATTTCCGTGTTTTTGGTCCGGATGAAGCTTTATCTAATAGACTTAACTATGTGTTTGATGTTACAAATAGACAATTTAATGGTAAAAGATATGATTATGATGAGTTTTTAAGTAGTGCAGGAAGAGTAATTGATTCTTATCTTTCTGAACATATGTGTGAAGGAATGTTAGAAGGATACTTACTTACAGGAAGACATGGTTTCTTCCATAGTTATGAGGCTTTTGTTAGAATAGTTGATTCAATGGCTAGTCAACATGCTAAATGGTTAAAGGTAACAAGTGAGTTATCTTGGAGAAGACCGATTGCATCTCTTAATTATGTCTTAACTAGTCATATTTGGCAACAAGATCATAATGGTTATACACATCAAGATCCAGGATTTTTAAATCATTTGGTTACTAAAAAGGCTGATATTGTTAGAATTTATTTGCCTGCTGATACCAATATGTTATTATCTTGTTTTGATCATTGTATTAAGAGTAAGAATTATATAAATGTAATTGTTGCTAGTAAACACGAAAGACCTCAATGGTTAACAATGGAGGAAGCTGTAAGACATTGTACTGAGGGTATTAGTATTTGGAAATGGGCTAGTAATGATGAAAATGAAGAACCAGATATTGTAATGGCATGTGCTGGTGATACACCTACTTTAGAAACGCTTGCAGCTGTTTCGATATTGAATGAAAACTTTCCAGAAATTAAAATTAGAGTTATTAATGTTGTTGATATAATGAAACTAGAATCACACACTAATCATCCTCATGGTTTAAGTGAAGAAGAATATGATATGTTATTCACAAAGGATAAACCTATTATTTTTGCTTTCCACGGTTATCCTTCATTAATTCATCAATTAGCATATAAGAGAACAAATAAGAATATGCATGTTCACGGATATAAAGAAGAAGGAACTATTACAACACCTTTTGATATGAGAGTTCAAAATGAACTTGATAGATATCATTTAGTTATGGATGCTTTAAAATATCTTGATAAATTAGGTGATAAGAGTTCTTCTTTAAATGAATGGTGTAAGGGTAAATTAATTGAACATAAGGCTTATATAAGTGAATATGGAGAAGATATGCCAGAAGTTAAGAATTGGGTATGGAAAAACAAGTAAAAAAATTACTTGTTTTTTTTAGGTACAGGATCATAACCCATTTTGTGCCAAGGATTGCACTTTAGGATTCTCTTAAAGGATAGAAATAGACCTTTAAATGCTCCATATTCGTTTATGGCTTCTATTGCATAATTGGAACATGTTGGTATAAATCGACAGGCTTTATGAGAACTAAAGGGAATACTTTGGTATATTTTGATTAATTTTATAAAAAACTTCTTCATAAATAATATTGTATCATACAATATTATTTTTTTTGATAAAATCTTCTATTATTTTTTTATTATTTAATAATCTTTTATTAGATTCCATTTTTATTGCTTTATTAATCCATTTTAATGATTCTCTATATTTGGCATTATAAAATGTACTTATTGCTAGTAAATCATATATGGTATTATCATAACTAAATGTTTCATTTATATATGTTTTTTGATGATTTTTTATTTTTAAGGCTTTTTTACAGTTCTTTTCAACTTCTTTATAGTTTTTATTTTTGTAGTCAAATAATGCTTTTTCTACATATGGATCTCTTAGATATGGTGCTTCTTTAATGGCCATTTCTAGATACATATTTGCTTCATCATATCTTTTTAGTTTTTGATAGCAACGTGCGATAAACCGCATTGATGCACATCTTTCATCTTTCCAAGTGGCATTTTTCATATGGATATGTTTAATTAGGGTATCAATAGATTTATTCCATTTTCCATAATACATATATTCTCTTCCTAAATAGTGCATATTTCTATCATTTTCAGGATTTTCTTTTATTGATAATTCTAATAGTTTCAAATAGGAACTTCGTGATTTTGTATTATCTGGATAATGGTTTAGAATAATGTTTTCGTTTGTTTTTGTTACTTCATTAGTTCCTATAAAGTGTGGTATTTCGTGAACGGGATATATCCATTCATAGTCATTTCTACTATGGATTTTTTCTCTAAAAAATGTTACTTTTGGGTTATTGTTTTCATCTAAGCTCCAATTATATGTATAGAGTAATCTACTTGTATCTTTAGTCCAAGTTTGTTCTAATTGTTCACGCCAACCTTTTACAAATACTTCATCTAAATCGGTGCAAACACAGATATCAGCATCTTTTGGTACTAGTTTTAGTGATTCATTTCTTGCTATATCAAAGCGCCAAGGCGTAATTATTTTTGTTTCTACATTTACATTTAATTCTTTTAAGAGTTTAACGCTGTTATCAGTTGATCCGGTATCTAATACATATATTTCATCGGCTTCATTCATTGATTCTACCCATTTTTTTATAAATTTTTCTTCATTTTTACAGATTGCATATACGCATACTTTATATTTATGCATTAATTTTTTCTCCTTTCTAATAATACAACTAAATAGTATAGTACGGCTGATATAATTAATAGTAAGAATATTCCTGTCATTACTAAGTTTAGGTTAAAAACTTGTGATCCATACATTATTAGATATCCTATTCCTTCTTTTGATACTAGGAATTCTCCCATTATAACGCCTACTAAGGACATACTTATATTTATTTTTATTGTACTTATTATGTTTGAAAAAGAGTTTGGTAATATTAGGTATTTATATATTTGAAACTTGGTTGCTTTAAATGATTTTAATAGTTTTATTTTGTTTTCATCGGTTAGAATGAAACTTTGATACATATTTATTATTGTTATAATGACCGATATTAGTAAAGCCATTATAATTATGGATTTTTGATTGGCGCCTGCTATGATTATGATAATTGGTCCTAGAGCGACTTTTGGCAAACTATTAAAGATCGTTAGGTATGGATCAAATATTTTGGCGATGTAATCATTCCACCAGAGTATTGATGATATTATTAAGCCCATAATTGTTCCGATTAATAGACTTATAAATGTTTCATAAATTGTTATATAGATATGATTAAATAGATTATTTGTTTTATATAGATTTATTAGTGTTTGAATTATTCCTTTTGGTGATGATGATAAGAATGTATTTATTATTTTGAAATCTGCTAGTAATTGCCATATTATTATAAATAGAACAATTATTAGTATTTGAAATAGAGTTATTATAATTTTTTTGTTTCTACTTTTTTTTAAATATTTTATATGTTCCTTGCTATACATAATAATCAATATCCTTCCATATTTTTTCATAATACATAGAAAATTCTTTGGCTTTTCTATTTTCTATTGGTGTTGATTTATTTGTTAAGTTTATTTCATATTCGTTTTTTATTTTGGATGGTCTACCGGTTAAGACAATTATTCGATCGGCCATACTTATTGCTTCTGCTATATCGTGGGTTACAATGATTGCGCTTTTATTTTCTTTTTTTATTATTTTATAGACATCATCTGATACGGCGAGTCTTGATTGGTAGTCAAGAGCGCTAAAGGGTTCATCTAGTAATAATATATCAGGATTAATTGCTAGAGTTCTTATAAGAGCTACTCTTTGTCTCATTCCTCCTGATAGATTTTTTGGATAACTGTTTATAAACTCTTTTAGGCCATATGTTTCTAATAGTCTTATAACATTGTTTTCGTTTTCTTTGGTAAGGATATTTTGTATTTTTAGGCCTAATAGACAATTTTCTTTTATTGTGAGCCAATCAAATAAGGAATCTTCTTGAAGCATATAGCCTAATTTAATATTTTTATCTATTTCTATATTTCCATCTGATGCTTTTTCAAGGCCACTTAATATTTTAAGGATTGTTGATTTACCACAACCGCTTGGTCCGACTAAGGCAATGAATTCGTTTTCTTTTAAATCAAGTGAAAAATTATTTATGGCTTCTATTTCTTCTTTTGGTGTATGATATATTTTTTTTAAGTTTGTTATTTTTAACATACAATCATTCCTTTCATAGTCCTATGATATATTATGATATTATAGATAAAATGGAATAATTAGATAGTTTAAAAAAAGAACAATTACTTGCTCTTTTTCTTGGTTGGATATCTTGAGATAATGTCTTTATAGATATCTATTAATAATTTTTTTTCTTGGTTGCTATAATCATTACTTGCATTTATATATTCAACATCACTATATATTTCTTCTAATGATTTTTGAATAACTCTTGATTTGTCTATTTTATATTCATAAGCTAGCTGAGGATAGCTATTAAAATCTGATGGTTTTACTACTCTATTAAATTCATCGTCTATTAATACTATGTCATCACCAATTACGCGGTAATCATCGGCTATATGTCTTACATCATTACTTACAATTCTTTTTATTTCATCAAACGATATAATTGGGAATGATACACTATCTAAATATTTGATTAGATAGGCATTTCCCATTATATTTGCTTCTTTTTCATAAGAACAAACAAAGCGATTGTTTTCATAAAATAATTTATTGTAATGGGCAATTATTGTTTCTTTTATTTGTTTTATGTCTTCAACACTTGCTGATTGTAATATAACTTGTCTATAATACTGACAAACGTGAATATATTCGTGAAATAGTGTAAAAAAGGCATCCATTTTTCCTTCTAGTAAAGATTTTACTTCTTTAGAGTCAAGCCATATATGGTTTCTTATGGAAACTCCTCTACTTTTTTTGAATTCTTTTATTCCACATTTTAGGTTCATTGTTTTTGCTTCAAACATTGTTTCAGCAAACATACATATAACTGATTCTATAACTTTTGCATTAAATGTGTTTGTTTTATTTAAGCATCCTAAAATAATATAGTTATTTATTATTTCATTGTTTACTGCTTTAGTTATAAGTAGTGTTGATAAGATATTTATTTCTGTTTGATTTAATTCTTTTTTATTATTAATTTTATTAACAATAATGTTGATAATTGAGGTAATATCATTTTCTATATCATAATCTAAATTAATTTTTTCGATTATTTTAATGTCATAATTTCTTAGTGCAAATAGTATTAAAGATATTTCTTTGATATTTGTTTTTATATATGGTTTTAATTCTAATAGAGTTAATTCTAGATCGGCATATAATGCTTTCAGTTTTTTGTTTTCATATTTACAATTTGGGCATTCGATAGTTTGTGAATAATTGTCACATTCAGGGCATAAAGAATTATTTACAATTTCATTTACAATCAATAATAATTTATTTTTTAATGATTCATATTTTTGGTCCATTATGTAATTCCTTTTCCTCGTTTAAATATTCTTTTAATATTTTTAAATAGTATAATTTTTTATTAAGGTCTTTTTCGTTTATATAAGCTAAATAACAGGCTCTTATTTTATCGTATATGTTAATATTCATATTACAACCTTAATCCACTATCGGCGTTTAGACTTAGGTCAGCAATGTCACCATTTTGATAAGCATAATAAGCTGCTGCTCCAATCATTGCTCCGTTATCGGTACAAAATTTCATTGCTGGTACAATTAGTTCAATATTATTTTCAAGGCATACTTTACTGAATGCTTCTCTTAATCCTTTATTTGCACTTACGCCACCTGCGATGATTAGTCTTTTGCAATTATTTTCTTTTAATGCTTTCATTGTTTTTTTAACAAGAATGTTAATAACTCTATTTTGAAAAGAACAGGCTAGGTTTTCTTTGATAATTGTATTTCCTCTTTGTTCTTCATTATGTTTTAGGTTCATAACTGCACTTTTTAGTCCACTAAAACTGAAATTATAGCTTTCGTCATCTAGGGGGATTGGCAAATCATAGGTATCTTTTCCTTCAAATGCGAGTTTATCAACTCCTGGTCCTCCGGGATATGGTACGCCTAATATACGAGCTACTTTGTCGTAGGCTTCACCGACTGCATCGTCTAGAGTACCACCTATTCGATTGAAACTATAGTCTTTGTCCATATAGTATAGATCTGTGTGTCCGCCACTTACAACGAGCGCAACTAATGGAAATTCTAATCTTTTTACTAGGTTATTTGCATATATATGTCCTGCCATATGGTTGACTTTAATTAGGGGTTTATTATATACGAATGCACAGGTTTTAGCTGCTAGTAAGCCTACTAGTAGGGATCCAATTAGTCCTGGTCCATATGCTACTGCGAAGGCATCAATATCTTCCATTTTCATATTTGCTTTTTTTAGTACATCATCTATTACTAGTGTAATACTTTCGACGTGCATACGGCTTGCTATTTCGGGTACTACTCCTCCATAATTAGCGTGGGTATACATTTGTGTTACTAGAGATGTTGCTACTTCAGTTACGCCATCTTTTATTATTGATACACTAGTTTCATCACAACTAGATTCAAAAGCCATTATATACATTTTATCACCTTACCATTAAAATAGCATTATTTTTTCCATAATAATTATTTCTTATTGCTTTATTTTTAAAGCCATATTTTTCATATAGTTTTATGGCTTTTATATTGGTTTCATCTACTTCTAAGGATATACTTAAGTTATAGGAAATGATATATTCCATCATTTTACTTGCGATTCCTTTTTGTCTATATTCTTCTTTTACAAAGATATAGTTTAATTCAATTCGATCATATATTATAGAAAAATCAATAATGCCTACTAAATTATTGTTTAAATAATAGCCATATACTTTTTCGAAGTCATTATAACTAAACTTATAGTCACATATATCTATTAGGTCATAGTTTTTAATTTCTTTTAGCATCCAAATTTTCCTCAGCTTCTGTTTTTTTTAGATAATTTGGTACAAGCATATGACAGTCTATGTTTTCATTCTTATGTTTTTGAATTAATTTTAATATATCTACTTTGGGTTCATATGTGTTTTCGAAATCATATGATACAATTTTTCCGTTAAAGTCTTTTGTTAATTCTTCATAAGAGATGTATTCATCTTTTTTTATGTTATTTATTCCATTATATATTGCGCCAAAGACATAACCTCTTCTTGCGTCTATAACGGGGCATACTATTTCGTTGTAACCGCTTGCCATTGCTTCTAATTCGGATATTGGAGCGATCTCAATTTTTAATAGATATGCTAGAGTTTTTGCAACGGTTACTCCGCATCTTATTCCGGTAAATGATCCGGGTCCGTTTACGACAAATATTTTATTTATGTCTTGGGATTTTATATTGTGTTCTTTAAAGTTATCATTTATTAAAACCATTAATTTATTTGATAAATTATTATCATTTTTTAAATTAATGTTAAATATTATATTATCATCTTTTACAAATGCAATTATTACTCTACTTGATGATGTGTCTAAGAAAAGATAGTTCATAGAGTTACCTCTAGTAATTCTTCATATTGTTTTCCGTGAGGTGTAAATATTAATACTCTTTTTTCTTCATCTACTATTTTAAATTTTATGTCTAATCTTTCTTTTGGTAGAATGTCCTTTATTGTATCAGCCCATTCAATTATAACAACGCCACCTTTAGTGAAGTATTCTTCAATTCCGATTCCATCAGTTACTCCATCTAATCTATAGACATCCATATGATATAATGGCATTTCTCCGTTTGGGTATTCTTTTATAATTGTATATGTTGGAGATGTTATAATATCTTCAATTCCTAAGGCTTGTGCGAATCCTTTTGTAAATATTGTTTTCCCACTGCCTAATTCACCATCTAAGCAAATAATCATATTTGGAAACTTTTCTGATTCTAGATTTTGCGCAATTTCCATTGTTTCCATTTCATTATGTGTTGTTATTTTATAATCCATTTCATATCACCTATTTAATTATATAAAATATATAGTTCTAATTCAATAGTTTTATTAAAAAAAGATTTCAAATTGAAATCTTTAGGTTTATTGTTTTGTTCCTTTTACTACATTTGAATTAGATGATTTAGTTGCAATCATTTTATCAACTTGTTATTCTGTTTCAGTCGTATAGTTTACTGTTATTTTAGCACTTGATGCTGTTGTTGTATTATAAAACATTCCTTAAAAACAAGAAAAAAAAAATATTCCTAAAAGGAATACAAAGACAAAAAAAAATTAGCGACTTGCTATCTTAGCTTATCACTATTTTCGCCGTAAGTGAGCTTAACTTCTGTGTTCGGGATGGGAAC
>ERZ824600.1365-NODE-1365-length-30450-cov-4.727949_pt1 | contig 30450 bp, 23 predicted proteins | sample MGYA00519933_ERZ824600 | MGnify/ENA primary metagenome ERZ824600 (study PRJEB31778, sample SAMEA3449178) | human gut metagenome | biome: human gut; feature: human-associated habitat; material: faeces | place: United Kingdom | collected 2010/2012 ... | reverse complement strand
TATGGAAAAATATTGCTAAACAAGATAAATCTTTTGGTCATCCTGAAAAATTCTGTAGTGATATTCAAAAAACAAATTGGGAATCGGCAACAGTTACAACATTAGATGATAAGATTATTCCCTATATTACGAATATTTGTAAAAGAGATCCTAAAACAGGACATGTTGTTACAGGAGGAATTGTTAGTTGTAAAGATTCATCATGGCTTTTAAGTTGGACCATTAATCGTCAAGGTCAATTTAAACAACAAGATAAAGATAAAGTCTGTGTGTGGGTTTATGGATTATTTACTGATACAATAGGAGATTATGTTAAAAAGCCAATGAAAGATTGTACAGGAAAAGAAATTACCATGGAATGGTTGTATCACCTTGGTGTTCCAGAAGAATTAATAGAAGACTATGCAACCAACAGTGCTATCTGTATACCAACTATGATGCCTTATATTACAGCTTTCTTTATGCCAAGAAGAAAAGAAGATCGTCCGGATGTTATTGTCAAAGATGCAATTAATTTTGCCTTTTTAGGACAATTTGCACATACACCAAGAGATACTGTATTTACTACAGAATATTCGGTAAGAACAGCGATGGAAGCTGTTTATGGTTTATTAGGTGTTGATCGAGGCGTTCCAGAAGTATGGGGCAGTGTTTATGATATTCGAGAACTTTTAGACAGTTCAGTAAAATTAATGGATGGTAAATCACCCTTAGAGATGAATTTAGGTCCTTTAAATATAATCAAAAAGCCTTTAATAAGAAGTATTAAAGGAACGGTTATTGAAAAATTATTAAAAGAGCATCAAATTTTAAAAGAAAATGAAATTCCGGCAACGTTTTTTCTGCAGGGGCAGTGTCTTGCCGGAAACGAAGAAATCGTCCGCCGGATGCATGCGGAAGGCCATCTGATCGGAAATCATACGTTTCATCATGTTCAGCTTACGAAAGTATCAGAAGAGGAAGCGAGGGAGGAGGTCGTGAAAACAAGCAATGCAATCTACGAGATCACAGGGGAATATCCCGTCTATATCCGTCCGCCGTTCGGGGAATGGAGAGAGGGGCTGGACCTTGCAGTGACGATGATCCCGGTACTCTGGGATGTGGATTCCCGCGACTGGGAGAGCCAGAACACTGCGTCGATCTGCAGCGCGGTGCTTCCGAATGTGAAGGATGGTAGCATTATTCTCATGCATGACGGCTACCGCGCGACGGTGGAAGCGCTGCGGCGGATCGTAAAAGAATTAAAAGAAGAGGGATACACGTTTGTGACGGTGCGTGAGCTGATTGAAGAATAGCTTTCGCGGATTCCATCGAACATAGTTGCGGAGAATCCGAGATTAAGGGGTTGAGGATACCCGCCAAAATGTGATAAGATAAATGGCAGAAAGAAAAATGGGGTGAAAAATACATGGATTTGTTTGATTATATGAAAGAAACCACAATGGAAAAAGAGTCCCCCCTCGCATCGCGCATGCGCCCGACAACGCTGGACGAGGTGGTTGGACAGGAGCACATCATCGGCCCTGGAAAGCTGTTGTACCGTGCGATCAAGGCGGATAAACTCGGCTCCGTCATTTTCTACGGCCCTCCGGGAACGGGAAAAACGACGCTTGCCCGCGTCATCGCCAACACGACAAGCGCAGAGTTTACCCAGCTGAATGCCACGACAGCCGGCAAAAAGGATATGGAAGAAGTCGTAAAAGAAGCGCAGCAGCGGATCGGCATGTACGGCAAAAAGACGATTCTTTTTGTCGACGAGATCCACCGCTTCAACAAGGGGCAACAGGATTATCTGCTTCCGTTTGTGGAGGACGGCACACTCGTTCTGATTGGCGCGACGACGGAAAACCCGTATTTCGAGGTCAACGGGGCGCTGATTTCGCGTTCCATTATCTTTGAATTAAAGCCGCTCGAAAAAGAGGACATCGAAAAACTGCTGGAGCGCGCGGTGACGGACCCGGTAAAGGGGCTCGGGACGTACAACGTTGTGCTCGATGCGGATGCAAAAGAGTTCCTCGCCGACATCGCAGGCGGTGACGCGAGAGCGGCCTTAAATGCAATCGAGCTGGGCGTCCTCTCGACGGAACGTCAGGCGGACGGAAAAATCCATATCGATCTCGAAACGGCATCGGAGTGCATCCAGAAACGCGTCGTGCGGTACGACAAGACGGGCGATCAGCATTACGATACGATCTCTGCATTTATCAAGAGCATGCGTGGTTCTGACCCGGATGCGGCGGTCTTTTATCTGGCCAAAATGCTGTATGCCGGGGAGGATATCAAGTTTATCGCCCGCCGCATCATGATCTGCGCGGCGGAGGATGTCGGCCTTGCCGATCCGAATGCCTTAAATGTAGCAGTTTCCGCGTCCCTTGCCGTGGAACGCGTCGGCATGCCGGAGGCGCAGATTATTCTGGCGGAGGCAGCCACGTATGTTGCCTGTGCACCGAAGAGTAATTCTTCGTGCGAGGCAGTCTTTGCGGCGATGAAGACGGTCGGAAGTGTGCGGACGTCGGTTCCGCCGCATCTGCAGGACGCCCATTACAAAGGTTCTGCCAAACTCGGCCACGGTCAAGGCTATCAGTATGCACATGATTACCCGAATCACTACGTCGAGCAGCAGTATCTGCCGGACGAGATCTTAGGAAGCCGTTTCCTTCATCTTGGAACGAACGGCTATGAGCAGAAGATCCGGGAAAACTTCAAAAAAATTGGAAAAGACATCGAATAAAAGGGGAAGAAATCATGACAGACTGGCTTGGAAAGCCGTATTATTCGCTGGACGCCTATCTGAAAAAGACGTTCGGGGAAAAAGTGTACAAGCTCTCGCTCGACGGCGGGATGACGTGTCCGAACCGGGACGGCACCTGCGGTGACCGGGGCTGCATTTTCTGCAGTGCGGGCGGCTCCGGTGATTTTGCCGGGGACAGAAACAAATCCATCCCGGAACAGATCCGGGAGCAGAAATCCCTCCTGCAGCAAAAGCGGCCGGTGCATAAGTTCATCGCCTATTTCCAGGCGTATACGAACACGTACGCGCCGGTGGAATATCTGGAAAAAATTTTCCGGGAGGCAATTTCGGACGAGGAGATCGTGGTCCTTTCGATCGGAACGAGACCGGACTGCTTAGGGGAAGAGGTTCTTTCTCTGTTAGAAGAGCTGAACCGGATCAAACCGGTCTGGGTGGAGCTGGGACTGCAGACGATGCATGAAAAAACGGCACAGTATATCCGAAGGGGCTATCCGCTTTCCTGTTTTGAACAGGCAGTAAACGAGCTGCACAGGCGGGGGATTCCCGTGATTGTCCACACGATCCTCGGTCTGCCGGGGGAGGGACAGGAAGAAGTCTTTGCAACAATGGATTACCTGAATGGACTTTCCATTTCCGGCATCAAGCTTCAGCTGCTTCATGTGCTGAAAAACACGGATCTTGCGGCGGACTACGCGGCCGGAAAATTTGAGGTGCTGGAGCAGGAGGCGTATCTTACCCTTGTCATCGACTGCCTGCGGCGCCTCCGTCCCGATCTTGTGATCCACCGTGTGACGGGAGACGGCCCCGGGGATCTTCTGATTGCACCAACATGGAGCCAGGCAAAACGCACCGTCTTAAATGAGCTGCATCATCGCATGAAAGAAGAACATGCGTATCAGGGACAGCTTCTGGACGAAGAAAAAGGAGGAAACACACCGTGATTGAATCATCCTTTACGTTATACAAACTGATTATTCTCTACATGCTGCAGAATGTGAATTTTCCGCTGTCAAATACACAGATTTCGGATTTTATCCTGGAAAAAGAGTACACGAACTACTTTCATCTCCAGGAGGCGTTAAGCGAGCTGCAGGATACAAAGCTGATCGAGATCGAGAAGGTGCGCAACACCTCGTACTACCACATGACTGAGGAGGGCAGCAAGACGCTTTCCTTCTTCGAAAACGAGATCTCTCCGGAAATCCGGGAGGAAATCGACCGCTATATGAAGGAACACTCCTATGAACTGCGGAAAAAAGCGTCCGTTGTGGCCGATTACTACAAGACCGCGGGAGATGACTACGAGGTCCGCTGTCAGGCAAGAGAGCGGAAGACGACTATTTTTGAGATTGTCGTGACGGTTCCGTCCGAGGAGGCGGCCAAAAAGATCTGCAGCAACTGGGAAAACCGGAGTCAGAAGATTTATGCTTCGATTATGAATGAACTGTCAAGATAACGATTGACAGGAATGGTGGCATATAATAGAATAAATTAGTATGTCTAAAAAGCATAAACATGGAAAACATAGTAAATAAGATTTTATATTCTAAAGGAGATAAAACCGTGCCTGATTATACAAAAGAAATTGAAAGACGGCGTACCTTTGCCATCATTTCCCACCCGGATGCCGGTAAAACCACACTGACTGAGAAATTCCTGCTGTACGGAGGAGCGATCAATCTCGCCGGTTCCGTAAAAGGAAAAGCGACTGCGCGCCATGCCGTATCCGACTGGATGGAGATCGAGAAAGAGCGTGGTATTTCCGTTACCTCTTCCGTTCTGCAGTTCAATTACGACGGCTACTGCATCAACATTCTGGATACCCCGGGCCATCAGGACTTCTCGGAGGATACCTACCGTCCCCTGATGGCAGCCGATTCCGCCGTCATGGTTATTGATGCATCGAAGGGTGTCGAGGCACAGACCAGAAAGCTGTTTAAAGTCTGTGTCATGCGCCACATCCCGATCTTTACCTTCATCAACAAGATGGACCGCGATGCGAACGATACCTTCGAGCTGCTCGACGAGATCGAAAAAGAGCTCGGCATTGCAACCTGCCCGATCAACTGGCCGATCGGTTCCGGAAAGAAATTCCGCGGTGTTTACGACCGTGACAAAAAGAAAGTCCTTACCTTCTCCGATACAATGAAGGGAACAAAGGAAGGTATCGAGGAAGAAATCGATATCGACGATCCGCATCTTCTCGATGTGGTCGATGAGGACCAGAAAGAACAGCTTATGGATGAGATCGAGCTGCTCGACGGCGCAAGTGCAGAGTTTGACCAGGAGCTTGTCAGCAAGGGAGAGCTCTCCCCGGTATTCTTCGGATCTGCGCTCACCAACTTTGGTGTGGAGACTTTCCTGCAGCACTTCCTCACGATGACGATGCCGCCGCTTCCGCGTACGGCAGACTGCGGCGTGATCGATCCGGTCAAAGAGGATTTCTCTGCGTTTGTCTTTAAAATCCAGGCAAACATGAACAAAGCACACCGTGACCGTATCGCATTCATGCGCATCTGCTCCGGCAAATTCGACGCCGGAATGGAAGTCTTCCATGTGCAGGGAGGAAAGAAAATGCGTCTTTCCCAGCCGCAGCAGATGATGGCGAGTGACCGTCATATTGTTGATGAAGCATACGCCGGCGATATCATCGGTGTATTTGACCCGGGTATCTTCTCCATCGGAGATACGATCTGTATGCCGGGCAGAAAATTCGCATACGAGGGAATTCCGACCTTCGCGCCGGAGCATTTTGCAAGAGTGCGCCAGCTCGATACGATGAAGAGAAAACAGTTCGTCAAGGGAATTTCCCAGATTGCACAGGAAGGTGCGATCCAGATTTTCCAGGAGTACAAAGGCGGCATGGAGGAGATCATCGTCGGCGTTGTCGGCGTCCTGCAGTTTGACGTTTTAAAATACCGTCTGGAGAATGAGTACAACGTGGATATCCGTCTGGAGAACCTGCCGTATGAGCACATCCGCTGGATCGCAAACAAAGAGGAGATCAACCTGGACCGTATTCAGGGTACATCCGATATGAAGAAGGTCATGGACCTCAAGGGAAATCCGCTGCTTCTCTTTGTCAATCCGTGGAGTGTCGGCATGGTACAGGATCGAAACAAAGACCTTGTGCTGACCGAATTCAGCAAAAACTAAGAACAAAAGAGCGGGATGCCGCTTAAAAAGGAGAAGGAATGAACTTATTCGATATTCTGGGCCCTGTGATGGTCGGTCCGTCGAGTTCGCACACAGCGGGGGCGGTGCGGATTGGATGGATGACGCAGAAACTTCTCGGGGAACAGCCGGTGGAAGCAAAAATACTGATGTACGGTTCCTTTGCCGCAACGGGAAAGGGCCATGGAACGGACCGCGGTCTCGTCGCGGGTCTTCTCGGCATGCGGCCGGATGACGAGCGGATTCCGGACAGCTTTGAAATTGCCCGGAAGATGGGTCTTTCCTATTCATTCGGCATCGCCAATCTGACGAGTGCCCATCCGAACAGCGTCGTTCTGGAAGTAAAGGGAAAGAGCGGCCGGACGCTCGAGGTGCAGGCGTGCTCCCTTGGCGGCGGCCGTATCATGATCAACCGCCTCGACGGGCTGGATGTCAACTGCAGCTGCGAGATTCCGACCCTGATCGTCCACAATCTGGACCAGCCGGGCCACGTAGCCGAGGTTACGTCGATGCTGGCACATAAGTCAGTCAACATTGCGAATATGTCCCTCTACCGCGACAAGAGAGGCGGATCGGCCGTCATGGTCGTGGAGATGGATCAGCCGCTTCCCAAAGAGTCGCTGGAATGGCTGGAGCATCTTGAGGGCATTGTAAAGGTAACATACATCAACGTAACGGAAGGAGAAGAGGACGATGTCTTATAATTCACTGGAAGAAATTGTCCGAGAGTGCCAGGAAAAAGACCTGCCGTTTGATGAAGTCATCCTTCTGGACGATATGAATGAGAGAAATGTAAGCCGCGAAGAGTCCATTGAGACGATGCGCGGCATGTGGGAAGCCATGAAAGGCGCTGAACGGAATTATGACGGTTCGCTGCAGTCGAGAAGCGGTCTTGTGGGCGGCGCCGGAAAGACGATGCGCGCGTATGTCGAGAGCGGGAACACGCTCTGCGGACCGTTTGTCGGAAAAGTTATGGCATCTGCACTTGCGATGGGTGAGTCAAACGCCTGCATGAAGCGGATCGTTGCAGCACCGACCGCAGGAGCGTGCGGTGTGCTTCCGGCTGTGCTCGTGAATTACCAGAAAGAGAAGGGGACAGCGGATGAGCAGATCGTGCGTGCGCTCTACACGGCAGCCGGTATCGGCCAGGTCGTTGCGGCGCGGGCCTACATTGCGGGCGCTTCCGGCGGCTGCCAGGCCGAAATCGGAACAGCAAGCGCGATGGCGGCAGGCGCACTGACCGCACTTGGCGGCGGCACTCCGCCCCAGATCACGCATGCGGCAGCGATGGCATTAAAGAACCTGCTCGGTCTCGTGTGTGACCCGGTCGGCGGTCTTGTCGAGGTCCCGTGCGTCAAACGGAATGTGATCGGTTCCGTGAATGCACTTTCTGCGGCGGACATGGCACTTGCGGGAATCATAAGCCGCATTCCGCCGGATCAGGTGATCGATGCGATGCGGGAAGTCGGCGACCAGATGCATCCGAGTCTGCGCGAAACCGGCCAGGGCGGCCTTGCCAACACGCCGGCAGCACGCGAGTGGTGCGCGGCACAGGAAGAAGAATAAAAAAAACTTTTATTTTCGGAAAACTTTTGGTATAATAAAGGAAAGTCAGCCAAGGAGGAGGTTCTTTAAGATGGCAGAGGCAAAAATTCAGAAAAGAAACACTTATACGATATATGATGACGAAGGAATCGGAACCGTGCAGATTGCAGACGAGGTGGTAGCTATTATCGCAGGACTTGCGGCAACGGAAGTGGACGGGGTAGCCTCCATGGCCGGAAATATTACCAACGAATTAGTCAGCAAGCTTGGCATGAAAAATCTTTCCAAGGGTGTCAAAGTTGATGTACTCGACGGCGTTGTCTGCGTGGATCTTGCCCTCAATCTCAAATATGGATACGAGATTCCGGCAACCTGCAAAAACGTACAGGAAAAAGTAAAAACAGCGATCGAGAATATGACAGGCCTGGAAGTTTCCGATGTCAATGTAGCCATTGCAGGCGTGAATATGGAACAGACGAAATAAAAAACAACGAACCGCGAGGGAATAAGGCGACCCCTTACAACCCCGCGGTTCTTGTTAACTATTCAGAGCCAGATGAAATGGAAGAAAAATAGTTAATTAACTATACAGGAAGGAATTAAAACAGACAATGAACAGAAGCAAACTTCGCGAAAATATTTTTAAACTTCTCTATACCGCAGAGTTCCAGGAGAAAGAGGAGATGCCGCAGCAGATGTCTCTTTACTTTACGTACTCTGACGACAACGACGAGGATGAAGAAGTAACCGTAAGCGAAAAAGATCAGACCTATATGGAAGAGAAATACCATCATGTGACCGAGCACATCCCGGAAATCGACGAGATGCTGAACCGTACTTCCGAGGGCTGGAAAACGACCCGTATGGGAAAAGTAGACCTGGCGATCCTGCGTCTTGCCGTTTACGAGATGAAATTCGACGAGGACGTTCCGGTCGGTGTAGCCATCAACGAGGCCGTTGAGTTGGCAAAACGCTTCGGCAGAGACCAGTCTCCGTCCTTTATCAACGGTATTCTTGGAAAACTGGCAAGAGAAGAAGATGAGAAATAAAAATCAGAATGTTTACACCGTAGGCCAGGTCAATTCATACATCAAAAACATCTTTGACCAGGACTATATGCTCCGCCGGATTTACGTCAGCGGAGAAGTAAGCAACTGTAAATACCATCCGTCCGGCCATATCTATTTTTCCTTAAAAGATGCGGAAGGAACCATTTCCTGTGTCATGTTCGCCGGTTCGCGGCGCGGCCTTGCCTTCCCGATGCGGGACGGCGATAACGTGATTGTCGGCGGCAGCATCAGCGTCTATGAGCGGGACGGAAAGTATCAGATCTATGCAAAAGAGATCACAAAAGAGGGCGCCGGCCTTTTATACGAAAAGTATCTGGCCCTAAAAGCAGAACTGGAAGAGATGGGCATGTTTGCCCCGGAGTACAAGCAGCCGATTCCTGCGTATGTAAAGAAAATCGGCGTTGTCACAGCACCGACGGGAGCTGCTGTGCAGGATATCAAAAACATTGCACTCCGCCGGAATCCCTTTGTCCAGATCATCCTCTACCCGGCCCTGGTGCAGGGAGAGGGAGCGGCGGACAGCATCGTGGAGGGCATACGCCGTCTGGACGTACTGAATCTGGATGTGCTGATCGTGGGCCGCGGAGGCGGTTCGATCGAGGATCTTTGGGCGTTCAATGAGGAAAAAGTAGCGCGTGCCGTTTTTTCCTGCCATACGCCGGTGATCTCCGCCGTCGGCCATGAGACCGACACAACGATCATCGATTTCGTGGCAGATCTGCGCGCCCCGACCCCGTCCGCAGCGGCGGAGCTGGCGGTCGCTGATGTCCGCGCGGTACTCAACACACTGGAAAATTATAAAAGCCGCATGAACCATGCGATGGCAAACCAGACGCAGAGAGCGAGAAGTCGCCTTCTGCAGTACGAGACAAAGTGGAAGTATCTCGGACCGGAAAATAAGATCCGTGACCAGAGAGCACGCCACGCCGAGCTGGAGCGTCGGTATACAGATGCGATGGAAGAAAAGCTCAAAGAAGCGCGCCACCGCCTTGCCCTTTACATTCAGGCGATGAAGGGTCTGTCCCCGCTGGACAAGCTGAACCAGGGCTATTCCTACGTGGAAAAAGAAGGAAAAGCCATCACTTCGGTGCAGGATGTCAAAGAAGGTGATCTGCTTGAAATCTGTGTATCAGACGGAAAGATCACAGCGCGCGCAGAGAAGACATCGGCCGTATCCTGGATGGAACAATCGTGAAAAAGCAGAGAATCGAGAAAACATGGGAAATATGGAAGCAGAAGAGAGAAAAGAAGAAGGAACCCCTTCCGGTGAGACACTGGAAGCAGCATTTGGAAAACTGGATCAGATGCTCGAAACGCTGGAGAGCAGCGATGTCAGCCTGGAAGACTCCTTTCGTTTATACAAGGAGGGAATGGAGCTTTTGAACGAATGCAGTCAGAAAATTGACCGCGTCGAGAAAAAAATGCTCCAGATGAATGAGGATGGAACATTCAGAGAATTTTAAAGCGGTACTCGAAGAAAAAACGCGGGAAACGGAAAGTATCATTGCCGCTTACCTGCCGAAAGAGGAAGGCTTTGCAAAGGAACTGGCAAAAGCCATGAATTACAGTATGACAGCGGGCGGAAAGAGGCTTCGTCCGCTGCTTTTGCAGGAGAGTTTCCGTCTGTTCGGCGGAACCGGGGAGGCAGTAAAACCATTTATGGCAGCTATGGAGATGATTCACACCCATTCCCTGATCCACGATGATCTCCCTGCGATCGACAACGACGATTACCGCCGCGGCAGAAAAACGACCCATGTCGTCTTCGGGGAGGCCGTCGGCGTGCTGGCAGGAGACGCCCTTTTAAACTATGCATACGAGACAGCCTGGAAAGCCTTTCCACTGGAGGAGCACACCGACCGCGTAGTGCGTGCTTTTGGCATTCTCTGTCAGAAAACCGGAATTTCCGGCATGTTGGGCGGTCAGAGTGTTGACGTGATGAATGAAAAAGCCGGCCATTTCGCCATCGACCGTGAGATGCTGGACTACATTTACGAGAACAAGACTTCGGCGCTTTTAGAGGCTGCCATGATGGCAGGTGCGGCACTTGCAGGAGCAAACGACGATGATCTTGACGCGCTCTGCCGGATTGCCTCCAAAGTCGGAATCGCGTTCCAGATCCGGGACGACATCCTGGATGTCACATCCACGATGGAGGAGCTTGGAAAGCCGGTTTTCAGCGATGAAAAGAATGAAAAAACAACGTATGTGACGATGTTTGGCACAGACGGGGCGGAGCAGGAGGTAAAACGGCTCACGAAAGAGGCCGTGGACGAACTGAAAAATCTGTCCTGTCCGGGAGATAAAATATTTCTGGAAGAGCTGTTTGAATCTCTGACTTCCAGAAAAAAGTAAGGGATGATTTCATGTTAGAAAAAATACAGAAACCAAACGATATTAAGAAGATTCCGGCGGACCAGCTTCCGGCGCTTGCAGAGGAAATCCGGGAATTTATTATCGAGTCTTTGAGTAAAACCGGCGGCCATCTGGCGTCCAATCTTGGTGTCGTGGAACTGACGATTGCGATGCACCGCGTCTTCGATCTTCCAAAAGACAAGCTGATCTGGGATGTGGGACACCAGTCCTACACGCACAAGATTCTGACCGGGCGGAAAGACGGGTTTGAAACACTGCGCCGGGAAGGCGGCATCAGCGGATTCCCGAAGCGGAGCGAGAGTGACTGCGATGTATTCGACACCGGCCACAGCTCGACCTCGATTTCCGCAGGCGTCGGCTATGTGCGTGCACGGGAACTGAAAAAAGAAAATTATTCCGTTGTTTCGATCATCGGAGATGGTGCGCTGACCGGCGGCATGGCGTACGAGGCGCTGAACAATGCGGCCAGCCTGAAATCGAATTTTATTATCGTTTTAAATGACAACGAAATGTCGATCACCGAGAATGTCGGCGGTATGTCATCGTACCTGTCCGGCCTTCGGACGGCATCGGCGTACACGGGTTTCAAGATGGACGTCACAAAGGCATTGAACCGCATTCCGGGCATCGGACCTGGCATGGTGGATGCGATGCGGAAGACGAAAAGCAGCATCAAACAGATCATCATTCCGGGCATGCTGTTTGAGGATATGGGACTTACGTATTTAGGTCCTGTGGACGGCCACAACATTCCGCAGCTGATCAAGACCTTCCAGGAAGCAAAACGGTTTGAAGGACCGATTCTGGTGCATGTCCTGACACAGAAGGGCCGCGGCTATGAGCCGGCGATGCGCCACCCGGCAAGATTCCACGGTGCGGGTCCGTTCGATGTGAAAACAGGATTGCCGGTTGGAAAATCCAATCCGACGTACACGGATGTCTTTTCCACGGTCATGCGGAAAATGGGAGATCGAAGAAAGGATGTTGCGGCAGTCACGGCGGCGATGATGACCGGTGTCGGACTGAAACGCTTCTCCAACATGTTCCCGGACCGCTGTTTCGATGTGGGAATCGCAGAAGAGCACGCGGTGACATTTGCAGCGGCACTGTCACTCGGCGGCATTACGCCTGTCGTTGCGATTTATTCTTCATTCCTGCAGCGGGCGTACGATCAGATCATGCATGACGTCTGTATGCAGAATCTCCATGTCGTCTTTGCGATTGACCGCGCCGGTCTTGTGGGCTACGACGGGGAGACACACCACGGCATTTTCGACCTTTCCTATCTGGGTTCGATGCCGAATATGACAATTCTTGCACCGAAGAACCTCTGGGAGCTTTCGGATATGATCAAATTTGCGGTCGATTACGACGGCCCGATCGCGGTGCGCTACCCGAGAGGGGAAGCGTATACGGGATTAAAAGAGTTCCGTGCGCCCATCTGCCTCGGAAAATCAGAAGTGATCCATGAGGGAAGCCGTGTTGCACTTCTTGCCGTCGGCAGTATGGTAAAAATGGCAGAAGAAGTGCAGAAACAGTTAAAAGAGCGGATGGATATGGATGCGGCGCTTGTGAATGCGCGGTTCGTCAAACCAATCGATGAAGAACTTCTTCGAAGCTTTGCCGATACGTATGAGCTTGTCGTAACACTCGAGGAAAATGTAAAAGACGGCGGCTTTGGAGAGCGCGTCCTTGCTTTTGCCGAGGAAGAAGACCTTCCGTTCGGCGTGGAGATCATTGCACTGCCGGACCGCTTTATTCCGCACGGAAGTGTATTATACCAGATGAAACAGGTCGGCTTTACGCCGGAAGATATCTGCGGCAGAATTGAGGAATACTACAGAAAACAGGGGCAGGAAGAAAGATGAAAAAACGATTAGATGTATTACTGGTAGAACGGGGCCTTGCCACATCGCGGGAAAAAGCGAAAGCCATGATTATGGCAGGAGAAGTTCTGGTGGACAATGAGCGGGAGGACAAAGCCGGTTCCATGTTCCCGGAAGAAGTGGAGATTGTCTTAAAAGGAAAACCACTGCCGTATGTGAGCCGCGGCGGCTTAAAGTTAGAGAAAGCAATGAAAAACTTTGACCTTACCCTGGATGGAAAGGTCTGCATGGATGTCGGAGCATCCACCGGCGGCTTTACCGACTGTATGCTGCAGAACGGCGCCGTCAAGGTATATTCCGTGGATGTCGGCCACGGCCAGCTCGACTGGAAGCTGCGGAACGATCCGCGCGTTGTCTGTATGGAGCGCACGAACATCCGTTACGTCGTGACGGAGGATATCGAGGAGAGACCGTCCTTCGTATCGATCGACGTATCGTTTATCTCCCTGACCAAGGTGCTGCTTCCGGTCCGGAATCTGATGGAAGAGAACGGCGAAATTGCAGCTCTGATCAAGCCGCAGTTTGAGGCAGGACGCGAAAAAGTCGGCAAAAAAGGTGTTGTCCGTGATCCGGCTGTACACAAAGAAGTCATTGAGATGGTCATTTCCTATGCGAAAAGCATTTCCTTCGGCGTGCGCCATCTGGAATTTTCTCCGATCAAAGGACCGGAGGGAAATATCGAGTATCTCGTTCACCTTGTCCGGCTGCCGGACGGCGTGACAGAGGAAGAGACCAATGTCGATGTAGACGCCGTTGTAAAGAGCGCACACGATACACTGGATAAATAAAAGGGTTAAGGAGCATGATATGGAGCGATTTTACCTGATCACAAACAGAGCAAAAGACCCGGACCTTACCGTGACAGACCAGATCAGGCAATATCTGGAGGAGCGCGGAAAAACGTGTCTTCTCTGCGATAACAGCGAAAAAGGGGAAAAATACCATTATACGGATCCGGCGAAGGTTCCGTCAGATATCGACGGCATTCTGGTGCTCGGTGGTGACGGCACGCTTCTGCAGGCAGCAGGCGACGTGGTGGATTTACAGATTCCACTGCTCGGCATCAATCTGGGAACGCTCGGCTATCTTGCGGAAATCGACCGTGACACGCTTTATCCGGCGCTGGATCATCTGATGGCGGATGAGTATACGATTGAGCACCGCATGATGCTCTGCGGATCGATTTACCGGGACGGAAAGCTGATTGCGGAGGACACGGCACTCAACGACATTACGATCACACGTGAGGGAAACCTGCGTGTCGTCCGGTTCGACAATTACGTTAACGGGGAGTTTTTAAATTCCTACAGCGCCGATGGCATCATCATCGCAACGCCGACCGGTTCGACCGGCTACAGCCTCTCCGCGGGCGGCCCGATCATCTCACCGTCAGCCAGCCTGATGCTGATGACACCGCTTGCCCCGCACACCCTGAATACGAGAAGCATTGTCTTTCCGGCAGAGGATGTGATCGAGGTGGAGCTCGGGCCTTCGAGAGACGGCGGCATTGAACAGGGCATGGCCTATTTTGACGGCGACACCCGCGTTCCGATGAAAACCGGCGACCGGATCGTGATCAAAAAGGCCAGACGGGATACTCTGATTGTGAAGATCAGCAACATCAGTTTTCTGGAGACATTAAGAAAGAAAATGGCAAACATTTAAGATATAGTTACTGGGGAAGGATATTGAAATGAAAATCGCGAGACATGCACAGATTATCAAATTAATTAACCAATATGACATTGAAACACAGGAGGAGCTGGCAAAGAAGCTGGAGGAGAGCGGCTTTGCCGTAACGCAGGCAACAATTTCAAGGGATATTCGTCAGCTTAAGCTCACAAAAGTACCAAAGGAGAATGGCGGAAGCCGTTATGCTGTTTTGCAGAATGCACCGTCTGAGGTGGGAAGCCGCTATGCGCGCGTCCTGAAAGATGCGTTTATTTCTGTTGATCTTGCCAAAAATATTCTGGTCATCAAAACCGTATCCGGCATGGCAATGGCGGCGGCAGCGGCTTTCGATGAGATGAACTGGAATGAAATTGTCGGCTGCATCGGCGGAGACGATACGATTCTCTGCGTGGCAAGAGACGATGATGCGGCGCTTGTGGCAGCAGAACGCCTGAAACGGATGGTGGACGGCATGGAGGAGACGGGCGAGGAGTTCTAAAAAACGCCCGTCTCTGCAAAAAGAGACAAAAAGATGACAGCAGGTGTGACACCGGAGGAAAAGAATGCTCACAAACTTACACGTAAAAAATCTGGTCCTGATCGACGAAGCAGAAGTGGAGTTCGGTCCGGGCCTGAATATACTGACCGGAGAAACCGGAGCCGGAAAATCCATCCTGATCGGTTCGATCAACGCGGCGCTTGGAAAGAAGATATCCCGTGAGATGATCCGGACGGGAGAGACAAGCGCGCTGGTGGAACTGGTCTTTGAAACCGAAAATCCGCATGTGCTGGAGCTGTTAAAAGAGATGGATCTCGAGGCAGAGGAGGGTCAGGTGATTATTTCCAGAAAGATCACCGGATCCCGCAGCGTCTGCCGCATCAACGGCGAGGCATGCAATATCTCGCAGGTAAAAGCTCTTGCATCCCTGCTGCTCGACATCCACGGCCAGCATGAGCACCAGTCGCTGCTCTATCCGGACCGGCAGATCGCGATTCTTGACGCGTTTGCGGGAACCGAGGCGGCCACGGCAAAAGGAGAGGTCCGGGCGCTGTACCAGGAGTGGAAGAATGTCCGAAAGGAGCTCTCGGCGTACGAACTCGACGAGGAGGCAAGAAAGCGGGAGGCAGCATTTCTTACGTTTGAAATCAACGAGATTGATCAGGCAGAGCTAAAAGAGGGCGAGGACGAAGCGTTGGAAACTGCGTACCGGAAAATGGGCCATGCGAAAAAGATCGCGGAATCTCTGCAGACGGTATATGCGATCACCGGCTACGGTGCAGAGAACAGCGCCGGGGAGCAGGTCGGCCGCGCAATCCGGGAGCTGCAGCAGGCCGCGGTGTACGACGATGCACTTTCCGGTCCGTCGCAGACCCTTTCCGATATTGACGGACTGCTGAATGATTTCAACCGCGAAATTTCCGCATATCTTTCCGAACTGACCTTTTCCGAAGAAGAGTATTACGAGACGGAAAAGCGGCTCGATGAGATCAACCGCCTGAAAGCAAAGTATGGAAAGACGATGGAAGAGATCACCGCATATCGCGAAGAACAGCAGAAAAAACTGGAAAAACTGGAAAACTTTGAGAGCTGCCGTGCCGCACTGCAGGAGCAGTTACAGAAAACGGAGCAGAAACTGGATGCGGTCGCACATAATCTGTCCAAAATCCGCAGAAACTATGCAAAACGGCTCGAAACACAGATTATCGAAGGTCTGCGCGACCTGAATTTCCTGCATGTCGCATTTGAAATTTCATTTGAAAAGACAAAAAGCTACACCGAAAACGGAACCGATGCTGTGGAGTTCTTAATCTCCACAAACCCGGGCGAAGCGATCCGTCCGCTGGCGAAAGTTGTTTCCGGCGGTGAACTGTCGCGAATCATGCTTGCAATCAAGACGATTCTTGCCGACCGCGACGAGACAGAAACCTTGATTTTCGATGAAATCGACACCGGAATCAGCGGAAGGACGGCGCAGAAAGTTTCCGAAAAAATGGCACAGATCGGGCAGCGCCATCAGGTCATCTGCATCACCCATCTGCCGCAGATCGCAGCGATGGCAGATTCTCATTTTGAAATCGAAAAAAACGTCGAAGAAAACGAGACCGTCACATCGATCCATCCATTATCCGAGGAAGATTCTGTCAGAGAACTGGCAAGAATGCTCGGCGGCGCGAAAATTACGGATTCTGTTCTGGCAAATGCCAGCGAGATGAAGGAATTGGCACAGGTACAAAAATCTGCAAGACTCAAATAAAGAGAAGTCCGCATACTAAGAGGGAAATCACGAAACAAAGCGTGGTTTCCCTCTTTTTCGCTGGCGGCGAGTCAAAGTCCGTGCCTGCACGAGAACTTGACGACCGCCGCGAAAACAAAAGAAATGCCGCAGTTCTGCCCTGCGGCGGAAAGGATGGGAATGCAAATGACGAGAAAACAAAAATACCGAAGAGTCCTGCTTGCGCTGGCGGCGCTGTTTCTGATCCTCGCCGTTCTTCTTGGCTACGATGCCATGCGCGAATCCCTGCCGGATACGATGTATGTGGATGAGAACAGCGAAAGCCCGTTTCAGCCGCTCACGAAACATCCGCTTCTGACGATTTCGGAAGATACGAAGGAAGCAGAAAAAACCGAATTCGGAGAAACGGTTGTAGAATGTTCCGCCGCCGGGATCCCGCTGAAAAAGATCCGTGTGATCCAGGAAGAACGGCCGAAAGTTGCCGTCTGCGGCGCGCCGGTCGGTATCTATATGGAGACCGACGGTGTGATGGTGATCCGTACAGCCGAAATCCGTTCGTCCGACGGAACCGTCAGCCGTCCGTCAGAAAATATTCTGCGGGAAGGCGACTATATCACAAAAGTAAACGGACAGAGCATCCGCAGCAAGCAGGAGCTGATTGATGCAGTAAAAGTATCAAACGGTTCCCCGGTGTGTCTTTCCCTGCTTCGGGACGGGGAAACGATCGAGGTGCAGGTGACACCGCAGAAAAGCCAGGACGGCACCTGCCGCCTCGGGGCCTGGGTCCGCGACAATATGCAGGGAATCGGAACACTGACTTTCGTGGAACCGGACGGAACCTTTGCAGCGCTCGGCCATGGAATCAGTGATGTCGATACCGGAAAAATGCTCCAATTGAACGGCGGAGAACTGTATCTGACACAGATTCTGTCTGTGATCCCGGGAAAAGCGGGTGTACCGGGTGAACTGCAGGGTGTGATCCATTACGAAGAAAAGAACCGTATCGGATCAGTGGCGGAGAATACCATCTACGGTATCCACGGCGTTCTGGACAGGGAAAAAAGCAGTGCACTGCCGCTTACCGTGACGGAAATTGCCTATCGGCAGGAGATCGAGACGGGCCCGGCCACCGTGCGGATGTGCGTGGACAATACGGTAGAAGAGTATGAGGCGGAGATTACAGAAATCGATCTTGGAAGCGAGAATACGAACAAAAATTTTGTGCTCGAAATTACCGATCAACGGCTGCTACAGAAAACCGGCGGCATCGTACAGGGAAATTCCGGCTCGCCGGTGCTCCAGAACGGAAGGCTGATCGGCGCCATTACCCATGTTTTCGTAAACCATCCAGAAAAAGGCTACGGTGTCTTTGCGGAAAACATGCTTGCACGGAACTGAAAAAATATGCGTTAATTTGGTTGAAATTGTTACAAACTTCCGAATTTTTACGGAAAATGTCGATCGAATTTTCAAAAATTTACGGGAAATATATTGAAAAGGCGAAAAAATAAAATTATAATGTCTGTGTGATTGGAAAAAGTTCAGAAGAAAACGGATGCAGTGAAATTCCGGAAAGACTATGAGTTTTTGCAAAGGAGAGCTTTATGGAAAAGATCAACATTGCCATCGCGGATGATAACGAACGCATGCAGGAAATGCTTGGGAACGTCATAAAACAGGATGACACGCTTGAACTGATCGGGCAGACCGGAAACGGAAATGATATTTACAGTATCATCCGCGACAAAGAACCGGACGTCGTACTGCTTGACATTTTCATGCCGAAGATGGATGGTCTGACTGTAATGGAGAAAGTCAATGAGGATAAAAATCTGAAAAAAAGACCTGCCTTTATCGTTGTCTCCGCCGTAGGAGAGGAGAGGATCACCGAAGATGCGTTCCGGCTCGGCGCTTACTATTACGTCTTAAAACCGTTCGACAACGAAACTCTTCTGAACCGGATCAAAGCAACAAAAGGAATGACATCGGTAAGAAGATACCATCCAAGAAATTTTACAAACCCCGGAAAAGAGCCGATCTGTCCGCCGGAAAACAGTCTGGAAATCGATGTGACAAATATGATCCACGAGATCGGCGTTCCTGCCCATATCAAAGGATACCAGTACCTGCGCGATGCGATTCTGCTTTCCGTAGAGGACACGGAAATGCTCAATTCCATTACCAAGATTCTCTATCCGACCATCGCGAAACGCCACCAGACAACGTCAAGTCGTGTCGAGCGTGCCATCCGCCATGCGATTGAAGTGGCCTGGAGCCGCGGCAAAATGGATACAATCGACGAGCTGTTCGGCTATACCGTGAACAACCGCAAGGGTAAACCGACAAATTCTGAATTTATTGCATTAATTGCAGATAAAATACGTCTTGAACTGAAAAATCAGTAAAAAGTAACAAAAAAATCCGAACAAACGGAGAAATTACAGAAGTTTAGACTTTTTTTTCTGGACAAAGTACGGTATAATACAGACAGGACGTTGATTATCCTTTCGCGTTTCATAGGATCGTGACAAAAAGGAAGGAATTACAGAAAAACAAAGATGCGATAATCAGCATGAAATTACAGGAGGATTCTTTTCATGAAAAATATTTTGTTCGTGGCTTCAGAGTGTGTACCGTTCATCAAAACAGGCGGTCTGGCGGATGTAGTAGGTTCTCTGCCGAAATACTTTCCGAAAGAGTATTTTGATGTGCGCGTGGTGATTCCAAAATACGCAGGAATCAAAGAACAGTTTAAAAATCAGATGCAGTATGTGACAAACTTCTACATGGATCTGAACTGGAGACAGCAGTATGTCGGCATTTTCGAGATGGAATATGAAGGCATCAAATTCTACTTTATCGACAACGAGGAGCATTTCGGAGGAAGCACTCCATATGCGGGCATGCCGTGGGATCTGGAAAAATTTGCTTACTTCAGCAAAGCAGCGCTTTCCATTTTACCGACCATCGGCTTCCGCCCGGACCTCATCCACTGCCACGACTGGCAGACCGGTCTCGTTCCGGTTTACCTGCACGAGCGTTTCCAGGCAGATGAATTCTATCGGGGAATCAAAACCGTCATGACGATCCACAACCTGAAATTCCAGGGTGTGTGGGATATGAAGACCGTAAAGGATATCACCGGACTTCCATCCTGCTATTTTACACCGGACAAACTGGAAGCTTACGGCGATGCCAATTACCTGAAAGGCGGACTGGTTTACGCAGATGCGATCACCACCGTCAGCAATACATACGCGCAGGAGATTCAGACCCCGTTCTATGGCGAAGGACTCGACGGTCTGATGTGTGCAAGAGCAAACGATCTGCGCGGTATTGTAAACGGACTCGACTACAATGAGTGGAACCCGGAGACAGACGCTCAGATTGCAAAGAATTTCAATGTAAAGAACTTCCGTAAAGAGAAAGTGAAAAATAAACTGGCACTGCAGGAGGAGTTAGGACTCGAGGTCAATCCGAAGACGATGATGATCGGTATCGTATCCCGGCTGACCGATCAGAAGGGCTTCGACCTCATCAGCTATATGATGGATGAGATGTGCCAGGATGCCGTACAGTTTGTGATCCTTGGAACCGGCGAGGAGCGCTACGAGAACATGTTCCGCCACTTCGCATGGAAATACGACAAGAAGGTTTCGGCAAACATCTACTATTCCGATGCAATGTCACACAAGATCTATGCATCCTGCGATGCCTTCCTGATGCCGTCCCTGTTTGAGCCATGCGGACTCTCCCAGCTCATGAGCCTCCGCTACGGAACCCTTCCGATCGTCCGCGAGACCGGCGGCCTCAAAGACACCGTAGAGCCGTACAATGAGTACGAGGGAACAGGAACTGGATTCAGCTTCACAAACTACAATGCGCATGAGATGATGGGTACCGTGCGGTACGCAGAGCGCATCTATTACGACAAAAAACGCGAGTGGAACAAGATGATCGACCGCGCAATGGCACAGGATTTCTCCTGGGCGAATTCCGCAAAACAGTACGAGGAAATGTACAACTGGCTGATCGGATAAGCTGGTCTGCATTCTGAAAAATAAGAAAAAAATCCCGAAATGGCAGAAGAGGAAAGAAAAGCCGTTTCGGGATTTTTTTGCAGTATTTTTGGGTTGCGGCAGGAGAGTGGAATATGCTACACTTGTGCATAAGGATATATTCGAAGCAGCTCCGGTGCAGAGGATTTGGGGACTGAAAAAAGACACAAGAAAAACAGTTGACAACAAAGCAGATTTGTAATAGTATGTATACAGAAGCGAACGGACGTTCGCGTGGTAAGGAGAATATTCAGTATGGGAAATAATAACGAAGATAAACTGCGTGCACTCGATGCCGCACTTGGACAGATTGAAAAACAGTACGGAAAAGGAGCTGTCATGAAGCTCGGAGATTCCGCAGCAAACATGAACGTGGAAACCATCCCGACCGGCTCTTTAAGCCTGGATATCGCACTCGGTCTTGGCGGTGTGCCGAAGGGAAGAATTATTGAGGTATATGGACCGGAGTCTTCCGGTAAAACAACCGTAGCGCTCCACATGGTAGCCGAAGTACAGAAACGCGGCGGAATCGCCGGCTTCATCGATGCCGAGCAGGGCGTGGTCGATAAGATGAGCTATATTTCGGATAGCGTGATCGAGATCGACGTCGAGGCCGAGCTGCCCGACTCCTACGTGCAGCAGCCCGCCGAGAAACTGCGCTTGTACCGGGAGCTGGATACGGCCCGCAACGAGGAGATGCTCAAGAGTTTCGAGGCCAAGATGATCGACCGCTTCGGTCCGTTGCCCCGGCCCGCTGCCGAGCTGCTCAATGTGGTCCGCCTGCGGTGGGAGGCCGTGCGGCTGGGTATGGAGCGCGTGAAGGTCAAAAACGGCTTGATGATCGTCCATTTCGTAGGCGACGACGATTCTCCTTACTACAAGAGCGATACGTTCATGGAGCTTTTGCGCAAAGTGACGCAGCGCCCCGACCGATTTGTTCTCAAGCAACACAATAATCGCCTGGCGATGACCGTTAGGGGGATTAAGGATGTCGCAGCGGGATACGAGGTGCTTAAATCTTTGTAGAAAGAGCTGGGGAGTATTTTTGATGTATGGACTTGCCCGAACGCGACCGATATGCCTCGTCTTTTTCCCGAAGTTCCTCCCTCGGGAGAGGGTCGGAGGACGGCATAACGCTCCGCAGGGTTGTGGGGTGCCGCCGAAATCGGTAAGAGAACGGTCGTGGTAACCGAAAAGTATATAACTGCTATAAAAACTGAATCCGGACGGTTGTGAACGATTCGTGCCGCAGTGAACTTGGAGAGCGGCCGTGCCGGACGGAAAGAACGAAGCAAAAAATTCAACGATGAACCTGACGATCGACATGGGTAACACGCGGGTCAAGTACGCTGTATTTGACGGCGGTACCGTCGTTTCCGACGGATGTTCGGAAGAGTTCGACGAAGCGGTGATAGATCGGATTCTTGCTGCTCATCCCGGTATTACGCAGGCTATTGTTGCGACTACGCGCGGTCCGGTCGATGACACCGTCGCGCTGGTGCGTCGCCGCATCGGGCGCTGTCTGCGGCTCTCACCGCAACTTCCTCTTCCCATTCGTAACGGTTACACTACGCCCGAAACTCTGGGTGAGGACCGTCTTGCGGCTGCCGTCGGCGCTGCGTCGCTCTACCCGGGCCGCAATCTGTTGATCGTGGATTTCGGGACGGCCATTACCATCGATCAGGTTTCTGCCGACGGGGTTTTCCGGGGCGGTAATATTTCTCCCGGCGTACAGATGCGCTTCCGGGCCTTGCACGATTATACGGCGGCGCTTCCCCTGTGTGAATCCTGTGAGGACCAGACGCTTTTGGGGCGTTCGACCGTCGAGGCGATCCGGCAGGGCGTGATGAACGGCATTGCCTTCGAAATCGAGGGGTATATCGCCCGGCTGTTTCCGGAAATCGATGCGTTGTCGATAATTTTTACCGGCGGGGATGCAAAATTCTTTGTTAAACGAATTAAAAATACGATATTTGCACATTGTGATTTGGTCTTTCTGGGGCTGAACCGAATTTTAGAGTATAATGCAAGTGAAGAAAGCCGCCGTTAAACTGTGCCTCGCGCTGGCCGTCATTGTACCGTGCATGGCATGGGGACAAACCAGCAGTATCAACGCTTTTTCACCGTATTCGATGTACGGTCTGGGTGAACTGCGGACCCCGGGAACGCTTCAGACACGTTCGATGGGCGGTGTCGGCGTCGGTATGCGTAATGCGGCTGCTGTCAATTTGCTCAATCCGGCGGCTTACAGTGCCGTGCGCCCCAAGTCGTTCCTTTTCGATTTCGGTCTTGAAGGGCAGTGCTTTTACAATTCCCAGAAATATTACGGGCAGACGCTCAATACAAGTTATTATACGGTCAATTTCCACGACATTGCGTTTCAGTTGCCGATTGCCAAGCATTTGGGGTTGGGCTTCAGCCTGACGCCTTACAGCAGCGTCGGTTACCGGATGAAACAGGAGGTGGACGACGATGAAATCTGGGGTAATATCGGCCGCGTGCAGTACCAGTGGGACGGCGACGGCGACGTGACGGAGGTGAAGCTCGGTCTGGGCTGGGAGATCTTCCGCGGATTCTCGATCGGAATAGCTGCCCAGTACTATTGGGGCGACATTCAGCGGATTTATAAAACCGCTATTTTGGAGAATATAACCGGAGGAGGTCTTATCGCAGACGCGACGGGAACCGAAACCTACAGCGTTTCCCGTTTTAAGGGACAGTTCGGCGTACAGTGGTCCCCGATCAGCAACCGTCGGCGTATTCTGACGATCGGTGCGACCTACGATATCGGCGGCGACTTGAATCCGAATGTGACGACGAAGGTGCAGACCGGCGATATTTTCAATACGGTCGCTATGGATATGGGAAATCGTCTGGGGCTCAAGCTGCCCCAGCAGGTTGCCGTAGGTATTTATTACAACACGCCTAAAATAGCTGTGGGGGCGGATTACGTCTATCAGGACTGGCGAAGCGGCAATTCTCGGTTGGTCGAGAAATCCGCAGCCGGTTTCGATGTGGCTTACCGGAACACGAATACGGTTAAACTCGGGGTCGAATACACCCCCAATAAAGCGGATGTACGCAGCGCATTGAAACGCTGGTCCTACCGGGCCGGAGTTCGTTATGGTACCTATAACCAGACTTTCGGCGGAGTGGATGTCAATGAATACGCCGTGACGCTGGGCGTCGGTATTCCCCTGACGGTGTTGGGCGGCATATTGGGTGCGTCGTCGGTCGATCTGGGTGTCGAAGTCGGCGGACGCGGCAGTTTCAAGGCGATCAACGAACAGGTGAGTCTGGTTAAACAGACCTATTGCAAATTTTCGCTGGGTGTGACATTGTTCGGTGATTATTGGTTCGTTCGTCCGAAATACGATTAAACCACACATAAAAAATAAATTATAAAGAAGAATATGAATCGCATGAAAATTTTGCTGTCGGCAGTATTGGTGTTCGCTGCGACAGCTTCGATCGCCCAGGATTTCAGTGACCCTCGGTACGCTCCGTGGGGAGATACGCCCGAACAGCGTAAGCAAAACATTCTGACGAGCAACCTGCTGAAGGAAGCTGTCGATACCCGCGATTACGACGCAGCCGCTGTTTATTTCCGTACGCTTGCACAGGAGGCTCCTTCGGCTTTCGAAGCGACCTTTATTCGGGGGGCACAGGTTTATTCGAACAAGGTGCAACGCGCACAAGACCTGAATGAGAAAAAAGCTCTGCTCGATTCGCTGATGATGATTTACGACCTGCGTGTACAGTATTTTCCTTCCAGTCCCAATTACGGTACGGCTTATGTCCTTGACCGTAAAGCTCGTGAATACCTGACTTTCAATCCTTCCGACCGGGAAGGCGTGCGCAAGTTGTATAAGGAGGCGATCGAAGCCGGTTTGCAGAGCGGTTATGCTGCGCTGCCGGATGTCGCATTGGTATATTTCAGCAATTTGTGCGATGATTATAAGATGGGCGAGGTCTATCCGGATGCCGTTTTGGATGAGTACGCTCGTCTGGCCCCGATTTTCGAGAGTGATGCTCCTGGAGTAAAGGAGGCGAAAACACAGTTCGATACTTGTTTTGCGGGTAGCGGTGCTGCCGATTGCGAGAACCTGGAGAAGATGTTCCGTCCGCGTATCGAAGCGGCTCCGGAGGATATGGAGTTGCTCAAGCAGACGGTTTCGCTGATGTCCCGTTCGCAGTGCAGTTCCGAATTTTTCCTTCAGATCGCCGAAAAATATTATGCGATGGAACCTTCTGCCCAGACGGCCATGATGCTGGCTCAAGGATTTCAAGAGCGGGGCGACTTCGCCAAATCGACTACTTACCTGCGTGAGGCGATTGCTGCCGAACAAGACGCCGTTCAGAAAGAATTGCTTCTGGTGCGTTTGAGTATGACCGAACTGGCAGCCAAGAATCCTACGGCGGCTGCAGTTGCGGCTAATGAGGCCAAGGCGCTGAATCCCAATAACGGTATGGCTTATTTCGCCCTGGCGCAGGCTTATGCGGCTTCGGCTGCATCTTGCTCCGGACTGGAGGGTCAGGCTATTTTCTGGGTCGCTTACGATACGATGACGCAGGCAGCCAACCTGCTTGCCAACGACGCCGATGCCGGCAATTTCGCTCAGACGGCGCGTGATGCGGCAGCAAACTACCGTCGCGGATTCCCGACTGCCGAGGAATGCTTCTTCAACGAATTGATGGAGGGTGCACGTTATACGATTACCTGCGGTCCGGCCCGCGGTATCGTGACGACCGTACGCCCCCGGTAGCGACATAGTTTGTACGAACGATGCTCCGAAGCATTCAACGATATGCACAGGTAGCACTTCTCATCGCGGGAAGTGCTATCTTGCTATATTCGTGCGACAAGGAGTCGGTGGCCGAAGAGCCTAACGATGAGGCTTTGATGACCGAGTACAGCGAGCATTTGACGATGACCAATACGGAGAACGGCCGGAAATCCTATGTTTTTACGGCTCCTTTGGTGGAAGGTTACTCTTTGGCAAAAGAGCCTTATCAGGAATTTCGCAAGGGCGTGGATATCGTGACATATCAGAAGGACAGTACCGGAGCGGTCGATGCTACGCTAACGGCTAACTATGCGATTCATTACGGGAATCGGAAATTATGGGAAGCCAAAGGAAATGTCGTAGTGAAAAAATCCAACGGACAGGAGCTCTACACCCAGCAGTTGTTCTGGAACGAGAAAACGCGCCGGATCTGGTCTAACGTCGATTCCAAGATCGTGGAAGAGAGCGGAAATTCCTACATCGTCGAAGGATTCGAGTCGGACGATCAGTTGAAAGACTGGAAATTTCGCCGAATCAAAGGGCGTATGTGGGTCAATATCGAGCCGACACGGGACGCGGATTCTACGTCGGTGAAACCCGTTGCGGACAATGTTTCCGCTGCGAAGGAGGCAGTTTCCGAACAGCCTGTCAAACCGGCCCGGCCGATACGGGGGAACGACCGGAAAATTCAACTGACTCCCGTAGAAAGTAACGATCGTTCCTTATGATAACTTCGGTGTTTATAATTCTGCTGATGTTGTTGCTTTCGGCTTTTTTTTCGGGGATGGAGATCGCTTTTACGAGCAAGAACCGCCTGAAACTGGAGATCGACCGGAAGCAGAGTCGGCTGTTCAATTTCATCGCCGACATTTTTGCCCGTCACCCCGGGCAGTACATCACGACGATCCTGGTCGGGAATAATATCGCCCTGGTTATCTATTCGCTCTATATGTCGCTGTTGTTGCGCTCGCTCGCGGCGGCAGTGGGTTGGACGGAGATCGCTCGCGGCGGGTCCGTCGTTCTGGAAACGGCGGTTTCGACAATCATCATCATCTTCGTCGCCGAATTTCTCCCGAAATCCGTTTTCCGGAACAGCCCGAATTTTTATTACCGCCTGTTTGCTCCTGCGATCTATTTCTTTTATCTGCTGCTTTTTCCGATCGCCAAGCTGACGACCTGGATTTCCCAGGGGATTTTGTGGCTGATGGGGCGTAAGCCGAAGGTTGCGATGATGGAGCCCATTTTCGACCGGACCGATCTGGCCAGCTTGTTCGAATCGGGGAAGCCGGAGGCGCAGCATGAACCGGATAATGAGATCAAACTCTTTCAGAATGCCCTGGATTTTGCCGATTTGCGCGTGAGGGATTGCATGGTTCCCCGTATCGATATGGAGGCGGTCGATATCGATGATACCTCGATCAAAGCGCTTACGGCGCGTTTTGTCGAGAGTAAGTATTCCCGTATTTTCGTCTGGAAAGAGAGTGTCGATAATATCGTCGGCTATGTCAATTCGAAGTCGCTGTTCCGGCATCCGACGTCGATCGATGAGGTGCTGATGGAGGTGCAATACGTCCCGGAGACGATGCCGTTGCAAGCACTCATGCAGCGGCTCATCCGTCATAAGAGCAATATTGCGGTCGTGATCGACGAGTTCGGCGGTACGGCCGGTATTATCTCTTTGGAGGATGTTCTGGAGCAGATTTTCGGCGAAATCGAAGACGAGCACGATGTGCCCGACCTTACGGAGAAACAGGTCGGCGATTCGGAATTTGTCCTTTCGTGCCGATTGGAAGTGGAATATCTCAATGAAAAATACGGGCTTGCCATACCCGAGAGTGACGAGTACGAAACGCTGGCCGGGTATATCATTTTCCGGTATGAAGGGCTGCCGGCGGCCGGAGAAACCGTGCGTTTCGAGCATCTTGAGATCAAGATTCTGCGCAGGACCCGTTCCCGGTTGGAGTTGGCGCGCGTGAAACGGTTGTAGTTTACGGGATATTTTCGACCGGTGAGGGGCAAGTGCGTTTTTTCGATATGCCGGATGCGGAAAATGACGAAAGAATTTGGTCGTTTATCATGGTTTTCAGAATATATTTATTATCTTTGAACACTCATTTTGAAACAATAAATTAAAATAGTTTATATGGCAAGTTTAAACACGTTACGGACCAGATTCGGTGTGGTTTTGTCGATTATCATCGCGTTTGCACTGCTGGCATTCATTCTCTCGCTTAAAACGGATATGGGACTTTCGGGTAACGACCCCAAGGTCGGTGTGATCGACGGTTCGAAGATCAGATATTCGGAATATATTGAGGTATACAACAACCTGAAAGACCAGAGCAACATCTCCGAAAGTAATGAAGAGCAGATGGATCAGTTGGCTGAAATGGCTTGGCAGACTCTGATTGCCAACCACGTGTACTTGCCCGGTTTCGAGAAGATGGGAATCTCGGTGACCGATGCCGAGCGTGAGGGACTTATCAGCGGCGAGTATTATTCCGGGACGATGGCTGCGGCTTTCACCGACCCCCGTACAGGACAGTACAGTGTGGAGGGTGTGAGTGATTTTATCGCCCAGGCAACCGGAAATCCCCAGATGCAATATATGTGGGGGGCTTTGGTCGGACAGGCTATGCGGGAGCGCGAAATCAATAAGTATAACGGCTTGGTCAAAGGCGGTGTATATGTCAATCGGCTGGAAGCGGAAGAAGGCGTCGATGCGCAGAATAAGACTTTCAGCGGTTCTTGGGTCGGCAAGCGTTATCACGATATGCCTGATTCTCTGTTCTCGGTTTCCGATTCCGAAATCAAGGCTTATTACAATAGCCATAAGGCCCGTTATGAGCAGAAACCTTCGCGCACGCTCTCTTATGTGGTGTTCGAAGTGGCTCCGAGTGCAGAGGATATGGCGACTTTGGAGAAGACCGTTCGGGAAGTCGGCGATGAATTTGCCGCGTCGGACGATCCGAAAGCATTTGCCAAGAATAACCGTTTCGGTAAAATTACAGACAATTATCGGTCGGTTGCCCAGCTTCTGGACGATGAGGCCGAAGCGCTGGCCAACGGCAAGCAGTATGGTCCCGTCCTGAAGAACGATACCTGGACGATGACCCGTGTCGTTGAAACTTTGAACGCTCCGGATTCCGTGGGCGTCCGCCATATTGTACTCACCTACGACCAACGCGACCTGGCCGACAGTCTGATGACGGCTTTGCGGCAAGGTGCGGATTTCGCACAGGCGGCTCGTACCCATTCGCTCTATATGCAGGATGCCGGAAATGGAGGCGATGCGGGCGTGATGCCTTTCTCTGCATTCCCGGACGAGCTTTCGGGACTTCTTTCGACGGCTAAGCAGGGGGATATTCTCCGTGTCGAAGTGGGTGACGTTATTCAGATTTTACAGGTTTATCGTCTGGACAAACCTTCGAAGCACATGCGCCTTGCGACGATCACTTATCCTGTTGAGGCTTCGTCGGCGACCCGTCGCAATGTGCATAGTCAGGCAAGTCTTTTCTCTGTCGAGGGCAAGGGTTCTGTCGATGCGTTCAACGAGGCAGCGAATAAGGGAAACCTCACTCCTCGTGAAGCGAAACTCACGCAGGGTGACCGTCTGCTGCAGGGACTGGCTGATTCGCGTGAATTGGTGCGCTGGGCATACGATGCCAAGGTGGGCGCGATTTCCGAGATTTTCCCTGTGGGTGATGACTATGTGGTCGCAGTGGTAACTGAGATCGACAATGAGGATTATACGCCGATCGAGAAAGTAGCGAACAATATTCGCCAGACGCTTATAACCGATAAGAAGTTTGAAAAGATCGTCAGCGAAATGAAGGGTTCGACTATCGAAGAGGTCGCCCAAAACCTTGGTACCGAAGTCGTTCCTTTCGAAGATGTCCGTTACGGATCGTTCTTTATCCGTAACATGGGTGTCGAGCCTCGTGTGATCGGAGCGATTACCGCAACGGAGCAGACGAATACGCTGTCCGAGCCGGTCAAGGGAAATGTAGGTGCTTATGTTTTCGTGGTGACGGATATTCAGGAGGCGGAAACTCCGCAGAGTATCGAAGCTGAAAAGGTACGTGCCGAGGCGTCGTCGCAGGGGATGATTCAGCGTCGTCTGTTCGATTTCCTGGAGCAGATGTCGAATGTGGAGGACTTGCGCGGCAAGTATTTTTAACCGTTACCGGTAGATTTTTTCCGGAATAGTTCCGGCCGAAAAAGAGGGATGTAGCTTATACATTCCTCTTTTTTATTGTCGTTATTGCGATGGCATAGGGGGATGACTTCTCTTCTTAAAAGCGATAAGAGCCGGTTTCCTGAATTCTCTTCTGTGAGGTGCTCGGAGTGGTAGTCCGGCCAATCCGCCATTCTCTTTTTCCGCATCTTCGAAATGTCCGTGATTTTATCGTATATTCCGGAAGTCTTTGGGGCTGGGGGAGGAGAACGACGGTCTCGGCAGTCGAGTTTCTTTCCGGATAGGTGTTTGCGGTATGAAATCGGCTGTTTTCGAGAGTCGGGGAGGGAGGATATTCGCTGTCTGTCTAACGGGAAATATGGCCTACAAACATAATTTGTAGGGTTTGTGGAAATGGCACTGTGACAGCATGTATTCGGTCGTTGTTTGAGATCCGCCGCTGTATTTGCGCGGACTCTGGAGGTGAGGCCGGCGATGGAATTATGAAGGTCGATGGCAAAGTTCTTTTTCGGTCGGCCGGTTCGCTTACCCCATTAAAAAGCCCCGCATCTTTTGATGCGGGGCTTTGATAATAACAGAGGAGTGATCCGGATTATTTCTGCTCGTCGAGCAGGATCTCCATGATCTTGATCGCTGCGGTCGCAATCGGGGTACCGGGGCCGAAGATGGCGGCGGCACCGTCACGATACAGCTCATCGT
>ERZ824600.1362-NODE-1362-length-30488-cov-6.559064_pt1 | contig 30488 bp, 29 predicted proteins | sample MGYA00519933_ERZ824600 | MGnify/ENA primary metagenome ERZ824600 (study PRJEB31778, sample SAMEA3449178) | human gut metagenome | biome: human gut; feature: human-associated habitat; material: faeces | place: United Kingdom | collected 2010/2012 ... | reverse complement strand
CACGTCCCATTCATCATAGCTGTGATTGTAGTCGCCGCCGGTCTTGTCGTAGGCCAGGCCGTGCGCATCCATGTAGTCCACCATTTCCTTGGACATCAGGGTACAGTTTTTGGTGTTCTTTTCCGTCGTCCCGTTGGAATAGGTCTCGGTCTGCGTGCCTGCGGCGATACCGGAGTTGGCATCGGCCTTGGCCTGCCGGGCCTCGTTGAGAAGCTGGGAAACGAGCTTCTGTTCGTCCTGCACCTTGGCGATGGCGTCCATCTTGTCCATGGCCTGGGTCTTGGCGGTGGTGGCCAGCTCCAGTTGCAGCTTGGCGAACATCAACTGCAAGCTCGTGGTGGGGCCCAGCTCGCCAAAGGAAGAGGTTGCAGAGACATTGTTAAGATCGACCTGGCTCATATGGATTCCTTACTTTATACCCTGTTGAAAAAAATGAAAAAATAATTTTCCGGCACCGGCAGCGTGAGGCCTGGGCCCTGCTTGCTTACAGGCGGACGATGTTCCGGCGGCCACCTCCGGGGATACCACTGGCGGCAGCCGGTCTGGCGGCGGTGCGGGCATGGGCGGCACGGGCTTCACCGGCACGACGGGCTTCGGCCTCGGCTTCCTCGACCATCTTGCGCAGTTCGGGAGTCAGGGAAGCCGGATCCGTCTTCTCCTGCTCCGGCAGGCCGAGCTGCTTGCGCATGGCTTTTTCCTGACTTTCCAGGCGGGAGAATTCTTCACGGAGGGCGGCAAAATCTTCCATCTGCTTCTTCATATCCTGTTCCGTAAACGACATAACCAAGCTCCTTTTGTATTCAGTTGCAATTGGTAAAGCATAAAGCGTGCCATGCGTGTATTTGGCTAAAAAAGCATCAAAAATACTCTCCAACACACCCAAGCGCCAACATTTTTGATATTTTGCTTTTTTCGGCAAGCAACAAAGTTCTCGAAACACCCTCCCGGACAGGACATTTGTACAGGCAGGGTAGCGGACCTCACAGGGAGTCCCTTGCTGTTGCCACAGGGTCATGCTACCAGAAACATGTGGCATGATTCTGGCATATAGCATATCGTGTTGCCAACATTTTTTTACGGGATCGGGAGGCACAGTTCGTCATGAGCATCGATTTTTCCATCCAGCACTCCCAGGTGCAGCCCACGTCCCGCGATACGACGGCATCCTCCGCAGCCACAGGTTCGCTGTTCGGCAATGAGGCCACCGTCGTGGAATCTCCCCTTTCCCTGCTGGCCGAAGCTGCCGAAGAACTGACCTTTGCAGCGGACACCACGGATGATTTCGAACTGGAAGAACGCAAGGAAAGGGACGAGATCAAGGAGGCCATGGAGGAACGCATCAAGAAGTACCAGGAGATGATGCGTGGAGCCCGCGAGGTCCAGAAGATAAAGGACCTCAAGGGATTTCTGGACTCCCGGACCGAAAAAGAAGAAGCCCTGCGCCAGCTGCGCCGCTTCTTTCCCGACCCCTCCGAGGCCTGGGCCGCCCTCAAGGACATCTATGATGAGCTGTCCGCCACCCCCGATACCCCGCCGGAGACCCTGCGCGTCCTGAACGAGGCCTTGGAAGAGCTGGAGCGTACGGAAGGCCCTGCCATACGTGCAGGGATCAACGGCGCGCTCAATGCGAAGATCGTCGGCCAGAAGGCGCACACCATTGCCGCACTGGCGGGGGTTAACGTGCCGGAGAGCACCAAGATCCTCATCGGTGAGGTGGAGAGTGTGGAACTTGAGGAAGAGTTTGCGCACGAGAAGCTTTCGCCGGTGCTTGCGATGTACAAAGCCAAGAACTTTGACGAGGCGGTCGCGAAAGCCTGCCGGCTGGTGGCTGACGGCGGTTACGGCCATACTTCTTCGCTGTACTGCAATGCTGTGACCGAACGGGCCAAGATCGACGCCTTCGGTGCGGCGATGAAAACCTGCCGTATCCTGGTCAATACGCCTTCCTCTCATGGCGGTCTGGGCGATCTGTACAACTTCAAGCTGACGCCTTCCCTGACGCTGGGCTGCGGCTCCTGGGGCGGCAACTCGATTTCGGAAAATGTCGGCGTGAAGCATCTGCTCAACATCAAGACCGTGGCTGAGAGGAGAGAGAACATGCTGTGGTTCAGAGCGCCTGAAAAGGTCTATTTCAAGAAGGGCTGCCTGCCGGTCGCGCTGGGCGAGCTGAAGAACGTTATGGGCAAGAAAAAGGCCTTTATCGTTACCGACTCTTTCCTGTACAACAATGGCTATACCAAGAGCATTACCGATAAGCTGGATGAAATGGGCATCAAACACACGACCTTCTTCGATGTGGCGCCCGATCCCACGCTCGCCTGCGCGATTGAAGGCACGAAGGCGATGAACGCATTTGAACCGGATTGCATCATTGCGATCGGCGGCGGTTCCGCGATGGACGCCGGTAAGATCATGTGGGTGATGTATGAGCATCCGGAAGTGGACTTTATGGATATGGCCATGCGGTTTGTCGATATCCGCAAAAGGGTGTACACCTTCCCGCATATGGGCGATAAGGCTGCCTTTATTGCGGTACCGACTTCGGCTGGTACTGGTTCTGAAGTGACGCCGTTCGCAGTTATCACCGACGAAAAGACCGGGATCAAATATCCGCTGGCCGACTATGAGCTGATGCCGGATATGGCGATCATCGATGCGGATTTGATGATGAATATGCCCAAGGGGCTGACCTCGGCTTCCGGCATCGATGCGCTGACTCATGCTCTGGAGGCATATGCTTCGGTGATGGCCAGCGAATACGCTGACGGTCTTGCGCTCAAGGCAATGAAGTCTATTTTCACCTATCTGCCCCGTGCATACGATAACGGTCCGAACGATCCGGAGGCCCGTGAAAAGATGGCGAATGCGTCGACGATGGCCGGTATGGCGTTTGCCAATGCCTTCCTAGGTGTCTGCCATTCGATGGCGCATAAACTGGGCGCATTCCATCATCTGCCGCACGGCGTGGCCAATGCGTTGCTGATTACCGAAGTGATGCGGTTCAATGCCAACCCGGTGCCGACCAAGATGGGCACTTTCCCGCAGTACGCTTATCCGCATACACTGGAACGGTATTGCGAATGTGCGGATTTCCTCGGCATTAAAGGGAAGACCGACGAGGAGAAGCTGGAGAACTTCATCGCAGCGATCGAAGAGCTGAAAGCCAAGGTGGGCATTAAGAAAACCATCAAGGATTACGGCATCGACGAAAAGGCATTCCTGGATACCCTTGACGAGATGGTGGAACAGGCGTTTGACGATCAGTGCACCGGCGCAAATCCGCGCTATCCGCTGATGAGCGAAATCAAGGCGATGTATCTGAAAGCCTATTACGGAAAATAAGCCCACGCGGGCAAAAGCGGGCGGAACCGACAGGGTTCCGCCCGCTTTTTCTTTTGCGTTTTGTTTTGTGTTATGATATGATAAATAAAATCTTTGGATAAGGTGGGGAATGATCAGCATGTCTATGGAAACAGACAGTCATTTGCTGCATCTGCAAGGCGCATATAACGTACGCGACCTAGGCGGTTATGCAGCACGGAATGGCCGGCATACTTGTCAAAACGTCTTTTTTCGCGCCGATAATACGGCAGCGCTCACCGCAGACGATATCCGCGTGCTGCGCGACAGAGGAATCACACTGGCCATCGATCTGCGTTCCCGGCTTGAGGCGCGGGAACAGCCTTCCCGCCTGGCCGGTGCCGAGGGGGTCCATTATGTCCAGGTGGAAATGCTGGATGAGATCAGCTCCAATGGGTTTCGGGATTTTCCGCCGTCACTGACGGTGATGTATAAAGATAATCTGGATAAAGCACAAGCTTCCTTTGCCCAGGTGTTCCACCTGTTTGCGCAAAATTCAGGGGCGGCGCTTTTCCACTGTACGGCCGGCAAAGACCGCACCGGTATGACGGCAATGCTGCTGCTGGAGCTGGCGGGTGTGCCGGATGAAACGATTATTGCCGATTATGCTGCCACCGAGGAATATATGCAGCCGGTATTCTCGGGCATTGTAAAACATATGCACACACTAGGCGTAGAGGTGCCGGATTATGCACTGCGTTCGGAGCCGGATGTGATGGAGCAGACACTGGCGTATCTGCGCAGCCGCTATGGGGATGCGCGGCAGTATCTGCTGAGCGGCGGCGTGACAGCAGAAGAGCTGGATGTCATTTTGTCGCGGTTTGTTGCTTGAGTTGAAGGGGGAAACGTGTACTTTTATGGAAAACGGCATACTATGGCAAAGCTTGGGGATTATAATCTGTTTGGTGTTGTCGGGCTTTTTTTCGGCCAGTGAGACGGCATTCACTTCACTTAACCGCATACGTATGAAAAACAAGGCTATGAACGGAGACCGCCGTGCCGAGCGCGCGCTGAAGCTGGCCGACCGGTATGATGCGCTGCTGTCGACCATTTTAATCGGGAATAATATTGTCAATATCGTTTCGGCGTCGCTTGGAACACTGGCCTTCACCACTCTGCTGGGACCAGCGGTCGGCGTGCCGGTCAGTACGGCGGTGATTACGATTGCGGTTTTGATTTTTGGCGAGATATCGCCGAAGAGCCTGGCCAAGGAGCATGCGGAGGGCCTTGCCATGACCTTTGCGCCGGCGCTTCAGGTGCTGATGATCGTGTTTACGCCGCTGAATTTCGTATTCGGACAATGGAAACGGCTGCTCAGCCGTGTGTTCAAGAGCAAAAAGGATGAGCAGATGACGCCGGAAGAGCTGATGACCATTGTGGATGAAGCACAGAGCGGCGGCGGGCTGGACGATGCGTCCGGTGAATTAATCCGCTCTGCCATCGAATTTGATGATCTGGCGGTTGCTGACGTGCTTACCCCACGTGTCGACATTGTGGCTGTGGAAAAAAACGATACCTTGGAGGAGATTGCCGAGACTTTTGCCAAACACTCTTTTTCCCGTCTGCCTGTGTATGAAGATACCATCGACAATATCATCGGCATGATCCAAGAAAAGGAGTTTTTCTGTGGGCTGCGTGACGGAATATCCTCAATTGATACGATGATCAAAAAACTCAGCTACATCAGCCCGGGTATGAAGATTTCCGATTTCCTCCGGCTGCTGCAGCAGTCGAAAACCCATATGGCGGTGGTAATCGATGAGTTTGGCGGCACCGCGGGAATCGCTACGTTGGAGGACGCGCTGGAAGAGCTTGTGGGGGACATCTGGGACGAAAACGATGTGGTGATCGACTATTTTCAGCCGCTTGGAGAACAGCGCTATCAGGTGGACTGCAGTGCTGCGCTCGAGGATATGTTTGACCATTTCTCCCTGACTACGGATTATCAGTATGAATGTGTGACCGTCGGCGGCTGGGTGATGGAGCATCTGGGTAAAATCCCGGTGGTCGGCGACGAGTTCCGGTATGAGGGTATCCGCGTACAAGTGACTAAAGTTACGGCACATCACCCAGTGGAGATCGTCATGCAGTTTCCGGAAGAGGAAAAGGCGGAGAAATAACCCATAAGATCCCGCTGCAGGCAAAGAATCGCAGCGGGATCTTTTTTGCAGATTTCCCGTGAGGTTTATTGAAATACGGCAGAAATTCCTGTATAATAAATAGGATTTTACAACGAGAGGCGCGAACGGAATGAAAAAAATCGGATTCGATAACGACAAATATCTCCGTATGCAGTCGGAGCATATCCGTGAAAGGATTGCCCAGTTCGGCGGTAAGCTGTATCTGGAGTTCGGCGGCAAGCTTTTTGATGACTATCACGCCTCCCGTGTGCTGCCGGGATTTCAGCCGGACAGCAAGCTGCGGATGCTTCTGCAGATCAAGGATCAGGTGGAAATCGTCATTGTGATCAACGCGGGCGATATAGAAAAAAACAAGCTGCGCGGCGACCTCGGCATCACCTATGATCTGGATGTACTGCGGCTGATAGACGGTTTCCGCAGCATCGGACTGTATGTCGGAAGTGTGGTGATGACCCGTTTCCAGGGGCAGCCGGTGGCTGAGGCGTTTCAGGAGAGGCTGGAGTCGCTGGGAGTAAAGGTATACCGGCATTATCCGATCGAGGGCTACCCGTCGAATATCACGAAAATCGTCAGCGATGAGGGATACGGCCGCAATGAATACATTGAAACCAGCCGTGAGCTGGTGGTGGTAACCGCTCCGGGACCCGGAAGCGGGAAGATGGCCACCTGCCTGTCGCAGCTGTACCATGAGCATAAACGCGGTGTGCAGGCCGGATACGCCAAGTTTGAAACCTTCCCGATCTGGAATCTGCCGCTCAAACATCCGGTTAATCTCGCCTATGAAGCAGCGACCGCCGACCTGGATGATGTGAATATGATCGACCCGTTCCATCTTGAGGCTTACGGCACCACAACGGTCAACTACAACCGCGATGTGGAGATTTTTCCGGTGGTCACGGCGATGTTTGAAAAGATCATGGGAACCTGCCCATACAAATCACCGACCGATATGGGCGTAAATATGGCCGGAAATTGCATTATAGATGATGAGGCGGTGCGGGAAGCCTCCTGTCAGGAAATTCTGCGTCGGTATTACACGGCGTTGTGCGGCCAGCGGCAGGGAGTAGTGAGCGAAGACGTCATTTATAAGCTGGAACTGCTGATGAAAAAGGCGGAGGTAACGGTGCATGACCGGGTCGTGATTGCACCGGCGCTGCAGAAGGCTGCGCTGACCGGTGCGCCGGCCGCGGCGATGGAGCTTCCGGATGGTACCATTGTCACTGGAAAAACTTCGGATCTGCTGGGGGCTTCGGCAGCGCTGCTGCTGAATGCGTTGAAGATTCTCGGCGGCATCAGCGATGATATCCATTTGATTTCTCCGGTGATCATCGAACCGATCCAGCATCTGAAGGTTTCGCATCTGGGCAACCGCAATCCCCGGCTGCATACCGATGAGGTGCTGATAGCATTGTCTATTAGTGCGGCGACCAATCCGACGGCGGAACTGGCGATGGAACAGCTTGCGCGTCTTCGCGGATGCGAGGCGCATTCTTCGGTGATCCTGTCTGCTGTGGATGAGCGGGTATTCCGCCGTTTAGGCATTAATATTACTTGTGAACCGCGTTATCAGACGTCAAAACTGTATACAGTCTAAGAAAAAACCGTGTATGTTCCAATTTTGCCAAATTTGGCGGATTTGGAGCATACACGGTTCGTTTTATTTGGATATAGTAAGGGCGAAAATGGACATCGCTTTAATAATGAAAGAGATTCATCTTTTTTCTATTGGAGGCGGATACGCACCTGGATTGTTGTTAGGAATCGCCTGTTCTTGCATAGGCGCAACAGTTCCTGGCGGCGGAGGTGGAGCCATATATACGGGCGTTACATATACGCCGGGCTGAACGTAGTTTTGTGACGGCCGTCGCATTAAAGGCCGGCCCCATTTATCCGTCGCGTTACGGGAACAGGTGCATATAATATCGGCTATATACCAAGCAAACATCCCCAGCGAGAACACAAGCACGACAGGAAGCATGGTGATACGAATCGGAGTGGATTCACCATAAACAACGAAAAACATGGCGCTCATGCTGAACACAGACAACAGTAGTTTCAGGACACCCGTAATATAACGCCCTAAATAGAAACGATCAATTCCCAGCCAGCCGGTATAGGGGATGCTGGCCAGTGCAATGGCGACCGAACGGCTTTTTGGTTTTATGGGCATGTGTTTTCCGCCTCTCTTTATCTTAAGTGCTTACCATATGGCACAACCACCTGTTGAATTTGATTTTCAACAGGTGGTTTGATGGCATATAACGTGCAATGAACGCAGAAAACAGACAGAAAATTATGAATTCTCCTCCGGCTTTTCAAGCAAAACAAAAGCAACAAATGTTTCTTTGCGCGTTGGATTTTCCTTGTCTTCGATTTCTACCACATCATGTGTTATATGGGAAACTTTCCAGCCTTGATTCAATAGGCTGTTAATATTGGTAAAATACTTATTTTCGTTAATGTTTCCCTGTTCAGTATAATCCCGACTATTGCTTAAATAAACCAGCTTTTGCATCTGTCCGTCCTCCTTCGGTGTTTTTTATTTGGTGGAGCTGACGCTTCCCTTATCGAACCCAGCTCCAGGGGTTCGACCAGCGATACAAATGGTGGAGGCGGGGGGAATCGAACCCCCGTCCGAAAATCACTTGCCACAGCTTTCTCCGAGTGCAGCCGATCTTTTGGGATTCCCCTCATCAGCCGCCGAAAGGCAGGCTGCTGATTACGGTAGCCGCTTGGTCATGACGAAAGCGGCGGCACGCCTTCGTTCACGTTCACCGCTAATCGACGCCTTTATCCCGTCCGCGGTACTACGGGTAAAGACGGCAGCCTAATTAGGCTGCAACAGCAACAGTATTGTTGTCGTTTATTTTTAAAGTTTACGGCTTTTAAAGCGGGTCCGCACCGCTACTCGCTTACCGTGGCTCACAATCCCCGTCGAATCCTTTACGCCCCCATATAAAAGGTGTATTCAGTATACCCCGAATACACGCCTTTTGTCAATGACTGAAAAAAATCCCCGCCGCTGAGCAAAGCGGCGGGAGAACGGTCAGCCAAAATTCCGGATGAGAGAGATCACCTTTCCGAGGACGACGACCTCATCCACGATGATCGGCTCGAACGCATCGTTTTCCGGCTGCAGGCGGAAATGGCCATTTTCCTTATAAAAGCGTTTGACTGTGGCCTCATCGCCTATGAGTGCCACCACAATGTCACCATTTTGTGCTTCCGGCGTTTTGTGTACGACCACAATATCGTGGTCAAGGATACCGGCATTGATCATACTGGTACCGGATACACGCAGGGCAAACAGTTCACCCGGCTGGTAGCCGCCGCCCGAGTAGGGGACGTAATCCTCGACCTCTTCCACGGCAAGGATGGGCAGACCGGCCGTGACTTTGCCGACCAGCGGAACCCGCGCCACCGTTTCACCCGGAAGACGGATGGCTCGGTTAAGGCCGCTTTGGCGCGATATATATCCGCGTTCTTCGAGCACCTTCAAATAGGCGTGAACAGTTGAAGTGGAGCGTATATCCGCAGCGGTGCAGATTTCCCGCACCGTAGGGGGGACGCCGTCCTGTGCGCATGTCTGCAAATATTCCAGAATTTTCTGCTGTTTAGGATTAAGCGGCTTCATTTTGGATCATCCTTTCTTCCGGCGTTTCAGCAGCCGAATATCTGTTCTGATTATCTTCAGTATACCACAGGTTTGAAAAGAATGCAAACAAATGTTTGAATAAATCGCAAAAATCCTTACAGATTATTCATAGTCAATTCACACAAACTTCGCAGTAACCTTTTATAATAAACGTGTACTCGGAAGTAAGAGCGGAGCCGCACCGGACTTGCTTCATCAAAGCGAGTACGTTCTACCCTCCTCAAAACACCCCTCTAACTTAGCAAAAACCCCGCCACCGCTGGCGGGGTTTTTGCTGTCCATAAATATTTTTTTGCCGGGGCATAGGCCCTGGCTTTTTTTATCGAAAAAATTTCTGGATGACGGCATATTGGCCATGAAAATGGTTCAGACTATTGTCTAGACAGCGGCTGGATGCCGCACAGCTTGCCGATAAAGCCATGGTCCCCGGCATGTTTAGCCGGGCAATGCAGACAATATCGGCAACAAAGAAAGGGGTATTCAGATGGGACAGATCCGGTTTGATAAAGACAAGCATACTAAAAAGAAATGGCTGTCCGGCAAAGGGTTTTATGTAGCCCTGGCGGTCTGCCTGGTAGCTGTATGTGGGGTCGCGGTAGTTACCTTTATCGGAAGCCTGCCGGCCATATTCGGACAGGATACCTCCGATGCACCGGAAACCTCCGCTACCGAAAAGCCGGTGGATACGCCGGTGACCAATGTACCGGACGACCGCACAACTGCGAGCACGACCACCACGACGGCGCCAACCACCACCACAACCAAGGCGGACGTGCCGACAAATAACGATCCTATGCTGCTGCTTCTGCCGCTGACGAACGAAGTGGTAGTGCCGTACAGCGACGGCAAGCCGGTGTTTTCGGAAACCATGCAGGACTGGCGGGTGCATACTGGTGCCGATTTTAAAGGGGAGACCGGTCAGGATGTCAAAGCGATCGCAGATGGTACGATTACTTCTATAGACAGTGATCCGTTGTGGGGGGCCATTATTGTGGTCGATCATGGCAACGATATGCAGTCCCGCTACTGCGGTGCGTCGCCGAGCGGCATTGAGGAAGGCATGGCGGTGAAGGCCGGCCAGGTGATCGGGGTAGTATCGGATATTCCCTGCGAAACGGTAACCGGCCCGCATCTGCATCTGGAAATCATGGTGAAAGGACAACTGGTCGATCCGGTCAAGACCATCGGCCGGGAGGTTAAATATACCGATACCTCTTCGGAGGAAGAATAAGCCTGCCCTCGGAAACCGCAGTGTTGCGGATCGGTCAGAAGGGCGCCCGACAGCCGAACGGAGATATTCCGTTCGGCTGTCGGGCATTCTCTATCTTACATTTCCGTAATCGGACCGTAAACAGTTGACTTTTTTTCTCAGCCGGATATACTGAAAGCAGTACTCACCGAATGAATCCTCAGGGAAGCTTGTGGTATAAACGGGGGCTGCCAAATGACGAGACTGCTCAGTTGGATGAAACGAAGAAAAGGGCTCTTTCTTGTTCTGATTCTTGCCGTGCTTTTGGCGGGCGGCCTTTTTCTGCCGCGGAGATTGAGCAGGCTGTGCCTGGAATCATCGGTGGAAAACTTAACTTCTGTGGAGGTGTATTGCCCGCCAAACGGTGGTGAAGGGGAATTTGAAGAGTATCATATTACACAGCCAGAGGAACTGGAAGCTTTGAAGACGCTTCTGCATTTGGGCTATGCCAGACCAAAGCTTTTTCACGTTGACTATGTGAACGGCGGCTTTGCAGGCTACGATTTTGTGTTTTACGAAAATTCCGTGTATAACGGGAATCGCGTGTATTTATTTACCGAAGACATCCTTGTGATAAACAACAGGCAGTATGTGCTGTACAGCCGCGACTTCGCCGAACAGCTGCGGAGGTTGCTGAAAGAATAAGACCCCATCGGTACGGACATTTGTCCGTGCTGATGGGGTTCGTTTTCATAAGGCACGGATGTCAGTGAGAACAAGCGTGTCCGTATCCATTCGCGCAGTAAAGCCTCCGCCGTTCGCCGACTGAAAGCGGTAAAAATCCTGCTCGTCAAGCCCTTGGCCCAGCGAAGAAAGCAGACTCATCAGACAGCCGCCGTGCGTTACCACAGCGGCCTGCCGCACGCCGCTGCATACAGCGTCCTGTGCAATCTGCCGCATGGCGCCTTTAAGCCGCTCGGCAAATTCCTGACCGCCTTCACCGCCCGGCGGCGGCGTCATGCCGGCGGTATCGATCCAGCACCGATACGCCGGGTTGTTCTTGAGCTGGTCATAGGTTTTGCCTTCAAAGCTGCCGAAATCCAGTTCGATGAGTGCCTGAAGAATGACCGGAACCAGCGCGGGAAACAATAGCCGCGCTGTCTCGCGGCAGCGGCACAGCGGGCTGGTATAGACGGCCTGTACCCGCGGGTACAGGCCGTCTGCCTGACGGGCGATCAGCATGCGCCGCCCATGCTCAGAAAGCGGCTGATCGTCGTTCTGGCCGATATAGCGGCGTTCCTGGTTGCCGGCAGTCATACCGTGCCGAATAAATACAAGATCCAGAAGCATAGATATTCTCCTTACTTCACAAACAGTGAGCAGACAGCGAGCGTCATCAGCAGGATTCCCTGCGACAGCTCGACATAAAACCCCAGCAGATCGCCGGTCACACCGCCGAACTGGCCGATCACCAGATGGCGGTACCAAAGGAAAAACAGGACGGCAGACAAAGCAGCTGCCGCAGCGGCAATTAGGCCGGCTACGCCGCCGAAAAGGAAACCGGCGCCGAACAGGAGGATGAGCGACACAGCGGCCTCCACAATACCCAGTATGCGCACGCCTTTGGCGGCACGGTCCGCAAACAGAACCCCCAGCGTGCTGGTTGGTGTGTAGGGGAGGCGGCTGCCCGCGATCACGGTAAAGCTGCGGGAAACGATATACACCATACAGCCCAGCGGCAGCAGCGCCGGTCTTTGCATCAGCTGGCACCACGCGCCGACTTCGCACAGCAGCAGTCCACTGCAGCAGAGTACAGCGAAGGGGCCGCAATGCGGATCCTTCATGATCTTCAGCCGCGTTTCCCGGTCGCGGCGGGAAAAAATACCGTCCGCTGCATCGAGAAAGCCATCCATATGAAAGCCGCCGGCGATTACGATGGGAAGGAGAACGGCCAGAGCGGCAAAAAAGACCGGACTGGCAGCAAAATGCAGCGTCAGGGCGCTCCAGCCGCCGACGAGCAGCGTGCAGACCACCCCAACCACCGGCAGAAAGCCGAGCGACCAGCGCATGTTGTCTTCTTTCCATTCCACCTGCGGCATCGGAATCACCGAATACATCGACAGGGCGATAATCAGGGAGGAAAGCACAGCAACAGCCCCTTTCGGCAGCGGAATTTAAATTTCGTCGATCCCGACGACCTGTTCATAGGCCTCCAGAGCGCGGTCGAACAGTCCGGCAGCCAGTGCCGCGCCGGTTCCTTCACCCAGGCACATGCCGGCGGAAAGCAGCGGCTGCAGATCGAGTGCGTCGAGCTGCATACGGGCGGACGGTTCGGCCGAGCAATGCGACGGCAGCAGATAGGCCTGCACCGCGGGCGCCAGCCGGACGGCGCACAGCGCCGCAGCGCCGGCAATCACCCCGTCTACCACAGCGGCGATGCCCGCTGCAGCAGCCCCGAGAAAGGCACCGCACAGTGCAGCCAGATCCAGACCGCCTACTTTGCTCAGCACATCGATGGGATCCTTTGGATTCGGACGATTGACGGCAATCGCCCGGCGGATAACCGAAGCCTTGTGAGCCATGCGTTCGGCGGAACCGGCACCGCGGCTGACCGTCTGCTCGGCCGGCCGCTGCAGAAGCACGGCAGAAACCGCGCTGGAGGTAGTGGTATTGCCGATGCCCATCTCACCAAGAATAAGCAGCCGAACACCGTCGGCTGCGGCATCCAGGGCAAACTGTGCGCCGCACAGAATCGCACGCTCGCATTCTTCCCGGGTCATCGCGGGACCATGCGTCATATTGGCCGTGCCCGGCCGGATTTTCCGCTTTACAACGCGCGGCTCTTCATAGGGACAGGCGATGCCGACATCGATCACCACGACGTCCGCGCCGGCTGCCCGTGAAAATACGTTGATGGTACCGCCGCCGCGGGCAAAATTCACCGCCTGCGCCGCGGTGACAGACTGGGCCGAAGGGGAGACCTGTTCTTCGAGCACCCCATTGTCCGCGCAGAATACCAGCGTGCGCTTTTTCGTCAGGGTGGGATGCGCGGTATGCTGTATACCGGCCAGACGAATGACCGCCCACTCCAGCGCACCGAGGCTGCCAGGAAGTTTCGCGAGGCTGTCCCAACGCTTCTCAGCTTCCTGCTGTGCGCGGGTATCGGGCGCCGGAATCTGTCGGATGAGCGACGCAATCGTCATGGACTGATCTTCCTTTCGCTGTACGGACTGTATGCGTTTCATTGTAGCACAAGTTCTCCGGCGCTTCAATCGCCGGCGGTCATTTCCGATAATCGCTGCGGATGAATGGCTCGCGGATCGTTTCATCTATGAGCAGGTGGTATTTCTGCGGGTGGCGGTAGGCATTGCCGTGAACCTCGGTCTGGCGGTATTCCCGCAGTCTGTCCAGATCGAATTCCGCCAGACAGATGCCCTCTTCGCTGCCTGCTTCCAAAATACAGGTGTCCCGGGAACCGGGCTGATCCGGCAGATAGGCGATGCCGTCGAAGGCGGAAGAATGTCCATTGCAGTCCGGCTGCCCGTCGGGATAGTTGCAGGTGGCGATGCCCAGCATATTTTCGTACGCCCTGCTGCGCAACTGGGAAAGGCGGTTGATTTCCATCGGGCAGGCGTTGGGCACCAAAAGAATTTCCGCCCCCTTGAGCATCAGAATCCGTGCGCTTTCCGGGAATTCCCGGTCATAGCAGATCATGGCGCCGATTTTTACCGTGCCGTTTGCGGTATCCAGATCCCCGACGTAAAACTCTCCTCCCGGCGTCAGCCGGCACTCTTCACCGAAGTCGCAGGTGTGCACCTTGGCATAAGTCCACACCCGCTTTCCGTACCGGTCAAACAGCACGACGGTATTGCGCGGAAGGGGTTCATACTGTTCCAGAAAGGTGATCGCAATAGCCATATCCAGCTCTGCCGCCAGCGCACCGAAAGTCTGGACAAACGCACCATCCACCGGAACAGCGGCCGCTTTCAGCTGACCGATATCTTCAGGGATTCGGTATCCGCAGTTCCACATTTCCGGAAAGAGAGCGATGTCTGCTCCTGCTGCTTTGGCTTGACGGCAGGCTGAAATGCCTTTTTTCATCGTTTCTTCCGGCGTACTTCCCGGCAGCAGCTGCAACAAGGCAACGGTGAATTTTGTCATGCGGTCCACCTCTTTTTTGCATGTGTTCTTTCCGTTCATCCTAACACATCCGTTCGGCAGGATCAAGCCGTGAGAAGAAAAATGCGAAAAGGTTGTCTTTTGCTTGGGAGGATGGTATAATAAGCTGTCTTATTGTGACGGGATAAAGGGCATCAGGCCCAAAAAAGGAGGCTGTGATGATGGAAGAGTCGGGAAGCTTTCGCACCAGTATGCGTGGTTTTCACAAACAGGATGTATTAAATTATATCGACGCCCTGCAGGCGGCGCACGTCCAGGAAACCGAAGCGCTCCGGCAGCAGGCGGAAAACGCGGAGAAACAGCTGTCCGCGGCAGTTGAGGATAAAGCGGCTTTGCAGAAAAAGACGGAAGAGCTGGAAGCCGGGCTGGAAACGTGCAGACAGCAGGCGGAAAGGGTGCCGCAACTTCAGCAGCTGCTGGAGGAGCGCGGCAGGCAGCTCGAAGAGGTCAACCGCATATTGCAGAGCATTCAGCAAAAAAATGTGCAGCTGGAGCTGCGGGCGAAGGCAGCTGAGCAGCGCAGCGCCGCACAGCAGGAAGCTGCTGCTAAAGCAGCTGAACAGGCGGATACGCTGCGGCGGCTTTCCGAAGAAAACCGGCAGCTTAAGGAGGAGCTGGAGGCTTTGCGCCGGCAGGCGGAGGTCAGCTCGAGCGGCAAGGAAGCACTGAACAAGGAGAATGTGCGGCTGAGCGAGGAAAACCGGCGTTTTGGCAATCGGCTTGCTGAGCTGGAGGCGGAAAATAAGCGCTATACCGATATGGTAGGGGACGTGGGCACATTTATTGTCGAGATACGTTCTCTCGGGCAGAGCTTCCTCGAAGCGGCCTATAAGCGCAGCGAAGGCTGCCTGGATGCACTCGACGACGCTGTGGCGGAGTTGGAGTGCCAGGTTGGCGAGGCAAAAACCGCGATGGAGGACGCCCGTACAGCGCTCAGCGACTGCAGTTCATCTGCCGGCGTACGGCTGGAAGAGCTGGTGCAGAAGCTTGAGGACGCAGCATCCACGATGGAACCCGACCGCACACAAAGCTCCGGGGCTGACGGCGCTGCGGCGCCGGAGGCCGGACAATTTTTTCGCTGAGCCGCGGACCGATTCCGCCGCCGAGCCTTCGTCTGCTCAGCGGCTGGAGCGGCCGGAAAGCGGCAGTCAAACGACACATGTCCGTACCGGAATAACCGGCACCCGCCGCAGCGGTTTGCTGGAGACGATACGGCGGATACTGGATTTCTTTTGAGAGCAAAGGACGAAAGGTGGACTGCCCGGATGGGAGCAAAGCATCTGACAACCGATGAACTGCGTGCGGCCGCGCCGCAACTGCATGCGGGTGACCGGGTTTATTTATCGGGTATCGTATATACCTCCCGCGATGCAGCACATAAGCGGCTGTTTGCCCTGCTGGATGAGGGCAAGCCGCTGCCGTATCCGCTTAAGGATGCGGTGATCTACTACTGCGGCTCGACGCCCGCACCGGACGGGCTGCCGATCGGCGCCTGCGGGCCGACGACCTCCGGGCGTATGGATGTGTTTACGCCCCGCTTGCATGATCTGGGACTTTGTGCTACTATTGGCAAAGGCGCCAGGTCGCCGGAGGTCTGTGAGGCGATCCGACGAAACGGCGCGGTTTATCTGTGCGCTGTCGGCGGCGCAGGCGCGCTGGCGGCCAAAAGCGTCGTGTCAGCGCAGGTGATCGCGTTTGAGGATCTTGGTTGCGAAGCGGTCAAGCGGCTGGAAATTCGGGATTTTCCGCTGATCGTCGGCGTGGATTGCCACGGCGGCAGCCTTTTTGCCGGCAGCGGCGTATAACCGGGGGCTTTTGCACATATCTTATGGTAAAATTGGAACATAAAGGAGTTGCTCTGTCATGGCGGAACTGAAATTTGAAATTGTAAAAGAATTTGGTGTATTGTCGCAGTCGCCGTCCGGCTGGACCAAAGAACTCAATCTGGTCAGCTGGAACGACCGTGAGCCAAAATACGATATTCGTGAATGGGCGCCTGAGCATACCAAAATGGGCAAGGGCGTAACCATTTCGGCGGATGAGATCATTCTGCTGCGCGACCTTCTCAACGAAATCGACCTGTAAGCCGAAGCGAAGGAAGAAAGGCGTGTGAAAACGCGTGGATATTTTTGAAATCCTTAAAGCGATTCTTCAGGGCATCGTGCAGGGAATCACGGAATGGCTGCCCATCAGCAGCACCGGGCACATGATTCTGATCAACCAGTTTATTCCCATGCACGAGTCCAAGGCATTTTTCGATCTGTTTAAGGTGCTTATCCAGCTGGGGTCGATTCTGGCAGTTGTGGTGCTGTATTTCCATAAACTGAATCCCTGGGGAAGGGGAAAGACCCCGATACAGAAACGGGACACCTGGATTCTGTGGAGCAAGGTGCTGGTGGCCAGCATACCGGCAGGTGTCATCGGCCTGCTGTTTGACGATGTGATTGAGGGTGCTCTTTCGCGTGCCTATGTGATCGCCATCACGCTGATTTTGTACGGCGTCCTGTTTTTGCTGGTGGAAGGCCGGCACCGTGAGCCGAAAATCAAAAAACTGGGCGATGTATCCTATAAAACGGCGCTGCTGATGGGTGTGTTTCAGATGCTCGCGCTGATTCCCGGTACGTCCCGCTCCGGTGCGACTATTGTCGGTGCCATTATGATCGGGTGCTCACGGTATGTGGCGGCGGAATTTTCCTTCTTTATGGCTATCCCTGCGATGCTGGGGGCAAGCGGCCTGAAAACGGTCAAATATGTTGTCAGCGGCGATCCGATGACCGCACAGCAGTGGGTACTGCTGCTGGTGGGCTCGGTTGTGGCTTTTGTGGTGTCACTGCTGGTGATCCGTTTCCTGATGAATTTTATCAAGAAACACAATTTCAAGCCGTTCGGTTATTACCGGATTGCCCTGGGCGTTCTGGTGCTGATCCTTTTTTTTGCGGGTCTGCTGCCGGAAATGGTTGTCGAATAAAGCAAAGCCGAACCCCTGTACAGAGGATTATCCTTTGTATGGGGGTTTTGCAGTATACCAAACAGAATAAGTATCTGGTGAAGAAAAATTAGAGGATAACCGTAAGAAAGCTGTCGAAAGAACGAATAAAAGAAAAGGGATTCTCATATTGACAACTGCGGACAAACATGGTATGGTTAATAACATCGCATGGGAAAAATTCCCTAAAAACTGAATATTTTGGCAAAACCGGTGAAAACCGGCGACGCAAAGCTATTAGGGTCTTCATCCTCCGGGATATGACAGCCAGTTGCAACATCCGTACACCGATTCGGTTCGTGTGTCCATGTTCATTCTGACAACCTGCAAGCTTTTCGCCTGCGGGTTTTTTGTTTGGGGTGAATCGTGTTGGTTTTGTCCGTCTTCTGTGCTGGACGGATTGAGATAAGCCAAAAAACAAAAGAAATTGGGTGTAAGGATGATTTGTCAACGGATAACCGGCAGATACCTTCTGGAGGGTAAAGCGTATATCTCGTACGGAATCCAATACAATCAGTTCACCGTGGAAGACCTGTCCATGGACGGCGAAGCAGTGGATGCCTTAGCGGAGCTGTGCAGGCGTGCACAGCCGACACAGGAACAATTTCTGGAGGTCATTGAAGATTTTATGGCGGCGCCGGATGATTTTTTGTGTGCGGCATACGGCAGAGGTAAAGCCGTTTAAGGGAAGAGGGGACAGCAATGGAATACCAATTGCCGCCGGCCCATAAAAGGGCCTTTGAGCGGCTGAAAGCGATGATGCATGCGTATTTGGTAGAACGAGATGCCGAGAAAGCACTGACCTTTTATACCGAGGATGTGCAGAGCATCGGCACCGGCGTGCAGGAAGTGGCATTTAACAAGGAGCAGCTGCGCAGGCTTTTGGAAGAGGAAATTCGTATAGATCCCCTGCCTTTTCAGATCAGCTTTGAGCAGGTGGTTGCATCCGGGCGTCACAGCGATACTTCCGTTTCGCTGTATACTGTGCTCAAAGTGGAAAAGCTGCTGCCCAGTGGAATTCCGATTTGCGTTGCGATGCGGCAGACGGCGTTAATGTGTGAGTCCGACGGCGAATTTTACATTCGTGCGGTTCATGTTTCGGTGCCGGCCGCTCAGCAGAAGGACGATGAATATTATCCAATTAAGTTCGGCGAGAAAACGGTGCAGCAGCGGCGTGAACAGCTCGATAGCGACCTGCTCAGGCTGATGAGTGAAAATATGTCCGGCGGCATTTTGGGAAGTTACAGCGAACCGGGATTTCCCTTGTATTTTATAAACGACCACATGCTCCGGCATTTGGGGTATACGTATGAGGAGTATCTTGAGGGCACCAAAGGGCTGATTCTCAACAGCATTTACGCCGGTGACCGGAAACGTGTGGAAAAAGAGATCATACAGGCGTGTGAAAAAAATAAGCTGTATGCCGTCACCTACCGAATGCTGAAAAAAGATGGAGATATCATCTGGATTCACGAAAAAGGCCGCTGCATTACGGCTGAGGATGGACGGAAAGCAACGATAGGCGTATGTATTGATATCACAGCACAGGTATTTGCGGAAAATGAGCTCTCCTTTCTGGAGCAAAGTAAAATAGGCGGTATTTTCAAAGCAAGGATGGATGAGAAACTTACCGTACTTTATGCTAACGACAGCTACTATAAGATACACGGGATAACCCGGCAGGAAATGCGGGAACGTTATGAGGATTCGGCATCCCGCCTGGTGCATCCGGACGATGCGGCGGAAGTCGATGCACGAATAGCGGATGCGATTGATAAGCGCCAGGAATCACTGACTCTGGAATATCGGGTTATCCGCGGGGACGGAAAGGTTGCCTGGCTGCATGCGAGCGCCGGCCTGACCGCAACCGAGGACGGATTTATGCTCAGCGGTATGGTGATCAATATCGATGAGAGAAAACGCTTTGAAGAACAGCTGCAATGGAGTGAAAAGCGTTTTCAGATCGCCATTTCCCAGACAAAAATCAATGTGTGGGAATACGATTTGTCCACCCGCAGCATTCTGCAGACTGAAAAGTCGTATGCAGCTTTCGGTATAGGGATGGTTATAGCCAATGTGCCGGAAAGCATAATCGAAAACGGTACTGTCCACCCGGATGATGCAAAAAAATATGCGGCTTTGTACACAAAGCTGCATCAGGGGGAGACTGCTGCCGAAGCGGTTGTTCGCATTCGTGCAACCGATGGGGCGTATTACTGGGAAAAAATCAATTATACCAATGTGTTTGACGAATATGGTGTGCCGATACGTGCGGTGGCGGTATCCGAGGATATCACCGCTCAGAAAGAGGCGGAGCAGCGCTTTTTTCAGGAGGAACATCTGCGAGAACTCCTTTCGGCGGACGTCATGCTTTCCGCCAAAGTGAATCTGACCAAAAATGAGGTGCTCCATCTATGGAGCGATACCTATCCTCCTGATATGCTGCCGGATATTTGCTCATATGACGATCTGTTTGCTGCACTGGAGCGGTATATTGCCAATCCGGGAGATAAAAAGCGGTATGCTGCGCTGCTTTCGCCGCAGGCGCTGAGCCAGGCGATTATTGATGGGCAGCGCAGCCTGAACGGCGAATACCGATGCACAAACAGCAGCGGCCGTATTGTCTGGTGTTCCATTCACCTGACGCTGTTATGTGAACCGGATACAGGAGAATGGTATGCTTTTGGTTATATCCGGGATATCAACGAACGCAAAAAGACTGAACTGGCTCTGCGCGAGCGCGCGGAAAGAGATGCGCTGACCGGACTGTATAACCGGCAGACAGCGGAATCCATGATCGATCAGCAGTTGTACAGACAGCGGGGACAGAATAACGAATGTGCCTTTTTTATTATTGACATGGATGATTTTAAACAGATTAACGACCGTTACGGACACTATGTCGGCGACCTTTTTTTGGAGGAGGTCGGGCGGATTCTTCGGGAAGATTCTCATGGGATATCCGGCCGCCTCGGCGGCGACGAATTTATCGTGTTTTTTGGTGAAATTCCCGATAGGCAGTGGGCCAGAGAAAAGGCGGCGCTGCTATGTGAAAGGCTGAACGTTCAATACAATCTTCACGGAGAAACATTGCGTGTTTCCGCATCGGTAGGTGTCGTGATCGCTGATCCGAACAGCACCAGTTTTCAGAAGATGTTCCAGCAGGCCGACGCCGCCCTTTATGATGCTAAATTTCACGGTAAGGCACAGTATACATCGTCCGAATCGACGTTTTCTCCGGTACACGATCTGCTGCTGGAGAATGGCTGTATCGCCAAACAGCATATGGGGGAGCGCTGTATGCAGAATGAAATGGCGGATGCGGTTCTGGTTATTGATGAGGAAACCCACGATATACTGTTTATGAACGGGACAGCGCAGAAAATTTTTGCCATCGAAGACTATCAGGGGAAAAAGTGTTACGAAATTGTGCAGGGATTTACGCAGCCCTGTGTGTTTTGTCAAAATCATCTTCCGGACGAAAGCGGCTATAAAACCTGGGAAAATACAAATGCATTACTGCGTAAGCGTTTTATGATCCGGGATAAAATGATCCGCTGGGATGGGAGACGTGCGCGGCTGGAACTTTTTACGGATATGAGCGAACATGAAGAACTGCTGAGGAACAAGGTACAGGCGGAACATGTGCTCTTGGAATGCATTTCTTTGCTTCTCGCCTCGGAATCCCTGGAAACAGCGATTCATGGCGTGCTGAAAAATCTGGGGGAATTTTATCGGGCGGACCGAACCTATTATGCCCGGACAGAAGATGAGCGCTCCGTTCAAATTGCGCCTCAAGACTGGCATGCGCCCGGCATAAAAGCAGAAAAGGATAACGTTTTTCTCGACAGCAGCCTTTTGAGCCATTGGCTGGAAAGCCTGAAGCTCCGGCGGGTTGTAGCGTTTTATGAGCTTGAACAGATGCGCCTGCTGTTTCCGGTAAAATATGCGCTGCTGAAGGAAAAACAGGTGACATCGTATGCAGCGGTAGCGGTACTGGATGGCGCGGCGCTGATCGGCTACATCGGCATTGAGAATCCGCGGGAGAATCTGGATAACACCACGCTGCTGCAGTCACTTTCCTATTTTCTGCACAATGAAATCAGCAAACGTTCCATGCGGGACAGGCAGGCCTTTATGGAAAGGCATGATGCCATGACCGGCATTTTGAACTGGCAGAGTTACAGTCAGTTTCTCTCCCAAATGCATCCGGAAGCGCTGTCCTCTCTGGGAATTCTTGCGGCGGAGATCAATCACCTGCGGCTGCTCAATCAGGAGTATGGTCAGGCCTATGGAAACAAGCTGATTAAGACCCTGGCGGAGCGCCTGCAGGAAAAATTCGGTGAGCAGGCGGTATTCCGTCTGTCCGGCGGATCCTTTGCTGCGCTTTGTCAGGATATAACCTATCCGGCCTTTTTGGATAAAGCGGAACGGCTGCGCAGTCAGACGGAAAGGGAATATCCCGGCGCAGTGGCTTTTGGATGGTCATGGGCGGATGAAGATATTCAGCCGGATCGTCTTATGAATAATGCGCAGGAACTTCTGACAATTACACAAGGCGGAGAGAGGGAGTACGACCTGCGGGAAAGCCGGCGGAAAACCATTCGTCTGCAGCGCCTGATGATGGCGATGCGCGAGAAGCGTTTCCAGATTTATCTGCAGCCCAAGGCGGAAATATCCACTGGCAGAATTGTTGGTGCTGAGGCATTGATTCGTTACGTGGATGAGGTGCACGGCGTCGTCCCGCCGATTAAGTTTATTCCGCAGCTGGAGGCGGAAAATACTATACGATTTATTGACTTCTTTGTTCTCGAAGAGGTATGTGTCATGCTGAAGGGTTGGCAGGAACAAGGGATTTCGTTGTTCCCGATTTCTATGAATTTCTCCCGCAGCACGTTGATGGAGGACGGCGTAGTGGAAAAAATAAAAGCGGTTTCAGACCGATACGGCGTCGAAAGATCCCTTTTGGAAATTGAGATTACCGAAAGCAAAGGGGAGATGGACCGCAGTGTACTAAAAACCATCAGCCGGCAGCTCATCGGAGCCGGTTATTGTCTCTCGCTGGATGATTTCGGTGCGGAATACAGCAATATATCTATTCTCTCGGCTATTCCGCTCAAGGAACTGAAATTTGACAAAAGCGTGATCAATGATCTGTATTCCAACCCCACGACCAGGCTGCTGATTGCGAATCTGATCCGTGTATGTCAGGAAATCGGTGTTGACAGTGTTGCCGAAGGGGTGGAGGAGCCGGAACAGTTGGAACTGCTTAAATCCTTTGGCTGTACTTATGCGCAGGGCTACCTGTTCAATAAGCCGATTCCTGTGCCGGATTTTGTGCGCAAATACCTGGAAGGAGCCCTGCCAATCGGATAGGGATGAACCGCTGCCGGCAGACAGCATATACTGGATTGCGGCGTGTGACGTCCGTACGAAAAGGGGAAGATGAGAATGGATTTGCGATCAGGAAAAATCACGTTGGGGGAAGTCTTATCCAATCCCAAAGCCAAGGCGCTGCTGCAAAAGGAGCTTCCGGAACTGGCCGGCAGTCCGCTGCTGTTGTTTGCCCGCAATATGACAGTTATGCAGATTCTGCAGATGGTCAAAGGAAAGGTGCCGCAGGACAAAATAACGCGGCTGCTCGAACAGCTGAAAGCGTTATAGGCAACATTGTCCGCAATCGGCAGAACACGGGGGGCAGATTGATTCTGCCCCCCGTGTTTCAGGATGTCACGTGCTCGGCATCCTGCTGTTCCTGCAATGCATAGAACTCTTCGCGTCCGCGGTATTCACTTTTGATGATTTCAAACATATCCTCCGGACTTTCCCGGCAGCCATTCTGCAGCCACATCTTAATGATCCGGGTAAGCCCGCTTTTGAAAAATTCCATGTGGTATTCAAGGAAGCGGTTTTGGAAATGCCGCCGGGCAAGCTCAGTATCATAGGCAAGGATTTGGTAATTGTTGTCGTATCCCAGTTTGAAATACGTTTTATAAAAAATCGGATTATCCTTAATATGTTCGAACAGTTTTAAATAAGTGTTGCTGTTGAAGCCTTCGGTGATTTCACTTTGATACAGATCGGCAAAATTCCCCTCCAGTTTGTCCCGTATGGAGTCCGCCAGCCCATAAATATCTGCATAGTTGGCATAGAAGGTGGTACGGTTCAAACCCGCCTGTTTGCAGATGTCGGATACGCTGATTTCACTCAGCTCTTTCTCCTGGAGGTATTCGATAAAAACCTTTTCGATGCGTTCTCTGGATTCCCGTTTCCGTTTGTTATTGGGTGTATTCATAAAAGCTCCTTTATTCCAACACTTGTTTAGATATTGATGGTTGTTTTTTGCGGATAACAGAATTATACTGAAATCACATTAAAACATCAACTGTTGTTTTAATGTGATTTCAGGAGGTAGCGGATATGAAAAAAAGTCATTTTGTCGCTATGCTGTTGGGAACTGTGAGCGGAGTGCTTTTTGCACTGGGGATGTGTATGGCGCTGATTCCGGAATGGGATGCGTTCGGTCCGGGTATCGTTTTCGGCTGTTTGGGATTGCTTCTTGCACTGATAACGCTGCTGGTATGGCGAAGAATGGAGCATAAGACCCCCGTCCGTATATCCGGAAAGCTTATCCTGACGATCCTTGTCGGCATTACCGGAACGCTTGCATTCGGTGTGGGCATGTGTTTTTGTTTGGTGTGGGAGAATATGGCTGTCGGAATAGCCATCGGCCTTGCAGGCATCCTTATTCTGCTTGGTCTTATCCCGCTGATCCGGGGGATCAAGGCGTGAAACCCGGAAAGATTGCCGGTTCGCTGCTTGCCAAAACAGAAATGGGGAAAAAGATTGTTGGCAGTCCGTACCATCGCATGCGGTTTTCTGCCGCGGTCGCTTTTGCTTTCAATCTTTTATATGCCCTTTACAACGGCGTGCTTGGTATAGGAAGCCGGTCGCTTTGGCTAACGACGATGTGTGCCTTTTACAGCATTTTAGCCGTCATGCGTTTCTTCGCGGTTCTGTGCGGGCGCAGGAACACGTCCGCTGTATCGGCATTTTTTGTGATGAAACTGTCCGGCATACTTCTGACGGTATTGGGGTTTATTTTGGTCGCAGTGCTGTATATAAGCCTTGCGCAGAATATTGCCGTAAAGCACGGTGAGATTATCATGATCACCATTGCCGCGTACACATTCTATAAGATCATTATGGCGATCGTCCGAGCTGTCCGGCAGCGTAAAAATCCTTCGCTGCTGCTTAGTGTCATCCGCAGCATTGGCTATGCCGAAGCGGCGGCATCGGTATTCACCTTGCAGCGTTCCATGCTTGTGTCTTTTGGCGAAATGGGCAGGGAACAGATCCGCCTGATGAACACGCTCACCGGTGCTGGGGTCTGCCTGTTTGTTTTTGTGCTTGGTGTAGCGATGTTTGTTAAAGGTGCGCGGAAAGAAAATAAAGCGGAGTAAAAGAATTTTTACTCCGGAGAATTATGCCGCAAAGGGAAGACGCAGCGGGATGGCAAAGTCCAAATTTATGAGGGCTAATGAGAAAATCACCCACACTGTGCAGGGAAAGATAGCAAAGTCATAAAAGAAACCGCCGTGTGATATACAGAGATCACACGGCGGTTTTACTTTTGCAGGATACGAAATCTCAGGCTTTTTTCTGTACAGCGGCTTTGGGCTTGGGACGGACAAAACGTTCCTTCAGCCGGGAACAGAAGCCGGTCGGATAAATGATAAATGCACTGACCGCTGTGATCGCGGTGCACAGGCAGTAGAAGATTTCAAAGTAGATGTTGTCGATGCTCTGCAGGACCTGCGCAAAGTACAGATTCATCAACGGCCAGATATCGGCCAAAAAACAGAAGGCCAGGGCAAGAATCAGCTGAATAACGGAAAATATGCGCACAAGAATAATATCAAAGCGTTTGCCGCGGGAAGCGGTAACCGCCATTACCGGCAAGATAAACAGTAGGGTCAGCTGGCCGAACACCATCAGGGTCAGCACCTGATAAGCCGTAATCTGCGAAGTGAAAGCCTGTGTCCCTTCCACTGCTGCCAGTATAATCCATTGGATAAGAACAAGCAACGGACAGGCCAGCGCGGTCAGCAGTTCGACAATGCGCACAACAATCCGTACCGCTGCTCGTCCCACATTTTTACGCCCAGCACGCAGCCGACAATGGCGATGACAGCAAGCGTACCGAGGGTCCAGGTGTTGACCACTGCAAACAGATAAAGCAGTGCCCCCAGAACCAGCTGAACGATGGAAAACCCAATCAGCAGCTTGACAAACAGCGCATTTTCCTCTTCACGGCTGCGGCGGGTGGTTTGCTCGACCGCTTCCTTCTTTTCCGATTCGGCGTGTTTTTCTTTGGTATGCGCCATATTTTCTACCTGGCTTTCTATGTATAGTGACTTTTTTATTATACCTGTCCGGCAGGGAAAAAGCAAGGGAAAGGGGCGCCGCAGAGCATAAATTTTTGCAGCGCCCCTTTTTATTCAATTTTCCTTAAGCAGCGAACGATACAGCCGGATATAGTCGTTGGCAGAACGCCCCCAGCTGAAATCTGTCTCCATCGCGCGTTTGACGAGAATCGGCCAGTCGTGCTTATTCGCGTAGGCGCCGAGCGAGCGGTGGAGAGCATAAAGCATATCGTTGGCATTGTAAGTCTTGAAGGTAAAGCCCATGCCTTCGCCGTCACCGCAGTCGCGGATACTGTCCTTGAGTCCGCCGGTTTCCCGCACCACCGGAATGGTTCCATACCGGCAGGCCACCATCTGGGCAAGGCCGCACGGCTCACTTTTGGAGGGCATCAGGAAAATGTCGGCACCGGCATAAATTTTGCGGGCGAGCTCCGGAACAAAGCCTGTGCAATAGCAGAATTTCTGCGGATAACGCCCCTGTACCTCGCGGAAGAAATTCTCATATACCCAGTCGCCGGAACCCAGGATCACCATTTGGATATCTTCGCTGAGCAATTCGTCGAGAATATACTTGACAAGGTCAAGGCCTTTATGGCTGACCAGCCGCGTCACCATACCGATCAGGGGAACGTCGGCACGAACCGGCAGGTTAAGCCGTTCCTGCAGAGCCCTTTTGTTTTCTGCCTTGCCGGAGGGATCCTCGGCGGAATAATGTGCATAGATATCAAGATCGGTCTGCGGGTTATAGGAATCGGTATCGATACCGTTGAGGATACCGCACAGCTTGCCTTCCCGCAGCCGCAGAATGCTGTCCAGCCCGTGAGAAAACCAGGGGTCGCGTATTTCTTCGGCATAGGTGGGACTTACGGTAGTTATGCGGTCGGCCGCCTCGATGGCGCCTTTCATCAGATTGACACAGCCGTCATATTCCACCAACTCCCGGGCGGACTGCGGAATGCCGAAAACATCCTCCAGAATCTCCATGCCATATTTTCCCTGATACTGGATGTTGTGGATGGTGTAAACGGTTTTGATGTTTTCAAAGCCCTCACGTCCGGCGTAGAACAGCCGATAGTAGACCGGCGTCAGGGCGGTCTGCCAGTCGTTGGCGTGGATAATGTCCGGTTTGAAATCGATTAGCGTGAGCATTTCCAGCGCCGCGCGCGCCAGAAAAGCGAAGCGCTCAGCGTCGTCATAATGGCCGTACAGGCCGGCCCGTTTGAAATAATACTGGTTGTCCAGCAGGTAATAAATGACGCCATTATGTTTGGCTTCAAATACCCCGCAGTACTGCCGGCGCCAGGCCACCGGCACCGACAGACTGCCGAGAAAAGTCATGCCTTCCCGCAGCTCCTGGGGTACAGACTCATACAGCGGCAGCACAACGCGGCAGCCGATCAGACGGGTACGCAATGCGCGGGGAAGAGAGCCTGCCACATCCGCCAGTCCGCCGGAGGCGGCAAATGGAAGCGCCTCGCTGGTTACATAAAGAACTTTCATGATATGCTCACGCCTTTCTCAATCAGAATATCCGGCCGGGCCGGGGAAATGGCCAAATCCGGTGCATCTGCAGAATCCTCAAACAATCGAACCTTTGCTGATAAAGACCGGGAAGCTCTCAAAGCCGTTAAGCGAGCGGCCGTCCTTGATGACGACGTCCTTATCCATGATGACACAGCCCAGCCGGGAGCGCTCGCATATTACGGTTCCCTGCATCACGATGCAGTTTTCCAGCGCCGCATCGCGGGCCACCTGAACATCCCGGAAAATGATAGAATGCGAAACTTTGCCTTCAATGTTTGCACCGTCCGCAACCAGGGAATGGCTGACGCTGGCATGCAGTCCATAGATGGCCGGAGCGCAGTCGCGCACTTTGGTATAGATTGGGCGGCCCACATCAAACAGCGCCGCGCGTGTATCGGTTTCAAGCAGTGCCATATTGGCATGAAAATAACTTTCGATGGAGGAAATCACCTGCAGGTATTCCGGGACTTCATAGCCGTACAGCTCAATGTTGCCGAGATTGCGCTGCAGAATATCCCGTTCAAAGTGCATGCGGTTGCGGCTTGCTGCGGCGGAAACCGCCTGCATCAGGAAGTTTTTGCGCATAACATACAAGCCGATGCCGTAGGCGTTTTTCTCCTGTCCGGTGTAGTGAATAACCAGATCCGAGATACGGCCGGTGCCTTCCTGCGGCCAGAGCACCAGATTTTCGCTCATGCGTGGAACTGCGCCGCGTTTGTAGGCGATGGTCACATCTGCGCCCGAATCCAAATGCGCATCGATCAGCTTATCATAATCGATATTACCGACAAAATGACAGTCGGAGAGGATTACCAGTTCTTCTTTGGAGTTGCGCAGGAAGGGCGTGATCCCCGCAAGGGAAGCAATTCGTCCGTTGTACATTTCGTCGCTGGTGCCGAAGGGTGGGAGAAAGTACAGTCCTTCATTTTTTCGCGAGAGATCCCAGGATTTTCCGGAGCCGATGTGGTCCATCAGCGACTGATAGTTGCTTTTGGTGATGATGCCGACCTTGGAGATGCCGGCATTGACCATATTCGACAGTGTAAAGTCGATCAAGCGGTAGCGTCCGCCGAACGGTACCGACCCCATTGCCCGCACTGCGGTCAGCTCCCGCAGCGCTTCGTCATGCATGTTGGAGAAAATAAGCCCCATGACATTATTGTTTCTCATACGGCAGTCCCCTCCTCGATATCGCTGTCAATCATCGCCTTCGGAGGGATGCAGCAGCCGGCGCCGATTTTTACGTCCGCCGCGACCACGGCGACACCCCAGTCACTGAGATTCTCCGCTTCCTCCGGCCTTGCGCCGACAACGGCATTTTCCCCGATCTGCGCGTTTTCCGCAATGATGGCATATTGTACCTTGGCACCCTTTTGGATGTGTGCGCCGGGCATGATGATGGAGTCCCGCACCTCTGCGCCGGCTTCAATGGTCACACCGGAAAACAGTACCGAGAAATCTACTTTGCCGTGGATGTTTCCGCCTTCCGAAATCATGCTGTTCTGTACCTCGGCAGTATCGGAAATATAGTGTGGGGGAAGCCCTGGATTGCGGGAATAGATTTTCCACTCCGCATCCGAAAGATCGAGCGGATGTTTCGGACTGAGCAGATCCATATTAGCTTCCCAAAGGCTGTCGATGGTGCCGACATCCTTCCAGTAACCCTCAAAACGGTAAGCGAACATCCGCTCGCCGGCATCCAGCATCGCCGGCAGCACGTTTTTGCCGAAATCGTTCTGGGACTGCGGGTTCTGTTCATCCAGCGTCAGATACCGGCGCAGTTTTTCCCAGGTGAAGACATAGATACCCATGGAAGCCAGATTGCTTTTGGGTACTTTCGGCTTCTCGTCGAACTCGTAAATGGAACCGTCTTCACGGGTGTTGAGAATGCCGAAGCGGCTGGCCTCGGACATTTCCACCTCCAGCACAGCAATGGTACAGTCGGCGCGGTTGCGCTTGTGAGCGGCTATCATCTGAGCGTAGTCCATTTTGTAAATGTGATCCCCCGAAAGAACCAGCACGTATTCGGGATGATAACGCTCAATAAAGGGAATGTTCTGGTAGATGGCGTTGGCCGTACCCTTATACCAGTCGGCTCCCTTGTTGCGCTGGTAGGGAGGAAGCACGTGAACGCCCGCGTCCATGCGGTCGAGGTCCCAGGGCTTACCCGAGCCGATATAATCGTTGAGTTCGAGAGGCTGATACTGGGTCAGCACGCCGACCGTCTCGATGCCCGAGTTAACGCAGTTGGACAACGGGAAATCAATGATGCGGTACTTTCCGCCGAAGGGAACGGCGGGCTTGGCGATGTTTCGCGTCAGTGCATACAGACGGCTTCCCTGGCCGCCGGCAAGCAGCATGGCGACGCACTCCTGTTTGCGGAACATAGGCGATTATCCCTCCTTGACAGCCGAACTCTGCCTGCGCGGAGCGGCTGTCTTATTTACCTTATTTGCAGCTGCGGTTTTGCGCAGCCTTTTGGGCGCACCTGCAGCCTTTTTCAGCTTCAGATAGATCACCGACAGCGGCGGCAGCGTCAGCGAGAGGGACTGCGCGAAACCGTGCATGGGAACATCCTCGCTCGCCCGGGTGCCATTGAGTACGCCGGTGCCGCCGAATTCAGCGGCGTCAGAGGTAAATACCTCGCTGTATGTGCCGGCGGCCGGTACGCCGATGCGGTACATTTCCCGCTGTACCGGCGTAAAGTTGCATACGGCAATCAGCTCTTTGCCCTTGCGGTCGATCCGTCGGAAGACGATAACGCTCTGTGAATAATCGTCGTGAGCGATCCAGGAAAAGCCGTTCCAGGAAAAGTCGTCGTCCCACAGCGGCGGATTGTCCCGATAAAAATGGTTGAGTGACGCCGTGAAATGCTGCAGCATCCGGTGGGACTCATATTCCAGCAGCAGCCAGTCCAGTCCGCTTTCAAAGTCCCATTCCTTGAATTGCCCGAATTCGCAGCCCATGAACAGCAGCTTTTTGCCCGGATGTGCCATCATATAGGCGAGAAACAGCCGAACTTCGGCGA
>ERZ824600.1361-NODE-1361-length-30512-cov-3.409922_pt1 | contig 30512 bp, 27 predicted proteins | sample MGYA00519933_ERZ824600 | MGnify/ENA primary metagenome ERZ824600 (study PRJEB31778, sample SAMEA3449178) | human gut metagenome | biome: human gut; feature: human-associated habitat; material: faeces | place: United Kingdom | collected 2010/2012 ... | reverse complement strand
AAGGAATCGCTACCATGAACAAAAAGCAACGAAAGTGGCGCAACCGCATCTTGGTCGCGTTGGCCCTGTTCGCCGTCATCTTCGCCACCGAGCACCTGCTGCCGCTGGCCGATATGCTAGGCAGCGAGGCCGCTGCGGTCTACCTGCTGTTCGCGTTGTACCTGGTGCCCTACCTCATCGCCGGCCACGATGTGCTGCTGCGGGCAGCCAGCAACATCAAAAACGGCCAAGTGTTCGACGAGAACCTGCTCATGGCCACCCTGTTCGGCCACGTCAAGGGCGCGTTCACCGAGGCGCGCCAGCCCCGCAAGGGCGCCTTCCTCACGGCCGAGGGCGGCACCCTGATGCTGGACGAGATCGGCAACGCGGCCCCCAAGGTCCAGCAGGCCCTGCTGCGGGCGCTTTCCACCCGCATGATCCGACCGCTGGGCAGCGACGAGGACGTCCCCTTCGATACCCGCATCATCGCGGCCACCAACGCGGAACTGCTGCAGGACGCCCAGGAAGGCTCCTTCCGAGAGGACCTCTATTACCGTCTGGCCGTCATCACCATCCGCACGCCTCCCCTGCGCCGCCGCAAGTCCGACCTGCCTCTGCTGGCCGTTTTCTTCCTGACCCGGGCCGCGGAATCCCAGGGCCTGCCCACGCCGCGCCTCAGCCGCGGCGCCCTGCGCAAGCTCCAGGAATACCACTGGCCGGGCAACGTGCGCGAACTGCAGAACTGCCTGACCCGGGCCCTGGCTTTTTGCGAAAATGGCCTCATTTTTGCAGAAAACATCCAGTTGGGACCGGATACCCTTCCCGGGGACATTGCGCGACCGGAACGCGGCAAGCTCTCCTGCCCGCCCGCACGGGCCGACAGCAGGCAGCCCCACAACGAGGCTTCGGAAACGGCGGAACATCCTGTCGTCCCGCCCGCTCCGGCCGAAAGCGAGGAGCAGGACACGGCGCCCGTTGCGGAAGATGCCCAGCCGCGCCTCAATGCCCGCCTTGCCCGGCTGCTGCCCCAGATCGTGGAGCTCGGCAGCATCAGCCGGCAGGAATACCAGGACATGGCAGGCAAGGACATCTCCATGCGTACCGCCCAGTATGACTTGCAGATCCTGGTCCGTCTGGGCCTTGTCCGCAGGGAAGGACGCGGCCCGGCCCAACGCTATATAGTGTTGCCGGCAGCACGCGGGTTCCGCGCCTGAGGCGGCCCTTCCGGGACATGACGGCATGGCGGTACGCCCGCCTGCCGGATGCCGGACGGTCTGCCCGGACGGTCCCGGCCTTCCAGGAACAGGCCGGGCGTGCCTGCGCGTCTGCCTTCCATGCCCTGCCGGGGGAAGCAAAAGGAAGTTCCATGACCACGACCATCAAGATCCTCAAACGCATGTTTGGCCTGGAGCCGCGCATCAGCCGCGAGCAGGCCATGGCCGCTTTCGGCCGCCGCTACGCCTCCTTCAACGAGCTGCTCCAGTCCAATGCGGACCTGGCCGCCATCCTGGCCAAACTGGACGCGGCCCAGCGGGGCGACAAGCATCTGGAGACCCATCAGGTCCGACGCATCGCCCGCAAGGCGGTCTTCCACTGCGAACGCATGGCGGCCTGCCTCAACGACATGTCGCGCAACCGTTACAAGGATCTGGAAAAAAGCGTGGCCGCCATCGGGCAGCATATCGAGAACGAGCTGGAGAAGCACACCCGCGGCGACGTCAACGCGCTCATCCTGCCCCTGACGGAAGTGGACGCCAGCATGGGCTACAGCGTGGGCGGCAAGAACGCCAACCTGGGCGAACTGAGCAACATGCTGGACATGCCCGTGCCTCCCGGCTTTGCCGTGACCATCCAGGCCAGCAGCCTGGCCCTGCTGCGCCCCAGCGGCCTGTTCAAAAAGATCCACAGCACCCTGTGCAAGGTGGACGCCGACGTGCCCCACAGCCTGCAGGACGCCGCACGTACCGTGCAGAACCTGATCCTGGAGGCCCCCCTGCCCGAAGAAGTGGAAAAAGCCCTGTTCGAGGGCTGGGACGAGGCCTTCGGCAAAGACAGCCAGGTGCAGGCCGCCCTGCGCTCCAGTGCCGTGGACGAGGACGGGGTGCAGTCCTTTGCCGGCCAGTACCTGAGCATCCTCGGCGTCACGCGCGAGAGCCTGCCCTCGGCCTTCAAGCGCGTGCTGGCCAGCCTGTTCTCGCCCCGAGCCCTGGCCTATCGCGCCCGCAACGGCTACCCGCTGGACGCCACCAGCATGGGTATGTGCTGTCTCAAGATGGTACAGGCCAAGGCGGCGGGCGTGGCGTTCTCCCGGCATCCCGTGGACCTGCGTTCCAACTGCGTCATGATCCAGGGCACCTGGGGCCTGGGCGAGATGGTGGTGGACGGCACGGCCACCCCGGACAACTGGCTGGTCTCGCGCGCCAACCTGCGCATCCAGCAGGAGACCATCGCCCACAAGGAGATCCGCCTCGTGCTGGCGCCCGGACGCCACGGCGTGGAGAGCAAGGAAGAGGACGTGCCCGAAAGCCTGCGCAACGTGCCCAGCCTGTCGCACGAACAGGCGCAGCAGCTGGCCTCCATGGCGCTGGAACTGGAACGTCACTACCAGTACCCGCAGGACGTGGAATGGGCCGTGGACGAAGACGACCAGATCATCCTGCTCCAGACCCGCCCCATGGGCCTGGATGCCTCGGTCAGCGAGGTGACGGCCCCGGCGCTCTCGCACCTGCGCCCGCTGCTCAGCGGCGGCGAAGTGGCGGCCAAGGGCGTGGGCTGCGGCCCGGTCATCCACGTGCAGCCCTCACAGGACCTCACCCATTTCCCCGAAGGCGCGGTCATGCTCCTCCAGCACACCTCGCCCGATGCCATGGTGGCCATGCAGCGGGCCTCGGCCATCATCGCCGAGACCGGCAGCCTTACCGGTCACATGGCGTCCGTCTGCCGTGAGTTCGGCATGCCCACGGTCATCAACCTGCCCGGTGCCACCAGTTTGCTGGAAGAGGGCGAGGTCGTGACCGTGGACGCCATCGGCGGGCGCGTGTTCAAGGGCGAGATCCCCGAACTGCTGGCCCTGCGCCTGCAGCCCCGCCGCCCCGCGGCGGATACCCCGGCCCTGATCCTGCTGCGCCGCATCGCCAGCTACATCATGCCCCTGCATCTGGTGGACCCGCACTCCGAGCTCTTCAGCCCGGCCAACTGCACCTCGCTGCACGACGTCATGCGCTACGCCCATGAAAAAAGCTACAGCGAGATGTTCCTCATCTCCGACAGCGTCACCGAAGGCAGCATGGGCGCGGCCAGCCAGCTGGTCTGTCCGGTGCCGCTGGACTTGTATGTCATCGACCTCGGCGGCGGCCTCAAGAATCCCGAGTCCCGCCGCGTCACGCCCGAGGACGTCATCAGCGAGCCTTTCGCGGAAGTGCTGTCCGGCATGCTCAATCCCGCCGTCCAGGCCCGTGGCCCCCGCCCCATCAACATGCGGGGCTTCCTGTCGGTCATGAGCCAGAACATGAGCGGCGGCAACCAGCAGGGCGGCCAGCGTTTCGGCGACCGCAGCTATGCCATCGTCTCGGACCGTTACGTGAACTTCTCCTCGCGCGTGGGCTATCACTACGCCATCCTGGACAGCTGGTGCGGCGAGACCCTGAGCAAGAACTACATCCGCTTCGAGTTCGCCGGTGGGGCGGCCGGCAGCGTGCAGCGCGAACGGCGCGTGCGCTGCATCGGGGTCATCCTGACGGAACTGGGCTTTACTGTAGAAATAGTGGGCGACCGTATCCGCGCCCGCTACCAGAAGTATCCCCGTCTGGATGTCCTCTCGCGCCTGGACCAACTGGGCCGACTGCTCATCATGACCCGCCAGATGGACATGCTCATGACCTCCGACGCGGCCGTGCATGGCTATGCCATGAAGTTCCTCAACGGCGAATATCACTGATCCTCCGCGGAGGACCGTTTATTGTCATGGAAGCCCCTCCCTTGCGGAGGGGCTTTCCCGTTCCTCTCTCTTTCGGCGGAGTGACCACTTTTTTGTGTTGATCGGGTTGCGGACGCAACCAAATAGCCTTAGATTGTCTCGTCTCCCTCTCCCTTTTCAGCAAGGCGGTCTCCCATGCTCCCCACGCTGCCCGACAACGAAAAAAAACAGACGCTCTTCAGCCGCGATTTCATCCTGCTTTTCTGCATGGCCATGTGCAACAACAGCTATATGGCCGTCTTTTACTGCTTCGAACAATGGCTGGAAGGTTTGCAAGTCAGCCCCAACTGGCGCGGCATATTGCTTTCGGCCCTGTTCGCCATGGTCCTGCTCTGGCGGCCCCTGGCCAGCATCGTGCTGCTCTCGCGCAGCAAGCTGCCCGCCCTGCTGGTCACCATCTGCCTTTCCAGCTGCATCATGCTGGCCTATCCCTTCATCCACGGGCCCGACAGCATCTGGCTGATCCTGGGCCTGCGCATCGCCCAGGGCATCTCGCTGGCGGTCTACTCCAGCTGCGTAGTGGCCGTGCTGGTCAGCTGCATCCCCAAGGGCCAGAGCGCCCGGGGCTTCGCCATCTTCTCCCTGACCACGCTGCTGCCCTATTCCATCATCCCGGCCGTGGGCGAGCAGATCCTGCCCCTGCTGGGTGGTGAGCCCCGCCTGTTCGCCCTCATGGCCGTGCTGGCCATCCCTGCCCTGTGCATGCTCGTGCCCCTGGCCCCCAAGCTGCGCAAGCCCGAGATCTCCGCCGATACGGCCAGGAACCAGATGACGCCTCGGGCCATCCTCTATTCCATGACCCATTCCGGCCTGGGCTGCATCTATCTGGCCTGCCTTTCCTTCAGCATCATGACGGCCCTGGCCATCTACTTCATGAAGGGCCTGTGCGTGACCACCGGCGCCACCCCGGCCATGTTCTTCATGGGCTACACCACCACCATCATCCTGGTGCGCCTGTTCGGCGGGCATGTGCTGGATACCCTGCCCCGCTACCGCATCGTGCCCCTTTGTGCCGTGGCGCTGGCCATCAGCATGACCGGTCTGGCCTGGGGGCCCCTCTGGGCCTTCCTGCCCCTGACCATCCTGTACGGCATCGGCCTGGGCCTGCTCTATCCCCTGCTGGCGGCCACCATCTATGACCGCTCCACGGACGCCACGCGCTCCATCAATTCCAACGTGATGATGCTCACCTTCGATGCCAGCGGCATGCTGGGGCCCCTGCTGGGCGGCGCCGTGATCCATGCCGGTTTCGGCTACCGGGGCGTCTTCATGGCGGCGGCCTTTATGGTGCTGTGCAGTGGCGGTTTCATGGTCCTCGACCGCCTGCGCCTGGCCCTTTGGGATCGAAAAGAACAGATGAAACAACGTAAGTGATGGTAATTAATCCTATTTTTTAATCCCTTTTCTTATTTATCATAACATTTTAGAGATATTTATATTTTTTAAATTGACAAAGATTCCCCCCCTCAATAGGTTCTATTTATGGGCTTATTTTTACAAGGAGGTTCACAGCCCACCCGGGATCATGGAGGAATATCCAAACACATAACGTAGGGGGAACATATGTTTGCAGGTGAATTTTCACGACGAAGTATTTCCGCGTCGCTGCTGTTCGGCTGTTTCGCTTTTATGATGACGGGACTGGGGGTCCCCGACACGACGCTGGCAGCAGACAAAGTCATCGACGGCGGGACGTACACACGCATGTCCGACGGTGATACCGGGGATCAGGCACGCTATACGTCCGACGGCAACCTGACCATCAACGGCGCGACCTTCAACACGCAAAACCCCGTCACGAGCTACACCGAGGCCGAAGGCATCGAGACCAGCCGTGACAACAGCCTCAAGCTGACCGACCCGTCAACCGGCGGCTTCATCTCGGACGAGGCCGCCCAGGCAAAGGGCCCTGACTATGTGACGGCCCTGGCCGCCGCCCGCAAGTCCGATGCGGCCTCCCGCATCGTCGGCCTGAACATCGCCGCGGGCAAGGATCTTACCATCAACAGCGGCACGTTCTCGCTTGCCGGTGCCAACGAAAAGCACTTCTCCGGTGAAAACATCACCATCAACGGCGGTACGTTCAACATGTCGGAAGCGTACACCACCTTCACGTCCGCCGGCGGCATCACCATCAACAATGGCGAGTTCAACCTCGTGGGCACCAAGGAATGGGCCAGTACGACGTTACCCGTGACCGCTGGGTCCTGGGCACCCGCCTGACCTTCAATACCGGCGACGGCGACATCGTCCTCGGACGTGCCGGCGCTGCCGACGGCCCCGTCTTCAACATCAAGGACTCCCTGTTCATGGCCGTGCCCGCCGGTGCGGGCAGCATGGTCCTCAACAGCGGTGCCATCAATGTCGAAGGCACCTTCCGCTCCTCTCTGCTCCATGCCGGTACGGACCTGACCATGAACGGCGGCAGCCTGAGCGTGACCTCCACCCAGGAACTGTTCGACGATCCGGTGGAAGTCCAGTCCATGCTCACCGTACCCAACCTCACCATCAACGACGGCACCGTGGTCGTCCACAACGCCGACATCAATGGTGAAAATTCCATCACGCTCAACGGCGGCACCTATGCCCTGAGCGGTACCAGCGTCATCAACAGCAACGGCACCTATGGCGAAAAGCCCTCCGTGGACGGCAAGGGACGCCTGGACATCAACGGCGGCACCTTCGTCATGAGCGGCTCGACCCTGTTCCGGGGCAACACGGCCCTGAACATCACCGACGGCACCTTCGCGTATGAAGGGACCCCGAACGGCTCCCACGGTACCGTCAACGGCAATACCTTCAACATCCCCTACGGCTTCACCATGGAATCCGCAGGCAACCTTTCCGTCTCCGGCGGTGATTTCCTGCTGACCGGTCTGGACCGCAAGCGCTTCTCCGGACAGGACATCACCATCAGCGGCGGCAACTTCCAGCTCTCCAACGGCTATACGGAACTGTATGCCGACAACAAGCTGGAGATCACCGGCGGCAACATCTCCCTGACCGGTCAGGAAGGCTACTCCGTTTATGATGAAGTCCGCGGCAAGGAACTGCTGGGCACCCGTCTGACCCTCAGTGCCGGCGAAGGCGGCGTGGTCTTCGGCAACGCCAACGGCGGCCCGACCCTCACCGCGGTGGACGCCCTGGTCATGATGGCCCAGGACAAGGATCCCACCACCATCACTTTCAACAACGGTACGTATTCCATCATCGGCGTCACCCGCCTGGCCTCTCTGGATACCAACGCCAGCGACCTGATCATCAACGGCGGCACCTTCTATACGGATCATGCCGGTAACGGCTCCTCCGCCACCACCGTCATCAACGGCGGTACCTTCGAGACCGTCAACGGCGGTTACTGGGGCACGCGCGGCGGTGGTGACTTCAACATCAATGGCGGTACGTTCAGCTTTGACGGCACCTCCGGCATCAGCGCCAGCACCGGCGGCGGCAGCCTGAACATCAAGGGCGGCACCTTCGACTTCATGCCCGGCAGCTACCTGCAGGCCGCCAAGCCCGACGTCAAGTTCGACATGAACCTGGCGGGCGGTACCTTCAACATGGCCCTGGATCCCGAGACCGGCAAGGCCCTGCACATGGACGCCGGTACCGGTTCCCTGACCCTGGATCGCAATCTTGCCCTGCATGTCTCCAACGCCGCCACCCTGGCTGCCGGCACCTACACCGTGGCGGACTTCGCCGCCGCGACGAACGGCGTCAACCTGACGGAAAACGGCGTTGCCGCCAGCGGCGAGAACTGGACCAACGACCTGTTCGCCACCACCCATGTGCGCGGGGACGGCAACTCGGCCTCCCTGGTCGTCGATGTCAAGAACAAGACCGACGTCATCGCTTCCCTGCCCGGCAACCGCAACGTCCGCGCCAACGCCGCGGCGTTCGACCGCATCCTGAGCAATGCTGACGGCCAGACCGCCGCTTACCTGAACGGCCTTTCCGGCATGACGCCCGAAGGCGCCGCCGAGACCCTGCGCCAGGTCAGCGGTGAGAACACCCTCAACAGCGGCTATGCCAACATCAACCAGCTCAACCTGTTCCGCGAAGGCATCCGCAACGGCGTGAAGGGCCTTGCCCCCACGGACGAACCCCGCTCGCAGATGTGGATCACCGCTCTGGGCGGCATCAGCAACCAGGGCTCCAACGACAGCATCAGCGGTTTCGACAGCTACACCGGCGGTCTCGCTGCCGGTTACGCGCTGACCATGAGCAAGGCCCTCGTGGGTGTCGGCCTTGCCTACATCGATACCGACGTCTATTCCCGTGACGACCTCAACCACACCGACATGCGCAGCTGGGTGGGCAGCCTCTATGCCGCTCTGGATCTTGACCCCGTGCGCCTGGAAGCCGATGTGATGTACGGCCAGGGCTACAACGAATCCGAGACCTCCTTCTCGGGCCTGCCCGATGCCGAAGGCGACTACAACAGCTACTTCTGGGGCTTCGGCGCCCGCGCTTCGTACAACTTCCTGTTCAACGAAGGCGCCACCCGCCTCACCCCTTATGTGGGCATCGAATACGCCAGCGTCACGCAGGATGCCTACACCGAAAGCGGCCCGCTCGGCCGTCACTTCGATGTGGACCGACTGGAACGCTGGACCCTGCCCGTGGGCATCGAACTGCAGCACGATTTCGTCATCGATGACGAAAAGTCCATCAGCACCTGCATCGGTGTCGGCTACGCTCGCGACCTGAACGACTCCCAGGCCGAAGCCAGCGTGTATCTTGGCCCCAACAGCGCGCCCCTGCGTGCCCATGGCGTCGAGATGGGCAAGGACGCCCTGCGCTACAACGCCGGTGTCAGCTTCAACGTGAACGACACCGTGTCCATCTTCGGGCAGTATAACGGCGAGACCCGCAGCAACTACACGGACAACTCCTTCCGCCTCGGCGTGGAGATCCGCTTCTAGTTCCTGACCTTCAACCATAAAAAAAGGCCCTCCTCGGAGGGCCTTTTTTTATGGTTCGATCCTCGGTCGCCTAACTTTCCAGCGCCTGGGCCTCCTTGCCCAGGATGACGAACAGCTGGCGCAAATTCTCCACCGCCACCACGCGCGGGCTGCCCCCGGCATCGCTCACCCGCGCACGCACGGCATAGCTGTTGCCGTTGCCATGGTCACGCAGCACGAAGGGCACGATCCAGTCCTTGCCCTGCCGCACGGGCGTGCCCACGTTGCGGATCTCCTTGCGGCCCATGGATACGGACTCGAACAGGGGTGCCACCCAGCCTTCCGCTGCGTAGTCCTGTACGCTCTTTCCGGCAAAGGCCCCGGAGGCGATGCCATTGTGCACGAAGGCCCGGGCCTCGGAGACCAGCAGCTTGCGCACGCCCAGGCCGTTGTCCTCGGCCATGGCGGCCCCGGAGAACATCAAGGCCAGCATGGGCGGCAGCAGGGAAGAATTCTCCGGCTTGGCGGCCTCCTTCATGAACAGGTCCACGGCCTCATTGAGGATGGCATCCATATCCACGAGCTGCTCGAAGCAGGCCGCATCCGCATTGTCCACGGCCCCGCCAGCCTCCACCACGCAGGCACGGGCCGCATCGGAAGAAAGGGCACGGGCCCCGGCAGGCCAGAGGCACAGGCAGCTGAGGAGCAGCAGGCAGCACAGGGCGCTGCCGCGGCAAAAGATATCTTTGGGGAACACAGCGCGCATGGCACGCCTCCTTGCGGGCACGGGCCCGCCGTTAGGGCCGGGACATCCCGGCAGACCGGAAGGGACGCTGCCATGGCGCCCTTGCCGGCGTGTGAAAAAGGGGAGCTGCCCGAAGGCACTCCCCCTCTTTGCCTTGAAGTTTGCATCGTGTCGCTGCCGGAGCTCCATCCGGGCCACCGGCGGAGGGACATCCTCCGCTCATGGTCGCATCCCCGGGAGCGCCGGGACCTTCCGCCGGGCCGCCGTCTTCCGCGCCTGCCTTTGCAGGAACAGGCCGGATCGTCGAGCCCTAGCGGGACGGCGCCGGTGCGGGCAGCACGGGACCACCGGCCGAGGTGCCCCCCGTTGCCGGAGGCATGGCCGCATGTCCGGGTACCGGTGCGGGTGCCGCAGGTGTTTGCGGAGCCGCGAGGGCCGGAGGCGTCACCGCCCCTCCGACGGCAGGCCCCTGGGCGGGCAGGGCCGCCGGAGCAGTCCCCTGCGGGGCGGATACCGGTGCCGCGACCGGAGCGGCAGGAGCAGTCCCGCCGGTCGCGGCCGGAAGTGCCGGCGCCGGCGCCGGACGGGGCCGGGCCTGCTTGGGACCGGGCCGCAGGGGCACATCATTGACGGCAGGGGCCGCAGGCTGTTCCACAGCCGCCTTGCCGCTGGCGATCCGGGTGCAGCGGCCCGCCATGTCCCGCAGCGCGGCGGAACCGGCATGGACGGTGGCCAGGGCCTTGCTGTCCTGCTGCAGGCGGCGGCCCACCCACTGGGCCACGAACAGCAGGCTGTCGTCATCAAGGGCCGCACCGGCATGGCGGCGGATGTCGCCCACCAGGGAATGCTGGGCTGCCGTGCGGGCATCCATGGCCTGACGGTAACGGCCCGTGATGTCGTCCACCCGCAGCTGGGCCGTGGCGATGGCGGCGGCATCGTTACGCTGCCGGGCCTCGTCCAGCTCGAACACCGTGCTGGCCATGCGGCTGTAGATATCCAGCGATTCCTGCAACAGGCGCTCGCTCTCGGCCAGCCGTGCGCCCAGATCCGGGACGGCGGCCACACCGTCCAGGGCAGCGGCCCAGGCGTTCAGGCGCCCGGCAAGGGCCATGTGCAGCTGCCGCTTTTGCAGGTCGCTCCAGTTGCGTTCCGTGCACTGGCGGTCAAGGCTGTCCAGGAAGCGGTCGGCATAGATGGTGTACAGGCTGCGCAGCATGTCGGGATGGAAGGCATAGCGCAGCACCGCGGCGCGGCTGCCGCCGGCCAGGCCCGTCAGCTTGACGCCGTATCGCTGATTGAGGGAGAGCAGGCTCAGATCGAGACCGCTGCCCTGGAAGCGTTCCAGCACATGTCCGGCAAGATCATCCACGAAAGCGGGCTGCACGCGGCTGTCCGCGGGGTACTGGCGTTTTGGCGCCTCCTGTCCTGCCGGGACAGGCACGACGGCCCCGGGAGACACGAAGTCCGTCCTGACCAGGGCACTGACCGTCCCCTGTACCGTGGGCCCGGCCAGCGTGCCCGGCTCCGTGGCGGGCGTGGCCACCGAAGGCGGGGGCGGCGGAGGCGTCTCGCGCAACAGGTTCATGAGAGGCGCCAGGGCCGTGCCTTCCAGCCTGGCATCCAGCCAGGTCACGGCATCCTTGCGCCAGGCATCGCGGGTGGCATCGTCACGGGTCAGCCACACGGCGGCTCCGGCCACCAGCAAAAGGGCCAGCAGGGCCAGGCAGCCCAGCTTGTGCCCGCCGCGCGACGTCTTGGGGGCAGGCAGATCATCCAGCCGTCCGCCGGACGGGGACGCGGAGGCAGGGGTAGCGAACCGGTTCTGTGCCGGTGCCTTGGTTTCCAGTTTCATGCGGGACCTCCGGGCGGCAGGAAGGCACGCCCATAAAAACTCGCTGCCGACGGCTCGGCAGGCTGTGGGCATGCTAGCATCACGACACACTGCTGTGAAGGCATTTTGCGGGCCCCGGCCCGGCGGGCCGGGTGCGCTTGCGGCCCTGCGCGGCCCGAAGTTTTTGTCCTTGAGGATGCATCCCTTTTCCGGGAGGGCCAGTCTGAAACAAGAATCGTGCCAACCACCTGTTTTTCCGAAAAAACACCGTCCTCGCGCGGCAGGCACGGAGGCCCCGGCAGCCGCACCGGCAGCGGAAAAAAAGCATTTCCCTCTGTTGACGCCCCCTTCCGCCATGCTAATCACGAACCCCTACTAACAATGGGCAGCCGGTCGCCAAAGGCACGGCTGCCGCTTTCACCTTTTAACCGGAATAGCCGCAGAGGGAGCGGATACTATGCCGAATTACGTTTACTTTCTCCTTGCCGTAGCCGGCCTCATCGTGAGCTACATCATCTACGGTTCCATCGTCGCTAAAATCTTCGGTGCGGATGAAAACCGTCCCACCCCCGCCAAGACCATGGCCGACGGCGTCGACTACGTCGAAATGCCCATGTGGAAGGTCTGGCTCATCCAGCTGCTGAACATCGCCGGTGTGGGCCCCGTCTTCGGTCCCATCCTGGGCGCCCTGTACGGCCCCAGCGCCCTGCTGTGGATCGTCATCGGCACCATCTTTGCCGGTGCCGTGCATGACTACTTCTCCGGCATGCTCTCCGTGCGTTACAAGGGTGCCAACGTGCCCACCATCGTGGGTTACAACCTGGGCAACGTGGCCAAGCAGGTGATGCGCGTGTTCGCCGTCATCCTGCTGCTGCTCGTGGGCGTGGTCTTCGTGGCCGCCCCCGCCGGCCTGCTGGCCAAGCTGACCCCCGACTACATGGACCAGATGTTCTGGGTGGCCGTCATCTTCGCCTACTACTTCCTGGCCACCATCCTGCCCATCGACAAGATCATCGGCCGCCTCTATCCCCTGTTCGGCGCCGTGCTGATCATCATGGCCGTGGGCATGACCGTGACCATGTTCACCAACGGTTGCGAATTCTACAACTGGGCCTCCTTCCCCAATAACCATCCCCAGCAGCTGCCCATCTTCCCGCTGGTGTTCATCACCATCGCCTGCGGCGCCCTGTCCGGCTTCCACTCCACCCAGTCGCCCCTGATGTCCCGCTGTCTGTCCAACGAAAAGCAGGGCAAGGCCGTGTTCTACGGCGGTATGGTGGCTGAAGGCTTCATCGGCCTCGTGTGGGCCACCGTGGGCATGACCTTCTACACCAGCCCCGAAGCCCTGGCCGCTGCCGGTGGTCCCGCCAACGTGGTCAACGAGACCGCCCGCGCCCTCATGGGCCCCGTCGGTGGCGTGCTGGCCATCCTGGGCGTGGTGGCCCTGCCCGTCACCTCCGGTGACACGGCCTTCCGCGCCGCCCGCCTGACCATCGCCGAAATGTTCAACTTCAAGCAGTCCGCCATCCCGGCCCGTCTGGCCATCGCCATCCCGATCTTCGCCATCGGCGTGGTGCTGAACTTCGTGGACTTCAACGTGATCTGGCGTTACTTCGGCTTCGCCAACCAGGCCCTGGCCGCCATCATGCTCTGGGCCTCCGGCGCCTACCTGTACCGCAAGCATCGCCTGCACTGGATCTGCACCGTGCCCGCCACCTTCATGACGGCCGTGTGCATCTCCTACATCTGCTATGAGCCCAAGATGGGCTTTGGCATGGGCATCCAGATCGCCGACATCATCGGCGTGATCGTGGCTGTCGTCAGCCTGGTCGCCTTCCTGGCTCTGGCCCGCAAGCCCATCGCCGGTGCTCCCAGCATCGACGAAGTGTAGCGCTCCGCCGCTCCATAGCCACGCACAAGGGCAGGGATCTTCCCTGCCCTTTTTTTTCGTGCCGCCGGTAGGGCGCGCTCCGGCCCGACCGCCCGGCATTGCGCCGTGCCCGGAGGCAGCGTATAACCCTGCTGTCCGGCCGCTTGTGTCCCACGGCCGTCAGACCGCCATCACAGAACAGGAGATATCCATGCGTACCCCCAACATCCTGACCATTGCCGGTTCCGATTCCGGCGGCGGTGCCGGCATCCAGGCCGACCTCAAGACCATCATGGCCCTGGACGGCTACGGCATGAGCGTCATCACGGCCCTGACCGCCCAGAACGGTCTGGGCGTCACCGGCATCCACGCGCCCGAGCCCGAATTCGTCGTGCTGCAGCTGCGCGCCGTGCTGGACGGCTTTCCCGTGCACGCCGCCAAGACCGGCATGCTGTTCTCGGCCGGCATCATCAACGCCCTGGCCGATGCCCTGCGCGACCGCAGCTTCCCGCTGGTGGTGGACCCCGTTCCCGTGAGCCAGAGCGGCAGCCACCTGCTGCGTGAAGATGCCGTGGAGGCCCTCAAGGAACGCATGATCCCCGGCTGCGACCTGCTGACCCCCAACCGTCCCGAAGCCGAGATGCTCACCGGCATGACCATCAGCAGCGCCGATGACGCCGCCGCCGCCGGTGAAGCGCTCATCAGGATGGGCGCCAAGGCCGTGCTCATCAAGGGCGGTCATATGGAAAGCTCCATCGTGGTCACGGACTGCCTCTGCCAGGCCGGGCAGGCCCCCAAGTTCCTGCCCCAGCCCAAGGTGGAGACCACCAACAACCACGGCACCGGCTGCACCCTGTCGGCCGCCATCGCCACCGGCCTCGGCCACGGCCTGCCCCTGCAGGTGGCCGTGACCCGCGCCCAGGAATTCCTCAACCTTGCCCTGCGCAAGAGCTACGCGCCCGGCAAGGGCTGCGGGCCCGTCAACCACGCCGCCCGCCGCTAGGCATCATTGCAAGACCGATCGGGGGAGATGGCTGCGGGAAGGGGAGATCTGTGCATGACACAAGAGGGGCCCTTCCCCGGCCCCTTGTCCTCTCCCGGACATGCTCCGCCCCCAAAACGCGTTCCGGCAACGGCCCCGACAGGCAATGGCCTTCCGCCACGGTAGGGACATGGGGAAATGCCCTTCCCCGTTCCTAGGCCCAAAAATCGCGGACGCCGGTTCCCCCCTGCGGGAAACGCCTTTCGTCCAGCCCCTGCGCGTCACCATGCCGGATGGCGGCCCCGCAGCCGCCCCGCATTCCTCCACTTCAACCCCAGAGCCTCCATGCCGGACACTTCTTCCACCATGCGCCTCAGGCTGTTGCTGGCCTATGACGGCAGCCGTTACTGCGGCTGGCAGATCCAGGACATCCCCACCCCGCCGCCCACCGTGCAGGCCGCCGTGGAAGCCGCCGTGGGCCGTATCGCCGGACGGCCCGTGCGTGTGTTCGGCTCCGGCCGTACCGATGCGGGCGTCCATGCCCACGGTCAGGTGGCCCACTGCGACGTGCCCCGCCGCCCTGGCCTGGACTGGCGCCACGCCCTCAACGCCCTGCTGCCCGCGGACGTGCGCGTCCTATACTGGCAGGAGGCCGCTCCCGACTTCCACGCCCGCATCAGCGCCCTGCGCAAGACCTATGTGTATGATTTCTGGCAGGAGAAAGGCTTCGTCCCGCCCCGGCTGGCGCCCTTCGTCTGGCGCAGCGGCCCTCTGGATGCCGAAGCCATGCGCGCGGCCCTGCCCTTTTTGCTGGGCAGGCACGACTTCGCCAGCTTCCAGAACGCCGGGACCGAGATGGAAAGCACCGTGCGCGAGCTCCAGGCCGCCACGCTGACGGAACTGCCGCCCGTGGAGTTTATGCCGCCCTGTCTGCCCTGCCTGCGCCTGACCGTCACGGCCAACGGTTTTTTGAAGCAGATGGTCCGCAACATGGCCGGACTGCTGGCCGCCTACGGCCGCCACAAGCTGCGCCCCGACCAGATCCCCGCCATCCTCGAGGCCGCCGCCCGCCGCGCCCTGCCCAGCCCCACGGCCCCGCCGCAGGGCCTGGCCCTGGCCCATGTGGAATACCCGGACTAAGCCCTGTCTGCATCCCGAAGATATGAAGACCACCCGCTGCGGGTGGTCTTTTGTTGCGTCCGCTCATGCCCGGCAGACAGGCACGATAACGGTCTGCCATTCCCCGTTCCGGGAAAAGCCTGCTCTATTTTCCACTATCTGGAATGATATGCTGTTATCCTAGAAAGGCATCATGCCGTTCTTCATGCCCGACGGGCCCGAGAGCGGGCAATGGTCGTTCCCCAGAAAACAGACGCGGCAGGGGCGCGTCCCCTTTGCCAGCCGCTTTTCCCGCAACCTGTCTCCATCGTGTCGCGTCCGGAAAAGGCCGGGGCTCCGCACCAACAAAAAAGGACGCCCCGCAGTCAGCAGGACGTCCTCCTTCACTAGCAGTCTCCCGCAAGGGGAGGGCCGGTTCCAGCGGCTATCTGGATGCCGCATCCCGCCTGTTATGGGCTTCCACGAACGCATTATAGGCCTCCTGGGCCTCCTGCAGCACCAGATTGAGCTGGCGGCGCGTCGCATTGCTGAACGCGTCTTCCTGCCCCTGGGCCACGGTGCGGGGGAAGAGGTCGGCCTTGTCCAGAAAAGCCTGCCAGAGGCGCCGCTCTTCTTCCGTCATGCCCCGGGTGTGGCCACGGGCCGCGGCCAGGGCATCTTCCATCTCCTTGCGCCAGCCCGCCACGGCCACGGTATCGGGATTGCCCTCGCGCAGCAGGAGGCCGCCCAGCAGGAAACGGCTGAACAGGAAACGGGCCGAGCTGATGGCCTCTTTCAGCGGGTTGCCCTGAAGCAGCACGTCCTCGGCCTGACGGCTGCGGTCACGCACCAGCACCAGCAGGGCATCACGGGCTTTGGAGAACTCATTGTGCGCATCCTGCAGGCGGCGCAGCAGCTTCTTGCCCTGCGCTCCGTCATCCACGATGCTGTCGTCCAGGGCGTACTTGCGGAACGCCGTGACCAGCTTTTCCATACCGGTCAGCGTCCGCCGCATGGTGGCCATCAGATCCCGCAAACGGGCGGCGTCGGCCTCGCCCCACACGGCCTTTTCCACAGCGGGCCTGTCGTCCAGCTCCGCAGGGCGCTGGGGCTCCTTGCCCAGCAGCCAGGTACGCATGTAGTCCTCGGCCTGCCGCAGCAGATGACCGGCATGGATGCCCGCCACATCGGCCCATCGCCAGATGGCATTGCCCGCATCCAGCACCCTGCCGGCAGCCTCCACTTCCTCGGCCGGGGCCGGAGCTTCCGGCGCGTGCAGCCCGGCGGCGGCCTTCGTCACCACGGCGGAGGCGGTCTCCTTGTCCAGCCTGGCTTTGGGAGCGCTCTCCTCCTGACAGGCGCACAGGCCGAAAGCCAGAGCCATGAGACACACCAGCCACAGGAAACGAACAGGACGCCGCATCATTCCACATGCTCCGCGATCCAGGCATCGAGCCCGGTCAGATCAGGCCCCCAGGGGAAATCCCCGCCCCTGAGCTCCGGCCCGGTGCCGTAGAACAGGGTGCCCACCTCCTCGGCGGCATTGCGGTCCGTGGAGGCATCGCCCACCATGAGCACCTCGTCAGGTAGGACGCAGGCCTTGTCCACGATCATGGCCAGCAGTTTGGCCTTGGACGGCGGCGAACCGTAGATGCCCGTGAAGCAGCTGTCCAGGCCGCGTTCCTTGAGGATGAAGTTCAATTCCTCGTGCGGTGCGCCGGAACAGACATAAAGGGGCAGTTTGCCCCGCCAGTGTTCCAGCACCGGCGCGATACCGGGGATGAGCTCGCAGCGGCGCACCTCATCCAGAGCGTATTCGGCAAAGCGTCTGCCCCACTCCTCGGACTCGGCGGGCGTGATCTCCCTGTCCAGGATCTCGCGGAAGAACCATTCGAATTTTTTGTAACGGCTCACGCCGCCATGCACGGTATGGAACATGACGAAACGGTCGCGGGCCTCCTCGCCGACGACCAGGCGGTCGACCACCAGGTCGATGGTGTGTATCTTGTAACGGTCGAGGCGCATACCGGCCGAAATCTCGCGGATCTCGCCGTCAATACGGGCATAGATATACCCCTTTTTGGCCAGCGACTCGAACAGTTCGCGGTAATGCCCCTTGCGGCCTTTGACGATGGGAGCCATCAGGGCGATCTTGCGCCCCGTGAAGCCCGTCATGATGAGCCCGGCGATCTGCTCGTCGGTATAATGCACCATCTCCTCACCCGTGACGGGCGAATAGGCACGCGACGCGCGCGCGTAGAGCAGGCGCAGGAAATCGTTGATCTCGGTCACGGTACCCACCGTGGAACGGGGATTTTTGTTGGTGGTCTTCTGCTCGATGGCGACCACGGGACTCAGGCCCGTGATCTTGTCGACATCGGGACGCTCCATCGTCCCCACGAACTGGCGGGCATAGGTGGAAAGCGTCTCCATGTAGCGGCGTTGTCCCTCGGCGTAGATCGTGTCGAACGCCAGGGACGACTTGCCCGAACCGGAAAGGCCGGTTATGACTACCAGTTTGCGGCGCGGGATCTCCAGGTCGATGTTTTTCAGGTTATGAACCCGGGCTCCCAGTATTTTGATCGTGTCTTCTTTCATCATCGTAGTCAAACGTACCGGAAGCCCCGTTTAGTGTACGGGCTCTCCGGCGCGAATATCGTACAAAGATAGCGCATACCAGGGGCAATACCAAATTTTTCGGAAATCAGAATTCCAGTTCGAAGCCGTCGGCATCCATCCACGCCGGGAACTCCTCCCTGAAAGCCGCCTGCGCCTCGGAGTCGAATTCGGCGACGAGGGTCTGCTCCCGCTCACCGGCATCGGCCAGCGTGGCGCCACGGAAGTCGACGAGCGCCGAATCGCCCGCATAGGAGGCATCGGGATCCGTGCCCACGCGGTTTACGCCCGCCAGGTAGCACTGGTTCTCGATGGCCCGCGCCCGCAGCAGCGTACGCCACACCTCGCGGCGGTCGTCCGCCCACGAGGCGCTGCACAGGATGGCATCGTAATCGCCCCGGTTGCGGCTCCACACCGGGAAGCGCAGGTCGTAGCAGATCAGCAGCAGGAACCGGAACCCCATATATTCCACCACCACGCGGCGGTTTCCCGGAGTATAGTCGCGCGCTTCGCCGCCGGGACGAAACAGGTGCCGCTTGTCGTACCAGGCAACCCCGCCCGAAGGCTTCACGAAAAACATCCGGTTGCGGAACTCCCCGTTTTCGGCGATGACGACGCTGCCCACGACGGCTTTGCCGTATTGTGCCGCCCAGCGCCGCATGGTCGTGGCGACAAGCCCGTCGACAGGCTCGGCGACACGGGCGGGGCGCAGCTTGAACCCCGTGGCGAACATTTCGGGCAGCACGGCAATATCGGCATCGGCCGCCGCGACGATAGGCTCCAGACGTTCCAGGTTCCGGGCGGTATGTTCCCATTCCATGTCGACCTGGCAGACAGCAACACGTATTTTCATAGAAAAACTCCGTTTTGTAAACAAATATATAAAATTTTCTTACAGATCGCACCTGCGGGAATAAAAAACATGGAGGTTTGTAAGGCAGGGCGGCAACAAAGGGAACCGGGCATACAAAACGGACACGCAGGGCGGCACCCTTGCGGCAGTGCATACGGTTCGGCGATGAAAAGCAATGCGGGAAACAGGGCGCAGGCAGCCGGGGACAACCGGCCGAAGCGGACGGCCTTGAGGACGACCTGTCCAGACAACCTATCCAAACAATCTGCCCAGACAACCTATCCAAACGACCGGACGCAACCGGGCAAACGGACTTACACTGACGACCGGACGCGGGTTGTCAACAGGACAATAGCGGACAGGCAAAACGACCGGACGGAGACAGGCACAGGCGGCCGACGCCGACCTGTACGCCTCAATGCGCCCCCAACCGCCACACCGTGACCGAGGAGGCATTGTCGCGCTGGTGCAGCAGCGAAATCCGGCAGGGCACGAAATCCGAAGCCCGGCAGTTCCAGACGTCGACGAACTGCTGGGGATTGCGTTCGGCAAGCGGGAACCAGGTGCTTTGCACCTGCACCATGATGCGGTGTCCGGCGCGGAAGGTATGGGCGATGTCCGTCATCCGGAAAGGCACCCGCGCCGGGACACCGGGCGTAAACGCCTCGGGGCGCGAGAAACTGCGGCGATAGCGGCCGCGCATGATGTCGCCCCGCACGAGCATCCGGTAGCCCGGCAGCGGATCGTCCTCGGGGAAAAGGTCGATCAGCTTGACCACGAAATCGGCATCGGTCGTCGAAAGCATCACCTCCAGGTCGGCATCGACCGGGCCGACGAAGGTCATATCCTCTTCGAGGGGCTCCGAAACGAACGTCAGCACGTCGGGCCGCCCGGACAGGAAACGCTGGTCGGCGACCATATACTCTTTGGGGCGGCGCAGGCCGGAAACCTCGCAGTACGGCACGGGGTCAGAAGGATCGGATACATAGGTACTTGCGGATGTTTTGGCCGTCGGGCGCCGGGTATCGAGGATGCCGCCGTCGGCGAGGTACAACGTCAGTTTCCGGGCCTCGCGCGGCAGAAAGCGGCCGAAAGTATGCCAGCGGTTGTCCCCCGAGGAAAAGACCGCGGCGGCCGGCAACGGAGCCGCTTCGTCCGTATTGCCGTCACGGAGGTAGTGGTCGAAGAACGGCACCTCGAAATGCTCCATATAATATTCCCACGAGGCATCGTCGCCGAAATCGAACGCCCCGAGCGTCCGGCCGCCGTTACGCCACGCCCCGTGCGCCCACGGGCCCACGACCAGGTGGCACGGTGTCGAAGGGCTCTGCCGGATCAGGGCCCGGTAGAGGTTCCACGCCCCGAAGCAGTCCTCGGCATCGAACGTCCCGCCGACGACGAGCACCGCGGGCCGGACATTGTAACAGGCACGGCGCAGGTCGCGTTCCTGCCACCACGCGTCGTAATCGGGATGCGCGGCCATCTCCTCCCAGAAGGGGTTGGGTTTCAGCAGAGCGGTAAGCTCCGCAAGCGTCGTATGCTCCAGGAAGAACGTCCGCTCGTCGGGCTGGGTCTGCCGGGACATGGAGGGCATTTTCGCGGCCGGAACACGTCCGGGAGGGGTATTCATGCTGCTCAGAAAGCGGTAGGAGTCAGTGAGCATCAGCACCCCGTTGTGATGCACGTCGTCACCCATGAACCAATCGGTGACGGGAGCCTGCGGAGAGACGGCCTTCACGGCGGGATGGCCGCAAAGGCCGCCCATCATGGCGTAGAACCCCGGATAGGAACACCCGGCGAAACCCACCCGGCCGTTGTTGTGCGGGATGTGCCTGACCAGCCAGTCGACCGTGTCGTAGCTGTCGGTCGTCTCGTCGGTCTCACCGCTGCCGGCAGGCCGGACATGCTCGAAGTCGCCTTCGCTCATATAACGCCCCCGGACATCCTGCATGACGATGATATAGCCGCGGTCGACGTAGCTGCGCAGATAGCCCTTCCCGAACCCCTGCGGGAAACGTCCGGCGCCATAGGGCCCGCAGCCGTAAGGCGTGCGAAAGATGATGACAGGGGCTTTGCCGGGCGCCTTGGGCGTATAGACCGCCGTGTAGAGGGCTACGCTGTCGCGCATGGCGATGCGGTACTCGGCCTTGTCGTACAGTTCGGCGACGGGCTGCCCGGCACAGGCCGCAACGGCGGCGAGCAGGCCGGTCAACAGGAGCGCGAAAAATCCACGGATTTTCATGGCAGGAAGGTTAAGGTTCGTTTTCGAAAGTTACGCTTTTTTCCGCAAACGCCCAAAAGCCGGCACGAACGGGGACTACGGATCGGTGCTGCCCGATCCCTCTGACTCCCGGAAAGGGATGCGGCCGCTCCCACACCGCGGAACTTGGCCGGGAAAGTTGCAATCCCGCAAAAATAAACGTACTTTTGCAGGCGGTCAATTCCGCAAAAACGATATGCTCAGAGCAGGACGCACCCAGAAACTCACCGTAAGCCGTGTTTCGGAATACGGATTATACCTCACCGACGAGGAGCAGAACGAGGTTCTGCTGCCCAACCGTTATATCTCCCTCGCCGACAAACCCGGCGACGTAAAGGAGGTTTTCGTCTACCACGATTCGGAAGACCGCCTCGTGGCGACAACCGAAACGCCGCTGCTCCGGGCCGGGGAGGCGGGTTACCTGCGCGTGGTGGACAAGACCGTGCACGGGGCATTCCTCGACTGGGGACTGCATGGCAAAGACCTCTTCCTGCCCAACCGCAACCAGCAGGGCGGCATCCTCGCGGGACGGAGCTACATCGTATACCTCTATGAAGACAGCATCACGGGGCGCTGCGTGGCGACCACCAAGCTCAAGGGCTTCATCAACAACGACCTGATCACGGTGGAACCGCGCCAGGAGGTAGACCTGCTGGTCGCCTCGGAAAGCCCGATCGGTTACCGCGTGATCGTCAACAACCGCCATTGGGGCATGCTATACCGCAACCAGGTATTCCGCCCCGTAGCCATCGGCGACCGCATGAAGGGATACGTCCGCAAAATCACCGAGGACAACCGTATCGACGTGAGCCTCCAACAGGAAGGATATGCACAGGTCAAGGATTCGGCAGAGGTTTTGCTGCAACTGGTGATCGACAACGGCGGGCACCTGCCGCTCAACGACGACAGTTCCCCGGAGGAGGTGAACCGCCTTACGGAGATGAGCAAAAAGGTCTTTAAACGCTCGCTGGGCGTGCTGATGAAACGCGGCGCGGTCGAAGTGGGCGAAGACGGGATAAAAGTTAAACGGCAATAATGGGTAAGATAAACACGGCGGAACGGGTTTCGCGCGAAATGTCCGACAATTTCGTCTTCCAGCGGTCGCTGCTGGCCTACCATGCCGCGGCACAGCGCATCGGCGGCGACGTATTGGAGATCGGCACGGGAGCGGGTTACGGCATCGAGGTGGTGGCTCCCCATGCACGGAGTTTCATCACGGTAGACAAATTCGCCCCGGCAGCGGAGCTGGCACGGCATCCGCATGTCGAATTCCACCAGGCCGTAGTGCCGCCGCTGGCATTCGCAGCCAACAGTTTCGATTTCGTGATCTCGTTCCAGGTGATCGAGCATGTGAAGCAGGACATCGAGTTGGTGCGCGAAGTGAAACGGGTACTGAAACCGGGCGGCAAGTTCATCGTGACGACCCCCAATGCACCGATGTCGCTCACCCGCAACCCGTGGCACGTACGGGAATATACGGCAGAACAGCTGCAAATCCTGCTGGGGCATGAATTCCGGTCGGTCGAAACCCTCGGGGTCGCAGGCAACGGGAAAGTCATGGATTACTACGAGCAGAACCGCCGCAGCGTGGCACGCATCACGCGCTTCGACATCCTGGATCTCCAGCACCGCCTGCCCCGCCGCCTGCTCCAGCTACCCTACGACATCCTGAACCGGATCAACCGCCGGAAGCTGCTGAAAGCAAATACCGACCTCACCTCCTCGATCCGTATGGAGGATTACCGCATCTGCCCGGTGTCGGACGACTGTTTCGACCTGTTTTACGTGGCCGAAAAATAGCCGCTGAGCACCCTCGGATTACAATCGGTTTACTATAAAAAAGAGCAAGCAGCCTCATGCGGGGCTGCTTGCTCTTTTTAACGGCTCATCCGAGCGCTCGTCAAGTTTAATACTCCTCCTCATTAAAGAAGAAATCGTCTTTCGACGGGTAGTCGGGCCAAATATCTTCGATAGATTCGTAAATCTCACCCTCGTCCTCTATTTCCTGCAGATTTTCGAGCACTTCGAGAGGCGCACCCGAACGCACAGCATAGTCAATCAGTTCATCTTTCGTAGCGGGCCAGGGAGCATCTTCCAGCTTCGATGCCAATTCAAGTGTCCAGTACATAGTTCCAAGTTTTTAAGTTCCCAAATATCAGCGGATTAACATCAGGCAATAATCGCTATTCCGCTATCACTGATTTGCAAAAGTATAAAAAAAACGAGAAAAACAAAGAAAAAATTACAAAACATCCATGCGCACGCATCAATAAACTGGAATACAAAGCTTTATGGAATCCACAAGGTCTCCTCGACGCCGTAATGCTCTGTGAGCGTGCGCCCGAGCAGATAGAAATAGTCGGAAAGGCGGTTCAGCCACATCAGCACGATGGCATCCGTGCCGTATTTTTCATCGGCACGCAACGCGGCACGCTCGGCACGCCGGCAGACCGTACGGCACACGTGGCACATCGAAACGACGGCGTTGCCACCCGGGATCGTGAATTTGTCGATCGGTTTGAGCGCGTCCTGCATCGCGTCGATACGGCCTTCGAGCCAGGTGACGGCCTCGGGAGCCAGCGGCGCAACCTTCCCGCACCCCGTTTTTCCGCATGCCAGCAATGCCTCGACGGTCATCAGGCGTGACAGGATACGGTTCAGGTCATCGACATAGGGCGACAGCGCAGCTTCCGCACGCATGTTGTCTCCGAGCAAGGCCGCAAAGGCCGCCAATTCGTCCACCGTGCCGTAAGCCTCGACCCGTTCGTCGGTCTTGAAGACCCGTTCGCCGCCGACAAGGGAGGTCAACCCCTTATCGCCTTTTTTCGTGTATACTTTCATATCCGGAAGTGTTGTTTCGGCAAATTATTATTGAAAACCAGCAGGTAACCGCGGTTGTCCACCGTCGTCGAACGGTGCGCCGCGACGATTTGCAGGCACATGGCCCGGCGTTCACGCCCGTCGTAGGGGGACATGACCGCCACCGTATTCCCGGCGGCAGCCGCATCACCGACCAGCGCGAGCGTCTCCGTCCGGGACAGGCTGCGCGTCGCTATGCAGAACTCCGCATCCGCACGATTCAGGCCAAAAGTGGCGTAGCCGCAATGAATCGCCAGGTTTTGCAGCTGCACGGCGCGGCGTTCGGGCACCCCGGCCGCGAGCAGTTCACGGAACAACGCCCGGTCGCCGGGAAGCAGCGTATCGCGCATGAACACATTACGCACGACGTCGTATACGAAAGGCGAATGCACGCCGTGCCCACGGAAGAAACGGGCCCGGGAGAGCCTGTTACGCAGCTCAGTGACCCGCCCGTAAAATTTCAAACCGAGTTTATGGCCGCCGATCCCCATAACCGTTATTTTTTCAACAGCCCCGCAAGGCGCCCCGTCGAAAAGGCGATCTGGAGGTTATAACCGCCCGTATTGGCATCGAGGTCGAGCACTTCGCCCGCGAAATAGAGCCCCCGGATCTTCAGCGATTCCATGGTATAGGGGTTGACTTCGGCGCAGGAAACGCCCCCGGCCGTCACGATGGCGTATTCGAACGGCGCATAGTCCGTGATGGGGAACGTGAATCCCTTGAGCGTCTTTATAAGGCGGGTTATCTCCTCTTCGGTGAGCTTGCCGACGTAATTCTTGGAATGGATGTCCAGTTCCTGCGCCAGCGGCATCACCAGGGGTTTCGGCACCAGCTTGCGCAGCAGTTCGCCGAAAAACTCCGTGGGTTCCATCCCGGCTGTCTCGCGGGCGATACGCTCATGCAGGATTTCCTCCGTGAGCGCAGGCTTCAGGTCGACGACCAGTTTCACGCGGCGCCCGTCGATCAGTGCGTCGACCGCATCGCGGCTCATGCGCAGCGCCACGGCACCCTCGATGCCGCGCTCGGAGAAGCCCAGTTCGCCGAACTCCTCGCGCACGGGTTCGCCGTCGATATGGAGCACGGCCCTGATGTTTTTCAGCAACAGGCCGTCGAGGTAACCGATCTGCGGATGCGACGAAACGAGCGGCGTCAGCGAAGGGCGCACAGGCTCGACGGTATGTCCCAGGTCGGCCGCAAAGGTGTAGCCGTCGCCCGTGGAACCCGTGGCGGGATAGGAAACGCCGCCCGTGGCGACGATCACCTGCGGACACTCCTCCTTGCGTTCGAAACCGCGCCTGTTGATATAGCGGACGCCGAAGACCTTGTCGCCCAGGGTCATGATCTCCGTCACGCGCGTATTATAAATGATCTTCACGCCGTTCTCGTAGCAATATTCCAACAGCGCATTGGCGATGTCCCACGCCTTGCCGCTCTTGGGAAAGACGCGCTCGCCGCGTTCGATGTCGAGCTTCACCCCGGCCTTTTCGAAGAAACGGATGGCGGCGCGGTTATTGAACTCGGCAAAAGCCTGTCCGAGAAACTCCGCGTTGGTACGCACCTGCGCGGCGAACTCCTCGGCCGGCCGTGCGTTGGTGACGTTGCAGCGCCCTTTGCCCGTGATACGGACTTTACGGCCCGACTTGTCCATCTTCTCGATCAGCAGCACACGCTTGCCGTCGCGCGCCGCCGTACCTGCGGCCATCATGCCCGCTGCCCCCGCCCCGATGACGATCACGTCGTACGGCCGGATTTCTTTTTCTTCGATTTGTTCCATACGGCTGCAAAGATAGACAATAATTCTTTCTTTCCGGAAAAATTTTTCCTATCTTTGCGGCCGAAAAAACCGTTCTAAACAGATATGTTGAGCAGAAGATTACTCCGTATAAAGGTCGTCAAGGCGCTGTTCGCCCATCTCAAATCGGGCGCCGACAACATGATGGCATCGGAAAAAACGCTGATGGCGTCCGTAGACAAGGCCTACGACCTCTATTTCCAGATCCTGACCCTCCCCGTGGAACTGACGCGCTACGCCGAACAGCGGCAGGAACTGGCCAAACAGAAAAAACTGCCGACATACGAAGACCTCAACCCCAATACCAAGTTCGTAGACAACCAGGTGATCCGCGTCATCGCCAACAGCGATGCCGTGAACGACCATATCGCCGCCCGCAAGCTGGGCTGGGGCCGCCATCCGGAGCTGATCCGTACGCTCTATACACAGCTCTCGGAAAGCGACTATTTCAAGGATTACATGTTGCGCGAGGAGCGCTCGTTCGCCGACGACCGCAAGCTGCTCGAAGATTTCTTCAAGGAGCTGCAGAGCTGCGAGGCACTGGAAACCGAGCTGGAGGAGATGTCGATCCTCTGGAGCGACGACCTGCCTTACATCGTGATGATGATCCTGCGTTCGCTCTCGGGCCTGAAACCGTCGCACACCGAGCTGAAAGTCCCCTCGAAGTTCAAGAGCGACGAAGACCCCGAATTCGTGAAGACGCTTTTCGAAAAATCGCTGGTCAACTACGATGCCTACCAGGATTACATCGAAAAGTTCACCGCCAACTGGGACGTGGAACGCATCGTGTTCATGGACAACCTGATCATCGGCACGGCCATGGCCGAACTGACCTCGTTCCCGTCGATTCCCGTCAAGGTAACGCTCGACGAGTACATCGAGATTTCGAAATACTACTCGACACCCGGCAGCAGCACCTTCATCAACGGCGTGCTGGACAAGATCGTCGAATCGCTCACCGCCGAAGGCCGCATCAGGAAAGCCGGCCGCGGCCTTATCTGAGTCCCGATGCTGCGCGGGGTGTTGTTGCTGGCGCTGGCCGTGACGACCGCGGCATGCGGCACCCGGCAGGCACGCACGGGCGAGACCGGGCGGAAAGGCCGGATTATCGCCGTCACGGACACGATCCTCGACACGGGCGGCACGGATACCGTGCGTTTCGGACGCATGCACTCGGGGGAGGTGGCCGTGCTCAGGCTCTGGATCGAAAACCGGGCATCGAAGCCCGTAGCCATCACCCGATACGACCGCAGTTGCGGGTGCACGACGCTCGGATATGATGCACAGCCCATTACGCCGGGCGATGCGCAGCAGGTGTCGCTCACCTTCGATGCGCGGGGCGAATGGGGCTGGCAGCTCAAGACGCTGGACATCGCATTCGCCGGCGGGCGGAAACCCCTGAGGCTGTTCATCGAGGCCGAAGTGGAATAAACATTTGTGTATTCGACAATATTTCGTATATTTGTTCCGTTAACGGAAATAAACACTTAAAACATAACGACGTATGATTAATTTTCTTCAGGTGCCGCCCGTAGAGCCCCAGCCGGGTTTCATGCAGCAGTACAGTTTCATCATTATGATCGGCCTCATGGTGCTGGTTTTATGGCTCTTCATGTGGCGACCCGAATCCAAGCGCCGCAAGCAGATGCAGGCATTCCGCGAAGGCCTGAAAAAAGGTGACAAGGTAATTACCGCCGGCGGCATTTACGGCACGGTGAAAGAGATCAAGGAGACAACCCTGCTGATCGAGGTGGACGGCAACGTCACGCTGCGCATCGACAAGAACATGGTCGTAGCCGACAACAGCGACCTTCAGCGCCAGTAAAAACCGCTTTCAGATATGAAAAAAGCTGCAAAAATTTGCAGCTTTTTTATTTGCAGGTTCAAATATTTTATTTTACATTTGCATACCTGTCCGGAAAACCCGGGCACAGTCCCAACAACATTGTCGAGGGGGGGGGAATTTCTAAGCGCCTCTTACAGATTACCTCTTTCTCGGCAATGTTTTTTTATGTCCGTATGTCTGCAAACGATCCTGCGGGGATTTTGGCCCAAATCCGCAGCCGGCCGGCAAGGCGTTCCCCAGAAAATTCGGGACAAAAAATCCTGAACGCGCAAACAAGGCAGCAAATGCAACCGGTTTTATCGTTATATTTGCATCCGGATTCTTCAACGCATACACATGACCCGACACATATCCTACCCTACCCTCGGCACCTGCTCCCGGCAGATCGACATCGAACTGGAAGACGGCATCATCCGCAATGTGACGTTCACGGGCGGCTGCCACGGCAACACGCAGGGCATAGCGGCACTCGTGCGCGGCATGAAAGCCGCCGACGCGATAGCCCGGCTGGAAGGCATCGACTGCCGCGGCAAGGGCACTTCGTGCCCCGACCAGTTGGCCAAAGCCCTCAGACTGGCGCTCTGAACCGACGCAGCTACCGTTCGGGAACGGATTTTGCACACGGAGCAGCAGATCAAAACAGAAACTCTATGTATTTCGTATGGTATCTCCTGCTCGGCTTGGCTTCCGGATGGATCGCCAACCTCATTGTCAAAGGCAGCGGCTCGGGGCTCATCGTCAACCTCGTCGTAGGGCTGGTAGGCGGCGTGCTCGGCGGCTGGCTCTTTTCGTTCTTCGGGCTGGTTCCGGCAGGCACGCTGGGCAGCCTGGCCACATCGGTCATCGGCGCCGTGGTGCTACTATGGATTGCCGCAGCCATCTCGCACAAGAAAATCCGTTAAACCCGCAACGATTATGGACAACATGAAAAACGGCGTACACGCCGACACCGCAGAAGCGGAAAACACGGAGACCATGGATCTCCTGGCCGGAATGCTCGATGCCTCAACGCATTGCGGCGACAACGACGAGGACGACAAGGAACCGGCACAGGCGGTCGAAGAAACTCCCGGCGAAGAATCCGCGCCCGGAAAATAATAACCGCAGGGAAAAAACCGACAGTTCTATTCAACGAGCAAAGTGTGCGGACAGTCCGCACACTTACCGTATCCAGCATACTGGGCAGAAGCAGGACGAAGGAGGATTCAGGCGAATAATACAACAAACATAATCCCGCATTGATAGTCAATGCGGGATTGTTGAGCTGCCAGGACTCGAACCTGGAACGACAGAACCAAAATCTGCTGTGTTACCATTACACCACAGCTCAATCCGTTGCTCGAGAGCGGGACAAAGATAAGCAAAAAATCGCAATTTACAACCGGAAAACAGAAAAATGCCCGACTCTTGCAGGGGTGCAAGAAAGAATTTCATTACTTTTGCACGCATGGAGCCGACAAGCCGGACAACGGGCCGGCAGGCGCCCTGCTGAAACAAAAACGAAAAATACGATACGGTATGATCCTGACAATGATCCTGCTCTTCGTGGTGGGCTACGCCTTCATCGCGCTGGAGCACAAAGTTAAGGTCGACAAATCGGCCATCGCACTGCTGATGTGCGGAGCCATATGGACGATCTTCAGCCTCTGGGGGCACGATGAGAATATCAGCCACGACATGGTCGACCACCTGGGCGACACGTGCGAGATACTGGTGTTCCTGATCGGCGCCATGACGATCGTCGACCTGATCGACTCGCACGGCGGTTTCAACGTCATCACCGACCACATCAAGACCCGCAACAAGCACAAGCTGATGTGGCTGCTGGCATTCATCACCTTCTTCATGTCGGCGGCGCTGGACAACATGACCACCACGATCATCATGGTGATGCTCCTGCGGAGGATCATCGCCGACCAGAAGGAGCGCTGGATCTACGCCAGCCTGATCGTCATCGCGGCCAACAGCGGCGGCGCCTGGTCACCGATAGGCGACGTGACGACGATCATGCTGTGGATGCGGGGCAACGTCACCTCGACGGCGCTGATGGGGACGCTCTTCGTACCGTGTATCGTCTCGGTCGTCATCCCGACGGCGATCGCCATCCGGTATATCCGCAACGAGGACGCGGCACCGGTGGACGAGAGCACGTTCGAAGCGGAACTGCCCGCGGGCGTGGGCCCGCGCCTGAGCAAATTCATCCTCATCACGGGTGTATTGAGCCTGTTGTTCGTACCCGTGTTCAAGAGCATCACCCACTTGCCGCCCTACATGGGCATGATGGTCTCGCTGGGTGTGATGTGGGTTCTGACGGAGATCATCTACGACCGCAAGCGCGGCATCGAGGAGTCGATCAAATGCCGCGTGACGAAGGTGCTCAAGCATATCGACATGCCGACGATCCTCTTCTTCCTGGGAATCCTGATGTCGGTGGCGGCGCTGGAAACCGCAGGTGTACTGACCGACGTGGCGAACTGGCTCGACAAGCAGGTACATGAAGTGTTCACCATAGCGGGCGTCATCGGCATCCTGTCGTCGGTGATCGACAACGTGCCGCTGGTCGCCGCCTGCATGGGCATGTACCCCGTGATGGACACGGCTGCGGTGGCCGCGAGCGCCGACCCGGCCTACATGCAGTCGTTCGTGCAGGACGGGTTGTTCTGGCACCTGCTGACTTACTGCGCCGGGGTGGGCGGAAGCCTGCTGATCATCGGCTCGGCAGCCGGCGTGGTGGCGATGGGGCTCGAAAAGATCAATTTCGGGTGGTATTTCAAGAAGATCACCTTGCTGGCCTTCGCAGGCTATGCGTCGGGCATCCTGGTGATCCTGCTCGAACACCTGCTGGTCGGGCTCTGACCGGCAGCGGAAACGGAATAACGGGCGCGGGGGCAATGCCCCCGC